>VFQS010003387.1_pt1 | contig 12193 bp, 11 predicted proteins | sample 3512361 | NCBI WGS metagenome assembly VFQS01 (sample SAMN10412375, study PRJNA504923) | tailings metagenome | isolation source: Relicate 1 Philex TSF3 active mining | place: Philippines
AAAGCAATAAAACAGCAACAAAAACTTGGAGAAATTTTAGGGTAACTTTCTTTAAAAGTTGGTTACCCAAATACGCTCCTGAAATCGCACAAAGCGTTGCCGAAATCAACAATACTTTATTTTCATACAACGTATAAGTCGTGATTTTTGAAGCATAAACACTCAATCGAGTAAAATCGATAAACATCGAAACTACAATTCCTGTGGCGATGAAACTTTCTTTGGATAAACCGGCTTTTATCAAAAACGCACTTCGCAAAGCACCTTGATGCCCAGAAAGTCCACCGAAAAAGCCACTTAAAATTCCACCTAAAGGCAATTTGTCTTTACCAAATTCCAATTTACTTAAATACGGAATCAAATCTAATAGCGCAAAAATCACTAATAAAATAGCTATGATGAATTTTATGGGTAATACCTCCCACTCTTTTCCAAAAAGCGAATAACTAAACAAAGGTTGTAAATCCGAAATTTGTAATAACAACCACGAACCTAACATCGCGGCAAAAATCGCAGGAATTCCGAATTTCAATAAAACTTCTTTATTCGCGTGTTTTCCAACCAAGAAAAACTTGAATAAATTGTTGGCGAAATGAACCAAACCACACAATCCTATCGCTATATCCACAGGAAAGAACAACATAAAAACCGGAGTTAACAACGTTCCCAATCCAAAACCTGAGAAAAAGGTTAGAATGGCGGTTAAAAAGGCAACGATGGATATGATTACGATTTCCATAAATTATAGTTTCAGGTTTCAGGTTTGAAGTTTGATCTTAAAAATTATTTAAATTTCTTAAATCTGTATTCCAAAAATTAAAAAGTCAATTTCGAAAACACTTCCATTACATATTCATGCATCACTTCTTTATAATCTAAATGCGTAACAATTCTTAGTTTTCCATGTCCCATCGAACTAATCGCAATACCTTTCTGTTTCAATTTGTCCATAAAAAGTTTCTCATCTACAAAAGGTTGTAAGCCAAAAATCAAAATATTGGTTTCCACAGGTTCTACATTGGCAACCCAAGGCATTTTTTCTAACAAACCACCTAATTCTTTCGCTCTTCTATGGTCAATTTCTAAACGACTGATATTATTCTGCAACGCAAATAATCCTGCCGCAGCCAAATATCCCGATTGACGCATATTGCCACCAAAAATCTTTCGAATTCTCAATGCACGATGCATGTCTGATTTACTTCCCAACAAAACCGAACCAACAGGTGCACCCAATCCTTTAGATAAACAAACCGAAATCGTATCAAATAATTCTCCAAAATGCTTTGGATGTTGTTTTTTTGCTACTAAAGCATTCCACAAACGCGCACCATCTAAATGATATTTCAAATTATGGTCGATACAAACTTGCTTAATTTCTTGTAAAGGTTGTAAATCATAACAAGCGCCACCGCCTTTATTAGTAGTATTTTCAATACTTACTAACGAAGTTAATGGGGCGTGATAAAATTCTGGATCGTTAATTCCGTTTTTAACCAAATCAGCTGTAATCATCCCGCGATTTCCATCTACCAAACAACACGAAACACCACTGTTAAATGATGCTCCACCACCTTCATAATGATAAATGTGTGAGTATTTATCGCAAATTACTTGTTCGCCTGGCTGCGTATGCAACTTAATCGCTGTCTGATTTGCCATCGTTCCCGAAGGAAAAAACAAAGCAGCTTCCATCCCAAATAAATCCGCCAAAGTTTCTTCTAACTCATTGACTGTTGGGTCTTGTTTATATACATCATCGCCTACTTTTGCATTAAACATTGCGTTTAACATCTCAACAGAAGGCTTTGTTACGGTATCACTTACTAAATTTATTTCCATAGAATAAAAAAGAATAGCTATTTTTGTTCTGTAAAACTACAATATTTATGATAAATACAGAACAAGTCAGAGATATTATTGATCGCCTTGGTGCGTTAAGGAGGTATCTTTGACATCGATGCCAAAACGATTGAAATAACTAACGAAGAAGAAAAAACCTTCGCTCCCGACTTTTGGAACAACGCCAAAGAAGCCGAAGTTATTATCCGAAACCTACGTTCTAAAAAGAAATGGGTTGAAGATTATAATAAAGGTTTAGAACTTTCCGAAGAACTTCAAATTATGATGGATTTCTTAAAAGAAGGAGATGTTACAGAGGAAGAAGTTGATGAGCAATATCAAAAAACCTTACAACACATTGAAGATTTAGAGTTCCGAAATATGCTTTCCGATGAAGGAGATAGCATGAGTGCTGTTTTGCAAATTACAGCAGGAGCTGGTGGAACTGAAAGTTGTGATTGGGCTTCCATGTTGATGCGTATGTATTTAATGTGGGGCGAAAAACAAGGGTATAAAATCAAAGAATTAAACTTTCAAGAAGGAGATGTTGCCGGAATTAAAACCGTAACCTTAGAATTTGAAGGTGATTTTGCTTTCGGATATTTAAAAGGTGAAAACGGTGTACATCGTTTAGTGAGAATTTCACCTTTTGATAGTAATGCCAAACGTCATACTTCTTTTGCTTCTGTTTATGTGTATCCTTTGGTTGATGATTCTATTGAAGTAGAAATCAATCCAGCTGATATAGAGATCATAACTTCTCGTTCGAGTGGTGCTGGTGGACAAAACGTAAACAAAGTAGAAACCAAAGTACAATTGTTTCACAAACCAACAGGAATTCAAATTCAGTGTTCCGAAACGCGTTCGCAACAAGACAACCGCCAACGTGCGATGCAAATGTTGAAATCGCAGTTATACGAAATCGAATTAAACAAACGCTTAGCACAAAGAGCTGATATTGAAGCAGGAAAAATGAAAATTGAATGGGGTTCACAAATCCGTAATTACGTAATGCATCCTTATAAATTGGTAAAAGACGTTCGTTCCGGATACGAATCGAGTGATGTGGATGGAATTATGAACGGTGATATCGATAATTTCTTAAAAGCCTATTTAATGATGATGGGACAAAAAGAAGAATAATTTTAACAAAAGAGCCGATTCAAATGAATCGGCTTTTTTTGCAATATTAACTTTACTATTTTAAAAAAACTTTGTTACCGCGTAAATAATTGCAGCAATTAATGCTGATACTGGAATAGTTAAGACCCAAGCCCATAAAAGGTTAATAGTTACACCCCATCTAACTGCGCTCAATCTTTTGGTAGCTCCTACTCCAATGATAGATCCTGTAATTGTATGCGTAGTAGAAACTGGAATTCCTAAATTTGAAACCGTAAATAATGTTAAAGCACCTGCAGTTTCTGCACAAACACCTTCTAATGGTGTTACTTTAGTGATTTTAGTACCCATGGTTTTTACAATTTTCCAACCTCCCATAAGTGTACCAATACCAATTGCTAAATAACATGAAATTGCAATCCAAATAGGCATAGAATCATTGTTAACTTTTGTTTTTATTTTATTACCTTCTTTTAATTCACCATTAGCCACATATGGTTCAAATTGTTTTGCTTCTTTATAAGTAGTATTAATCTTCTTATCTTCAAAAATTAATTCTTTTGTTGATGCATCATAGATATTATCTCCTTTTGTGTAAATAAGAATTTTATCTCCATTCTCATATTCTGGTTTAAATTTTGCCTTTTTACCATCTTCAGAATATTCAATTTGCATTACTTCTGTAACTTGTAACTGAGAATGAATTTTATTTTCTGTACCATTTTCACGACTAATGTTAGCGTAAACCATACAAGCCGCGCAAATAATACCCATAACTTTTTGAGAATCAGCGCCACCATGTCCTAATGAAAACGCAGCAGAAGACAATAATTGTAACTTTTTGTACATGTTTGATTCCTTCATAGCCGTTTGCGACTTGCCGTGGACTAAATAATACCATACAAAAGTTAAGACCATTAACCCCATCATTCCCATTACAATCCACATCATAATTGGTTTAACATCCATGAATTCAACCATATAATTCATTAAGAAAAACAAACCTACGGTAACTAAAGAATAAATGAATATTTTTTGATATCCATTACGAACAATTGTAATCAATGCTATTATAAAAGCAATAATTCCTCCAATAACTGGAGCTAAAAAAATGAATCCAATTACTTTATAAATTTCACCAGTATTAACAACATCAAAGCCTGCGTGAGCTACTGCTGCACCAGCAAACCCTCCAATTAAAGTATGAGATGACGATGAAGGTATTCCTAACCACCAAGTAAGTAAATTCCATACGGTAGCTGCTAATAAACCTGATAATATAACCCATAAGTCGATAGCATTATTATCAACAGTTTTTGCTACAGTATTACCAACACTCATATCAAAAACAAAATAAGCAGCTACATTAAACAAAGCCGCCCATATAACAGCTTGTGTAGGAGAAAGAACTTTTGTAGAAACTACTGTAGCAATAGAATTTGCTGCATCATGAAAGCCATTTACTAAATCGAAAAGAATAGCAATAACAATGATGACTAATAACAATATTAAATTATTATCCATTCGTCCTTATTTATGAGTGTTTAACAGCAATGGCTTCTAAAACCCTAGCCACACTTTTACATTTATCAGTTGCTGTTTCTAGAGAAGATAAAACTTCCTTATACTTAATTACATTTTTTGCATCTGTTTCATTCTCAAAAATATCGGCAACAGCTTTATCAAATACATTATCTGATTTACTTTCTAGTTTATTTATCTTCTTAACTGCTGTAAAAATGTTGTCAAGATTTTTTAATTCTTTTAATTCCATTACTGAAGAATTAATTAAATTACAAGCTTCTAAATTAATCTCTGTAATTTTTCTAATTGATTTTGTAATTTTTTCAACATGATATAATCGCATTCTATTTGAAGCGCCTTGTAAATTACCTGCAACATCATCAATTGAAGAAATTAGGGCGTGAATATCTTCTCTATCAAAAGGCGTTATAAAATTTTTACTAAGTTCTAAGTTCATCTTATGATTTAACTCTTCAATATTAGCTTCAATTTCATCAATTTTAGCAAACAATGGTTCTCTCTTGGATGCTTCAACATTAACTGCTTCGTGTAATAAAACAGCTAGTTTTGACAAATCGTTAACTGCTTGTTCAAACAATGGAAAAAACGTACGATCTTTTGGTGTAAAGAATTGTAAAATACTTTTGTATGACATAATTATTTTTTTTGCTTGGCAAAAGTATCTTGTTAATGTTAACTTAATGTTAACTAATGATTATATAAAGATTGTTTAATTCCTTTTAATACATTTAATTAACAAAAAATTGATATTATTTCATATTTTAGGATAAATCAAAAAATAATTTTTATCAATCGAAGAAATCAACTAAGCTATAAAAACACAAGCATTGCTGACATTCAAACAAAAAACACAAATTATATTATAAAAATTAATAATTACAAATATTATCAACAAGTAAAACACTAATTAAATTTCACTTGTAAGTAAAGATATAATATTTTGAGATAGATAATTAAGTATTTAGTAGTAAAAAATGTTTAGCTATCTTGCTATTGAAGTTAAAAACTCTTAGACTCAATTAGGATATTAATAACAAATAGAAACCATACTAATAAATATTTTTTTAGCTAAAAAGTTAAGAGTAAATCTATCTAAAAAATATATTTTTCCAATGGATTTTGTATTTTAGCCAACCAATTAAACAACAAAAACCAAATGGACTTAAATTTCAATAAAAACGAAGATCACAACAAACTTTTAGTTACTGATTTAAAAAAGCGTTTTGCTCAAGTAAAACTAGGTGGCGGACAAAAACGTATCGATAAGTTACATGCTGAAGGCAAAATGACGGCTCGAGAACGTATTGATTATCTGTTAGATGACAAAGCGAATAGTATCGAAATCGGTGCTTTTGTTGGTGACGGAATGTATGAAGAACATGGTGGTTGTCCATCTGGAGGTGTTGTTGTTAAAATGGGATATGTATCTGGCAAACAATGTATCGTGGTAGCTAATGATGCTACTGTAAAAGCAGGTGCTTGGTTTCCAATTACTGGAAAAAAGAACTTAAGAGCACAAGAAATTGCTATTGAAAATAGATTGCCAATTATTTATTTAGTAGATTCTGCTGGGGTTTATTTACCAATGCAAGATGAAATTTTCCCAGATAAAGAAAATTTCGGAAGAATTTTTAGAAATAACGCAATCATGAGCAGTATGGGAATTACGCAAATTGCTGCTGTAATGGGAAGTTGTGTAGCGGGTGGTGCTTATTTACCTATTATGAGTGATGAAGCTTTAATTGTAGATAAAACTGGAAGTATTTTCTTAGCAGGAAGTTATTTAGTAAAAGCCGCTATCGGAGAAAGCATTGATAATGAAACTCTTGGTGGGGCTACAACGCATTGTGAAATTTCAGGAGTTACTGATTATAAAGCAAAAGACGATAAAGATGCACTAGACCGAATTAAATCGGTAGTGGGAAAAATTGGTGATTATGAAAAAGCCGGTTTTAATCGTGTAAAAGCAGAAAAACCAGCATTAGATCCAAAAGACATTTACGGAATTTTACCAAAATCTCGTGCTGATCAATACGATATGATGGAAATCATCAAACGTTTGGTAGACAATTCAGAATTTGACGAATACAAAGCAGGCTATGGTCAAAGCATCATAACAGGTTATGCTCGCATTGACGGTTGGGCAGTAGGAATTGTAGCCAACCAAAGAAAAATTGTAAAAACAGCTGGTGCCAAAACGAAACCAAGTGAAATGCAATTTGGTGGCGTAATCTATTCTGATTCAGCAGATAAAGCCACACGTTTTATTGCGAATTGTAATCAAAAGAAAATTCCTTTAGTGTTTTTACAAGACGTAACGGGTTTCATGGTAGGTTCTAAATCAGAACATGGTGGCATTATTAAAGATGGTGCTAAAATGGTAAATGCGGTTTCTAATTCGGTTGTACCGAAATTCACGGTTGTAATTGGAAATTCGTATGGAGCAGGAAATTATGCCATGTGTGGAAAAGCTTATGACCCAAGATTAATCTTCGCTTGGCCAAGTGCTGAATTAGCAGTAATGGGTGGTGCTCAAGCAGCAAAAGTTTTGCTACAAATTGAAGCTGCTTCTTTAAAAGCAAAAGGGGAAGAAATTACTCCCGAAAAAGAAGCGGAATTATTTGACAAGATAAAAGCACGTTACGATAAACAAGTGTCACCTTATTATGCAGCCGCTCGTTTATGGACAGATGCTATTGTTGACCCATTAGACACTAGAACTTGGATTTCTATGGGAATTGAAGCGGCCAACCACGCTCCTATTGAGAAACCATTTAATTTAGGAGTGATTCAGGTTTAGATAATGATTCAATATGGAAATCAAAGAAGATTATTTCAGAATTTGTAAAAAGGGAAATATTTATATTATAAGTGATAGAATTCCATTTATATGGAAAGAGATGTTAATATGGAATTTGCCAACTTTTTTGGGCTTATTATATGTATTTGGTCCAATTGTAGGTGTTTATATTTTCATATTAACTTTCTTTTTTTATATTCTATTTCGTTTTGCTTCTTGGATAATTTATACTGAAATTCAGATTAATATAGAAAGTGGTGAAATGATTAAAGTAAAAAAAATAATTAACAATACTCAAAATATTAATTTAATCACCAATAAATTTGATTCAAGTAAATTTGAATACACTGAATTAAATAGAAGTGGAAATATTAAATTTTTAATGAATTACAAAACTCATAAAAATAATGAACTTTTAATTTTAAGAAATAAAACAGACAAAGAGTTTATTGAAAAATATATAGTTGAAAAAATAATTATTAAAAATTAAAGTGTAAGCTTAATTAATTATAACATTACCAATTCATCTTAGTAGAATAAAAATTGATAATCAAAATTCTATTTTCTTCTATCCGATATACGATTTTAAAATTCCATTTAGGAAAATATCGTATAGTTTCATCATTAAATAATGGTTCTTTTGGGTTTCTATGTGGAAATTTTGCTTAACCATCACCCAAAATTAATAAAGTCTCAATAACCATTTCTGCATTTTGAGGACTTTTGGAGAAAATAAAAGAATAAATTGATTCAAGAGAATCTAACGATGCTTTTGACCAAACTACAGCTTTCATTTTTTGAATATCTTATTTCTAATTGCTTCAGAATTATAGACTTCATTTTCGTCTGAAACCTTTAGAATGGATTCAATTTCTTGTTTGTAATCTGCAACAGATAGTAATTTTCCATTAACATCATAAACATATCCTTCATCATTTAAAATTTGGTCAATTTTATTCAAAACTTCTTCGTTTTGAATATCCAAAATTCGATGAATAATACTTTTTCTATGTGTTTCAATATTCATGAGTAAACTGATTTACACAAAGATAAATATTATTTCAATTACTTTATCTTTGCATCATGTCAAAATCTATTTTTCAACCTTTCAAAACCAACATTTCCGGTATTGCTTTACCTGAAAAATTCACGTTTCCATTTTACTACGAGCCACATGAATTGAGCATTATTGCTGCTAATGAATTGCAATCGTATTTAGAAACACAAACCGATTTTGAACATAATTTCGGATTAAATGAAAAACAAGAAGGTTTAATAATTGGAAAAATGTTTGGGGTTTTGGTTTGTCAAAATCAAGATGGAGAATTAGGGTATTTAAGGGCGTTTTCAGGAAAATTGGCGGGTGTGAATCACCTTCCCTATTTTGTGCCAACTATTTTTGATATGTTGCAAGAAGATGGTTTTTTTAGAAAAGAAGAAGAAGTATTGAACGCCATCAATCGTCAAATTGAAATTTTAGAAAATTCATACTACCTTAAAAACAAGAAAATTCAATTAGAAAACACAAAAAGTGAGGCTTCAACCGATATCCAAAATCAAAAAGAAAAAATCAAAAGATTGAAATTGGAGCGAGATGAAAAGCGTAGTTCTTTCGCTAATTTATCAGCTTCTGAAATTGAACAATTGGAATTAGAACTTTCTGAAGAAAGTAAAAAAGAAAGCATTTTACTCAAAAAAATGACCAAATATTGGAATTTTCAAATCGAAAATGCTCAGAAAGAAGTCAATTTACTTTTAGATGAAATCAATCAATTAAAAGAAGAACGCCGAATAAAATCGGGAGCTTTACAACAGAAACTCTTTGCTGAATATTCTTTTTTAAACCAATTTGGAGAACGAAAAAGCATTGGAGAAATCTTTAATAACAATCCGCCTGCTGGAGCTGGTGAATGCGCAGCACCAAAGTTATTGCATTATGCTTTCGAGCATAATTTAAAACCTATTGCTATGGCGGAATTTTGGTGGGGACAATCGCCAAAATCGGAAATTCGGAAGCACAAACAATTTTATCCCGCTTGTAAAAGTAAGTGTGAACCTATTTTGTTATCGCACATGTTAAGAGGTTTGGATATGGAATCTAATCCGTTTCAAGAAAATCCTGCAGAAGGGAAAAACATTGAGATTGTTTATGAAGATGACGTATTAGCAGTAATTAATAAACCTGCCGAATTTCTATCAGTACCAGGAAAAATCATTTCCGATTCGGTTTATCAAAGAGTAAAAGAATTGTATCCCAATGCTACTGGACCGCTAATTGTACATCGTTTAGATATGTCGACTTCTGGTTTAATGTTGATTGCTAAAGATGAAGAAACGTATGTGAAATTGCAAAGTCAATTTATTAAAAGAACTATTAAAAAGAGATATGTTGCTTTGTTAGATGGCATTTTAGAAGACAATGGAGGTTTTATTGATTTACCACTTCGAGTAGATTTAGATGATAGACCAAGACAATTGGTTTGCTACGAACATGGAAAAACAGCCCAAACCAAATGGGAAAAGATTGAAGTAAGAAATAACCAAACTTTAGTTTACTTCTATCCTATTACGGGTAGAACGCATCAATTACGAGTGCATGCTTCGCATGTATTAGGTTTAAAAACCCCCATTGTAGGCGATGATTTATACGGCTCAAAAGCGAATCGTTTGCATTTACATGCCGAAAGTTTAACTTTTGAGCATCCTAAGAATAATAAACAAATTTCTTTAAAAGTTAGAATAGAATTTTAAAAAAAGGACAGTTTTACTGTCCTTTTACTAATATTTTAATTTAAAATAAATTATATTAAATTAAAAAAAACTAACACTATAAACTATTTTTCATATTTTTCTAATAGTCATATTTAATAACTTGAACATTCTGGTTCAATACATTTCCAAGTTGTTCCATTATGGAATTGTATACAATTCAAATCGGTATTATATATTAACATACCAGCAGCACCAACTGGTCTCTGAGCAGTTGTCATTCTAGGAATAACTAATCCTTTAGTTTTAGTATCAAAAGCGATAAAGCCAGATGGAATTGAAGTTGGGAATCCAGTAGCCATTGTAGCTTGTGTTCCAATACCAATATTAGTTTGTGTATCCGCTGCTGCTAAATTTGGTGGGTATGGAGAACAACAATCTTCTGCAGAATTAATTTCTATATAAAATGAAGATGCAGCATTACCATTACCATCAATATACAAATAATAAGTATTACCAATTGTTAATCCACTCAAATTAAACTCTGCGTTTGCAGATATTCCTGCAGTATAAATATTACTCCAAGTAGATATACCACCTCCAAAGGAGTTGTGATAGCTATGGTTATTGACTCCTCCACCAGCATCTTGATCATCAGGACAACCTCCGGAGGGTATTGAAAAAGTGCCACTACTACAATCTAAACCAGACCTTGATAATACAATTGGTTGCATATCATTACTTCCTGGTGAACTTGTATTAAGCATACCACTAACCGTTATATATGCCATTGTTGATGAAGCTTTAAACGCATACCAACCACTATTGTTATTGGCACCATTCCAAGAACAAGTACCAACTGAGTTACCAGGATAATTTGGATCACTGGATGAATATCCATTATTTGTACCTCTAACTACTCTCTTTGTGTCAATACATGTCCTGTCTGAACAAAAATTGTTTAATGAACTTCCAGTAACATCATTAACTTCAATTGGGGATCCAAATATTAAATCAATTCTTTCAAATGATACTTCGCTTGTTGTACCTTCTGCTATTTGAAGGGTCCAATTACCATTAGGATTTAAACCATTAAAATCACTAAAGCTATTTGCAACATTAACTCTATAATAACCTATACTAAATGGCCAATAAGCCCCTTTTACAGCTGTTGTATAATCATTAATTCTTTCTAAGCTTGGATCATCTCTAAACTTAATATTCATCCATTGCGAAGTTATCGAAGAGGTATAATATGTAGGTGTATTACTACCAAAAATATCAATAAATGTTGTACCATCTGGAGCAACTAACCTTGCTCTATAACTTGATAAGTTTCCTTTACATGTTGAACTTCCTAACTGAATATTTATTTGTTTAAGTACGGTTTGTGATATTGATAATGGATTGGATAATCCTGAAACGTTTATTACTTTTGTAAAACCAGTATATGAATTTCCTGAATCCCAAGAATTACAAGTATTTACTGCAGTATTAGAGAAGGTTTGCAAGTAAACATTATTAATACCAAAGATTAATAAAAGGATAGAGATTATTTTTTTCATAATTGTGACATTAATTGGTTATATTAATTCCAGTAATACCAACCTTCTCCATTAAATACAGCTATTGAATTTTTATCTGTATCATAACAGATTAAACCTGGATAAGGACTTTTAATATTCAGATGGGGCGAAGCCACTTTAGGTAACATTAATGCTTTATTTGTTGACTCTAAAACTAAAACACCAGAAGCAGAAGATGTGTTCGCTCCAATAATTACTCCATCATAAGCATCAATACTTGGATTAACAGTATAAGATGATAAGTCTGAAGTTCTTGTTAAATTAAGCCAAACACCATTTTGTCTAACTTTTACTCTACCATCTGTTTTATCAATCAGAAAAGTACCATTTGTAGCAGCTATACCACTGGGTAATGATTCTACCATCGGTAATACTATTCCTTTATTTTGTCCTAAAGGAAAATCTAATATTGCATCTGTGTGTATAGAAGTTGTTTCTATACCTACTTGAGGAAATAGGATGAAATTTATCATTAACATAAAAACAGTAAAAATTAATTTATTCATATTATATTCTTTAAATTATTATTTTTAGTTAACGATTAAGACTAAAAGACCAATGGAGATAATAGTATTAATTATTATCAAAA
>VFQS010003389.1_pt1 | contig 12190 bp, 12 predicted proteins | sample 3512361 | NCBI WGS metagenome assembly VFQS01 (sample SAMN10412375, study PRJNA504923) | tailings metagenome | isolation source: Relicate 1 Philex TSF3 active mining | place: Philippines
TGTTTGTTGATTTTGGCGTCGGCATGGCCATTGTCATCCAGCACCTGCATCTCCGGGCCGGTTTGCCAGACGTAGTTGTATTTGGAAGGCTCGTCCTGCACCCAGAAGATGATGCCGCTGTTGCCGTTTTTAGCGATTTTCCATTCTAATTTGAGATGAAAATCCCCGAATGACTCGGAGCTGACGATGTCCCCTCCGCCCCGGCTTTGCCAGTCGGCTTTATTGGAAGCGTCCAGGTGCAGGGCGCCGTCCTCTACCTTCCAGGCGGGGCCCGTTTCGGTTTTCCCAAAGCTGTGCCAGCCTTTGGTCGTTTTGCCATCGAAGAGCGAAGTCCAGCCCTTTTGGGCAAAAGACGCATGGCTTATCCCTATCGCCAACAGCGAGGCCAAGCCGATTGAACAAAGTTTCATACGGATAAAATTATTTGAGCAATAAAATGTATTTCACCATTTGCCGGGCGTCCTCCTCACTGAGCGTAGGGTGGGCGGTCATGGGAACCGTACCCCAAACGCCTGAGCTCCCTTTAATGATCGTAGCGGCCAATTTGGCGATGTTCTCCTCTGTGTCTTCGTACTTGGCCGCCACATCGCGGTAGGTAGGCCCTATCTTCGGCTTGTTGATTTCGTGACAGGTCAGGCAGTCCGACTTCGCCACCAGCGCCAGGCCTTTCTGATAGTCCGGGTTCTTGCTCATATCCGCTCCCCCTTCCGATTTAGCATCCGATGCCGCTCCGGAATCCGCGGAACCTCCCCCGCATGCCGCCAGGAAGGCCATGAAAAACAGTATAATAAAATGATATTTTTTCATTTTTTAAAATTTTATTTTATAAAATAGCAGTAAAAAACAATATTTTATTCAATCCCCAGGATACGGCGATTGAATACCTCATCCGAGCCGGTCCCTGCAAAATCATCGAAGGCTTTATCCGTGACGCGAATAATATTTTTGCGGATGAAGGGCGCTCCCTCTGCCGCGCCTGCCTCGGGGTGTTTGAGGGCGCATTCCCACTCCATCACAGCCCAGCCGCGATAGTTGTATGCCGCGAGTTTGCTGAAGATAGCGGGGAAGTTGACCTGACCGTCGCCGAGGGATCGGAACCGCCCTGCGCGTTCCACCCAGCCCTGGTATCCTCCATAGACCCCTTGTTTTCCGGTGGGGTTGAACTCGGCGTCCTTGACGTGAAACATGCGGATGCGCTCGTGGTAATGGTCAATGAAGCTCAGGTAGTCCAGGCATTGCAGTACGAAGTGGGAGGGGTCGTAGAGCAGGCAGGCCCGTGGGTGGTGGCGTACCTCTTCGAGGAACATCTCGTAGGTGACGCCGTCGTGGAGGTCTTCCCCGGGGTGGATTTCGTAGCAGACGTCCACGCCGCTGTCTTCAAAAGCGTTGAGGATAGGCGTCCAGCGTTTGGCCAGTTCTTTAAAGCCCGTTTCGACCAATCCGGCGGGGCGTTGCGGCCAGGGGTAAACCGTTTGCCAGAGCAGGGCGCCGCTGAAGGTGGCATGGGCATTGAGGCCCAGGTTTTCCGATGCCTTGGCGGCATAGCGCAATTGTTGTACGGCCCACTCGGTGCGGGCGGCCGGGTGGTTGCGCACATTTTCCGGTGCAAATCCGTCGAAGAGTGCGTCGTAGGCCGGGTGTACGGCCACCAGTTGCCCTTGCAGGTGGGTGGAGAGCTCGGTGATTTCCAGGCCGGCCGACTGTACGATGCCTTTTAGTTCATCGGCGTAGGTTTTGCTTTCGGCTGCTTTTTGCAGATCAATACAGCGGGCGTCCCAGGTGGGGATTTGCACACCGACATATCCCAGGGAGGCTGCCCAGCGGCAGATGGATTCCAGGGAGTTGAAGGGGGCGGCATCGCCCATGAACTGAGCCAGGAAGATGCCGGGGCCTTTGATGGTATTCATATCGGTTATGTTTTATGTATTAAACTTCAAATGCGGTCCATTTGGCTTCGGATTGAGCCGAAGCGACGACATTGTCAATAAACGCCATGCCGCGGATACCGTCTTCGGTAGAAGGGAAATCCAGCATTTCCGGCGTCGGGGCGGTGCCGTCCAGGCGCGCCGAGAGGGTATGTGCGAAATTGCGATAGATATTCCCGAACGCTTCCAGATAGCCTTCGGGATGCCCGCCTGGCGTGCGCGTATTCTGCACCGCGAAGGAGGACTGCAGCCCTCCGTAGTTGGCGCCGGCCCGATAGATTTGCGTGGGCTGGTCCAACCATTTGACCAATAGGGTATTGGGTTCATGCTGCGACCACTCTATGCCGCCTTTTTCTCCATACACCCTGATTTTCAGGGCATTTTCCTCTCCGGCTGCAACCTGGGAGGCCATTAGCACGCCGGCTGCCCCATTGTCGAAGCGCAGCAACACGTTGCCGTCGTCGTCCAGTGCTCGTCCTTCGACCATGATGTTGAGGTCGGCGCACAGATGGGTGATTTTCAAGCCGCTGATATACTCGGCCAGGTGGGCGGCGTGGGTGCCGATATCGCCCATGCAACCGGCTTTCCCCGAGCGTTTGGGGTCGGTGCGCCAGGCAGCCTGTGCGTTACCGCTTTTTTCGGTAGGGCCACTGAGCCAGCCCTGTGGGTACTCGACCCACACTTTGCGGATTTTCCCGAAGGTGCCCTCCCGGAACATGGCGCGTGCCTGCTTGACCATGGGGTAGCCCGAGTAGGTATGCGTCAGGCAGAGGACGAGGCCGGTTTCCCGGACTTTGGCATCCAGTGCTTTGGCCTCGTCGAGGGTGAAGGTAATCGGCTTGTCGATCACGACGTGGAACCCATGCTCCAGCGCCATCATGGCCGGGTCGAAATGCACGTGGTTCGGCGTGACGATGGTGACGAAGTCCATCCGCTGCCCGAGCGGCAGTTGGCTTTCCCGTTCGAACATCTCCTGGTAGGAAGCGTAGGTCCGTTCTTCGGGGATGAAGAGGCTGCGCGCCGAATCTTTGGAGATTTCCGCATTGGAGCTCAGCACCCCGCAGGAAAGCTCGATGAGTCCGTCCATGTTCGCCGCGATTCGATGTATGGCTCCGATGAACGCATCCTTGCCTCCACCGACCATTCCCATTTTTAGTTTGCGATTCATGTATTATATATTTGATTTTTTTAAAAAAAACGCAATTGCGCCCAACAAGGGAGAAAGTTTGTGAAAAAAAACGAACTTTCCCATATATTCGCCATTACGAAAAAGCAGAAAAATTTACTTTTATGGTTCAGACGCTGTACAGCAAGTTTATGGCGGGGCCAAAATAGGAATTTGCGGCCTTTTCGCCTTTGCTATTTTGTTCATACTAAAAAACACCCAAACCTATGCAGACCACTCTTAACCGGAGTCAACTTTTCGTGGCGAGCTGCCTTGCCCTGCTGGTCACTTCGCTTTCCTTTGGTATCCGCGCCGGCATTTTGAACCGCCTCGGGGTCCAGTTTGACCTCAACACCCAACAATTGGGCGTGATTGCCGCGACGGCATTCTGGGGTTTCCCGCTCGCGGTCATCCTCGGCGGCATGGTCGTGGACATCATCGGCATGAAGCGTCTGCTGGTGGTTGCCTTCCTGTTTCACCTGGCGGGTATCGTCCTCACCATCCTGGCCGGCGGGTACTGGAGCCTCTTCATCTCCACGCTGCTGATTGGCATTGCCAACGGCACGGTGGAAGCGGCCTGCAACCCGTTGGTGGCCACGATTTACCCCGATAACAAGACGACCAAGCTCAACCACTTCCACTTGTGGTTTCCAGGGGGTATCGTCATCGGTACACTCATCGTGTTCTTCCTCGACAAGTTGGGCATTGGCTGGCAGGTACAGGTGGGGCTCATGATCATCCCCACGCTGCTGTACGGCTTCCTGTTCAGCAAGCTCGACTTTCCGGTTACGGAGCGCGTGGCCAGCGGCGTGAGCACGGCAGAGATGTACAAATCCCTGCTGAACCCGCTCTTCCTTTTCATGATTGTCCTGATGTTTGGCACGGCGATCACCGAGCTGTTCACCGGGCAGTGGATTGACGTCCTGCTGCGCAACGTCTCCGACAACGCCATCCTGCTGCTGACGATAGAGACCGGCGTCATGGTCATAGGGCGCGGCCTGGCTGAGCCGGTCGTACACCGCTTCTCGCCCCAGGGCGTGTTGCTGGGATCGGCGGTGTTATCTGCCCTGGGTCTGTACCTGCTCGGGCATACGTCGGGCAATATGCTCTTCGTAGGTGCCCTCATCTTCGGCATGGGCGTCTGCTATTTCTGGCCGACCATGCTCGGGTTCGTCTCCGAAAACCTGCCCAAAACAGGAGCAGTGGGCATCAACCTCATGGGTGGCGCCGGGATGTTCGCCGTATCGGTATATATGATTTTCATGGGCGGATACTACGACCGCCTGATCGCGGACAAACTGCCCGCAGGTGCCGACATGGCGGCGTACAGCACTGCTTCTGCCGGCACGGAAATGGCCAATCTGTTCAACGAAGCCAAAAAAGCGGCCGGCCCGGAAATTCTCAATGCCACCCTCGTCATCCCGATCTTGCTGACGGTGGCGTTCGCCGGCCTGTTTTTCTATATGCGGGGCAAAAAAACGGCCCACGCTTAAATCTCTGCACCGATGCTGAATAAGGACAATCGAAGAAATCTGATCAAAAAACTCCTCGCCGGGGCAGCAGCTATGGCTGCCGGCGGGGCTTTCCCCCTGCGGGCTTCCGAAACGACGAATATGGCGCTGAAAGGGAATCTCCAACAATCCGTATGCCGCTGGTGCTTCAGCGACCTGTCGCTCGAAGAGCTCTGTGCGGCAGCTAAAAAGATAGGGCTCGTGGGTATAGACCTGGTCGGGCCGGCCGACTGGCCCGTGCTGCAGCGGCACGGCCTGATTTCTACGATGTGCAACGGAGCAGAAATCAGCCTGGTCAAAGGCTGGAACCACCCCATGTACCACGAGACCCTGGTCAAAAACTACACCGAGCATATTGATTGGGTGGCAAAGGCCGGTTATACCAACCTCATCTGCTTCAGCGGCAACCGCGACGGGATGGACGATGAGACCGGGCTAAAAAACTGCGCCGAGGGGCTAAAAAAAATCATGGCCCATGCCGAAAAAAAAGGGGTCGTCATCCAGATGGAGCTGCTCAACAGCAAAGTGGACCACAAAGACTACATGTGCGACCGCACCCACTGGGGCGTAGCCCTGTGCAAGGCCATCGGGTCGCCCAATTTCAAGTTGCTCTACGATATCTACCACATGCAAATTGATGAGGGCGATGTGATTCGTACCATCCGCGACAGCCATGCGTACATCGGGCACTACCACACCGCCGGGGTGCCGGGCCGCCATGAAATCGGCGACGACCAGGAGTTGTACTATCCGGCTATCATGCGCGCCATCGCAGCCACGGGTTTCAAAGGGTATGTGGCCCAGGAGTTCATCCCCAGCGCTGCCGACAAACTGGCCTCCCTGGAGAAAGCTGTCCGGATTTGTGATGTGTGATATTAATGATATAAATTAAAAACAACAGACATGCCTGAACAAAATTACGATGCTATTGTCGTAGGGTCCGGAATCAGTGGGGGTTGGGCTGCCAAGGAACTCACTGAAAAAGGACTAAAAGTACTAATGCTGGAACGTGGCAAAAACGTCGAACACGTCAAAGACTACGTCAACGCCAACAAGGAGGCCTGGGATTACCCCTACCGCGGCACCCGCACCCAGAAGATGGAGGAGGAGTATCCGGTCCTGAAGCGGGATTACCCCCTCAACGAGAAAAACCTCGACTGGTGGGTTAAGGATTCCGAGTGCCCTTATACGGAAGTCAAGCGCTTCGACTGGTTCCGCGGCTATCACGTGGGTGGGCGCTCGCTGATGTGGGGACGCCAGAGCTACCGCTTCAGCGACTTCGATTTTGAAGCCAATGCAAAAGACGGCATTGCTGTGGATTGGCCGGTGCGCTACGCCGAAATCGCCCCCTGGTACGATTACGTGGAAAGATTCGCGGGCATCAGCGGCAGCATCGAAGGCCTGCCCCAACTTCCAGACGGGCAGTTCCTGCCGCCCATGGAAATGACGTGTGTGGAGAAAGACGTAGCCGCACGCATCAAGGAGCACTACAAGGGCAAGCGGACGATGATCATCGGGCGCACGGCAAACCTGACCGCCCCCCACGAGGGCCGCGTCAACTGCCAGTTCCGAAACAAGTGCTGGCTAGGCTGTCCGTTCGGGGCGTATTTCAGCACCCAGTCTTCTACCCTACCCGCCGCGATGAAAACGGGCAACCTCACGCTGCGCCCCTGGTCCATCGTCACGCAGGTGCTGTACGACAAAGACAGCAAGCGCGCTACCGGAGTAGAAGTGCTGGATGCCGAAACCAACGAGACCTACGTCTATAAGGCTAAAATCATCTTCCTCAACGCCTCAACGCTCAACTCGACCTGGATCCTCATGAATTCAGCTACCGATGTGTGGCCCGATGGCTTGGGCAGCAGCGGTGGCGCATTGGGCCACAACCTCATGGACCACCATCTCGGCGTGGGCGCCAGCGGGTTCATGGAAGGCTATGAGGACAAATATACCTACGGGCGCCGCCCCAACGGCATTTATGTGCCCCGCTACCGCAACCTGTTCGGGGATAAGCGCGACTACCTGCGCGGGTTCGGCTACCAGGGCGGTGGAAGTCGCGAAGGCTGGGGACGCGAAATCAAGGAACTCACCATCGGCGCACAACTCAAAGAAGCACTCAGCGAACCCGGAAGATGGACCATGGGCATGGGCGGCTTCGGCGAAATCCTGCCCTACCACGAGAACATGGTTCGACTCGACAAAACGGTCAAGGATAAATGGGGCCTCAACGTGCTCGCCATTGACTGCGAACTCAAGGAAAACGAGCTCCGCATGCGCAAGGACATGATGAACGATGCCGTGGAGATGCTCACCAACGCCGGCGTGAAAGAGGTTAAGGGATGGGACGGCGACGGCACGCCCGGCCGCGGTATCCACGAAATGGGCACCGCCCGCATGGGCAAAGACCCCAAGAGCTCCGTACTCAACAAGTTCAACCAGGTCTGGGATGCTCCCAACGTGTTCGTCACCGACGGCTCCTTTATGACCTCCGCCGCCTGCGTAAACCCGTCGCTGACCTATATGGCCTTCACCGCCCGTGCCGTGGACCACGCTGTCAAAGAACTCAACAAACAAAATATTTAACACCGATAAACCGCGATACCAATGAATAGAAGAGATGCCATTTCCAGGGTCGCCCTGATCATGGGCGGAACCATCCTCGGGGCCGAGCTATTCCTCTCGGGGTGCAAGGCAAAAACGGCCAGCGCCAGCGCGCTGTTCTCCGACACCGATGTCAGCTTCCTGGACGAAATCGCCGAGACCATTCTCCCGGCAACGGATACCCCCGGTGCCAAAGAAGCCAAAGTCGGGGAATTCATGGCCCGGATCGTGCAGGATTGCTACGAAGAGCCCGAGCAGGCCGTCTTCCTGGGCGGTATGAAACTCATCGATGGCCACTGTATGGACCGCTACAGCCAGCCCTTCGCGAAATGTACGCCGGAGCAGCGCCTGGAACTGCTCACCGAGCTCGACCTGGAACAACTCGCCTATCAGGAGGAGAAAACACCAAGCGAGCCTCCGCACTATTTCCGCATGATGAAGGAGCTCACGATGTGGGGCTTCTTCTCCTCCGAAGTGGGGGCCACCAAAGTGCTCCGCTACATCGAAGTGCCCGGCCGCTACGATGGCTGCGCCGACTACAAAAAAGGCGAAAAGGCCTGGGCGACCTGATATTGATTTCGTCATCGGGGCCGCCCCGGGGATGGGGAGCGAATCGTCGCAAAATCCTCATCCCCGGGGATTACCTCACAAATCCATGAATTATGCACACGAATCGCAGAGATTTCCTGCGCAATGGCTCCCTTGCGGCCCTCGGCCTCAGCATGCCGTACTTGCGCGACCGGCTTTTCCCCTCCTGGCAGGAAGATGCGGGTAAGCCCTGGCATACGTTCGGTATCCAGCTATGGACGGTCCGGGAGGACCTGGCGAAAGATCCAAAAGGCGTACTCGCCAAGCTGGCCTCCTACGGCTACAAACAAATCGAGAGCTTCGAAGGCCCGCAGGGCATCTTCTGGGGCATGAAAAATACCGAGTTCAAGAAATACATGGATGACCTCGGCATGACCCTCGTATCGGCGCACTGCAACCACCTTCAGGACTTTGAGCGCAAAGCAGCTGAAGCCGCCGAAATAGGGGTATCTCACCTCCTCTGCCCGTACAAGGGGGCGCAAAAGTCTATTGATAAGTTCAAGATGTTCGCCGACGAGTTCAATAAGGCGGGCGAAACCTGCCGCAAGGCGGGCCTCCGCTTCGCCTACCACAACCACGACTACTCGTTCAAACCAGTGGATGGCCAAATCCCCCAGGATGTCATGATGCAGGGAACGGATAAAGATCTGGTGGATTTTGAACTCGACATCTACTGGATCGTCCTGGCCGGCGGGGATCCGAAGGCCTGGTTCAAGAAGTACCCCAACCGCTTCCGCCTTTGTCACGTCAAAGACCGCACCGTCACAGCTGCAGGACCGGAGTCCTGCATCATCGGTAAAGGGGACATCGATTTTGCCAGTGTCCTGAAAACGGGGGTTAAGTATGGTATGAAAACCTTCATCGTTGAACAGGAATCTTATACCAACACGACGCCCATGGATTGCTCCATGGCGAACGCCAAGTACATGAGTACTTTATAAGCGAAAAGGCCTATGGTTGCAGAGGAGGCCAAAAGGCTCCTCTGCTCCTCCTCGCTGACCCCGCTAAAAACAAGTCCAATGGACTTGTTTTTAGCGGGGTGTATGTTCTCTCAGAGTTGTCGTAAGCACCCGCTCCCGATATTCTGCAATGGGCTTGCGCGTGTTGCACAAAATGGCATAAAAGAGTTTTCGGGATGGTATCCACACGTAATCCGCAATAAAGCCGCCTTGGTCGCCTGTGTGATAGACCATTTTTTTTCCTCCGTACTCCCCGATGAACCAACTGTAGCCAATGAAAGAAGCGGAACTATCAGCCCAATTGCCCGGTTGAAAGGGCGTGCGCGATGTCTCAATGGCTTCTTTCGGTAGAAACAGGGCCTTTTGCAGCGCCTCTTCGTACTTGTATAAATCGCGTACCGAGCTCCAGATACCCCCGTTGCCGGCAGCGGGGAAAGTGGGTTCCTCACCATAATCATCCTCTACGAACCGCTCGCCATCCCGGATGTAGGCATGAGAGACCCCCGTTTCCGGGTAGGGGCCGTCTGTAATCTTGCTGTCGCCCATGCCCGACGGTTGAAAGATACGCTCGATGATAAAATCCTGCCAGCGCCTGCCCGTGATCTGCTCGATGATGAGCGCCAGTGCGTTATAGGCCGGGTTGGAATACTCAAAGCGCGCACCCGGAGGAAAGGCCGTAGAATCATTGGCCAGGATGGGTGCGAAGTTCTCCGCGTCTTTGGCTGTCAGGTAGAAGACTGAGTCCTCGCGCACCTTTCGGCTGTCTATCAGTCCGGAAGAGTGGTTGAGGAGGTGGGATAGGCGCACCTGTCGCCCTATTTCCGGGTTTTTGAAATTGGGGAAGTACTTCTCCAGAGGGTCATCCAGCGATAGCTTCCCCTCTTGTTCCAGCATCAGGATACCGTTCATGACGAAGGTCTTGGAGATAGAGCCCGTATTGAACGCCGTATTGGGCGTTATCGGAGCTTTCGTGACCAGGTCGGCCAGGCCGTAGCCTTTTTCCAGTACGATTTGCCCGTCTTGAACGACCAGTACGGCTGCGCCGGGTTCATCGGCAGGGAATTCTGCACGGAAGTAGGCATCGAGCTGCTCAGCAGCAGTCCGGGGCTCCTGCCCCTGCCGGCAGGCAGTGCCCCCTACCAATACAGAGAGGGCAAAGAAGAAGTAGATTGGATAGCGCATAGTATAGGTGATATGTTTGCAAAATAGAGGTATTTACGTGCGGTATGGAGCCCCCGGCCAGATCTCCCCTCCTACCCTTTTCCTCCTCCCAGCTCTTCGGCGCGGCGCAGGGCAGCGTCCAGCCCGTGTGCAATGCCCTGGTCCAAGGATAGCTCTCCAAACTTTGCCAGGGCGGCTTCCGTGGTACCTCCCCGCGACGCCACGCGCTGTATCCAGTCCTGGCAACTGAGATTGGATGCCAGGTACAATTCCACTGCGCCTTGAAAGGTCTGCGTGACCAATAACTCCGACTCGGAAGGGGAAAAACCCATTTTTCGAGCTGCCTGCATCATGGCATCCATAAAATAGAAGATATACGCCGGGCCGCTCCCAGATACCGCCGTTGCGGCATCAATGGCACCTTCGCGCTCTACGTACAGGGTCTTCCCCGCCGTGTTGAGGAGGTTTTGCACGGTCACGAGCTCGATGCGGGTCACCTCTTCCGAAGAGGTGAAGGCCGTCATCCCCTGCCCAATCTGGGCCGGGAGGTTGGGCATGGCACGGATGACCTTGTGGGCGCCCAAACCGGCACGGATGGCTTCAATCGTAACGCCTGCCATGATGGACAGAAATACCTGCTGTGGGTCTATACTCGCCCGGATACGCGAAAACAATTCCTGTGCGTCCTGCGGCTTTACGGCTAAAATCACCAGATCCGCCAGACGAATGCAGTCTTCCGGGTCGGAATAGATCGCCCCGACGTCCTTGCGGGCCAGGAGCGCGGCCCGCTCCGGCGATTTTTCCAGCAGCATCATATCCGCCTTGGTCGTAATCTGGCTGCGCACGAAGGCTTGTGCGTATGTCAGGCCCATGTTACCTCCGCCAATGATCAGTATTTTCATGTCTATTCGTTTGAGGTAAAGATAATAAATTAAAAAAATTATTCAAAATGTTGCAACATTAAATGTATAGACATATATTTGTGCCGTTATGAGGATAGAAGAAGCGATACAACAAAAGCGGTTCCGGTCGGAGTACCAGAAATTGGTGGTAAACCTGCTCTACAGTGCATCCTGGCTGCAGCAGTTTTCCAACCAGTTGCTCAAGCCGTACGGGATTTCCCAGGAGCAGTTCAACATTCTGCGCATTCTCAGGGGGATGCACCCGGAGCCGGCTACGGTCAAGGTACTCACCGAGCGCATGATTGATAAAATGTCGAACGCCTCGCGCCTGGTGGAAAAGCTGCGCGTCAAAGGATTGGTAGAACGGCACGAGTGCCCTTTGGATCGCCGCCGGGTGGACGTCCTGATCACGCAGAAAGGGCTATCCCTGCTTGAAAAAGCTTCCCAGTCCATGGATATACAGGGAGACGCTTATATGTCCGGCCTGACTATTGAGGAGGCTGTCCAGCTCAATGAGCTGCTCGACAAGCTCAGGGGTTGATGTTCTCCTTGGGATTGTCTAAAAAGCGTCTTTGCTGAAAGGCCCCCCTTCGCCCCAAGCGCATCGAAAAAATTGATTTTAAACTTTGTTTAAGATTTTCGCGTTAAGAGTTACACAAAACAAAACCATTACATAGTAAACCATTAAAATTTCAAACCATCATGAAGAACATGTCATTGTTTGTATTGGTAGCCGCCCTGTTCGGCTTTGCATTCACGAACCCGGCCAGCAGCCCGGTCGCAGCTTCGGTTGACCTCAAGTCGAGCTACGTAAAGTGGCTGGCTTCCAAAGTCACGGGCCAGCACTACGGCAAAGTAATGCTGAAAAGCGGCAGTCTCGAATTCAAGAACGACATGCTGACAGGCGGCAACTTCGTCCTGGACATGAACTCCATCACGGTGGACGACCTCACGGGCGGCGGCGCTGAAAAACTGAAAGGCCACCTCAAGTCCGACGACTTCTTCGGCGTAGAGAAGTACCCGACTGCCAAATTTGAAATTACGAAAGTGATTTCCCGCGGCACCCCGGGCGCCTACAAAGTCATCGGCAACCTGACCATCAAGTCCACTACGAAGGAAATCCGCTTCAACGCCGACCTGAAAGAAGAAGGCGGCAAAACGGTAGGCGTGGCTAAGATCGTTCTCGACCGCACGGACTACGACATCCGCTACGGCTCGGGCTCTTTCTTCGAGAACCTCGGCGACAAGACCATCTACGACGAGTTCAACCTCGACGTGAACCTGGTCGTGACGAAGTAATAGACCAGACTTGTTGCGCGGGGGATCATCAAGGGGTCAAAAAGGCCCTTTTTCGCCCACACTGTGCCTTTTTTCGGTC
>VFQS010003391.1_pt1 | contig 12188 bp, 8 predicted proteins | sample 3512361 | NCBI WGS metagenome assembly VFQS01 (sample SAMN10412375, study PRJNA504923) | tailings metagenome | isolation source: Relicate 1 Philex TSF3 active mining | place: Philippines
CTACTTCTTCCGCAGCCCTACCACCAAAGGCCACCTTGATTCTCTGCTCCAAAGCATGCCGTGTTTCTAAATACAGGTCCTTGTCAGGATTTGGTTCGAAATACGTGACCCCACCTGCCTTACCCCTTGGCACAATCGTCACTTTGTGTACAGGATCTGCGAAGTTGATCAACATACCCGTTAGCGCATGACCTGCTTCGTGAACACTCAAGATCCATTTCTTCTCGGTGGACACAAAAGTAGTGCGCCTCGCCTCTCCAAGGGTAATCTTCTCAAACGCGTCATCAAAGTCTTGTGCCACGATGACCGTTCTCTTGGCCCTGGCAGCATAAATGGCCGCTTCATTACATATCGATTCTAGATCTGCACCCGAAAAGCCCACCGTTCTTCTTGACAATGATTCCAATGAAATAGTCACATCCAGTGGCTTTCCACGGGTATGGATCTTCAAGATCTCCAGTCGACCATTCGCATCAGGAAGTTCGACAAACACACGACGATCAAAGCGTCCAGGCCTTAGTAACGCCTCATCTAATACATCCATGCGATTCGTTGCTCCTATCACGATCACTCCCGTGTTTTGCTCAAATCCATCCATGGCCGTCAATAACTGATTGATGGTTTGATCATGCTCTGCATTCCCTCCACTCTGCCCACCATCGGCGCTTCTCTTTCTGCCGATCGCATCAATCTCATCTATGAAAATGATGGAAGGCGCCGCCTTCTTAGCCTTGGTGAACAGATCTCTCAGGCGACTCGCACCCACCCCCACAAACATTTGAATGAACTCCGAACCACTGCATGAAAAGAATGGAACACCTGCCTCCCCTGCAACGGCACGAGCTAGGAGTGTTTTTCCCGTACCTGGATCGCCATGCAGTAATACACCTTTCGGAACTTTCGCACCCACACGTGCATACATTTCAGGATGTTTCAAGAAGTCTACCACTTCCTTCAGGTCTTGCTTGGCAGCCTCCGCACCAGCCACCTCGTTGAACGTGACGCCTGTATTTTTGATTTCCCCATCATCACTGATCTTGGATAACTTGTTCATGGCGCCATTGCCACCAAAACCACCTGAGAACATCAAACGGAACAGACCCACGACCACGCCAAACTGGATCAGCCAAATCACCGCCGTAGAAAAGTCATTGGCGTTTAGCTCACGGTTCAAGTATACGTTGGCACCATGTTCCACCAACATATCCATGGCCTGTGTTTTGTTAGGGACGGTCACAACCTCAGGTGTGCCATCCGATGTCACAATATCCACATCACTGTCATGCTGATGAAACTTCGCTTCTTGTACCAGTTCACCATTGGTCTGATTTAAGAACTCCGAGTAGGAGATGCGCAAAGGAGGCGCCACTGCCTTTCCAAAGAAGTCGGGGAATGCCTTAGTACAAATGGACCGACGACCATGAGATACCTTACGATGTACTGAAATGCTTGTTCGCATGTATATATTATATTTCGTGTCCTTAAGTACCATTTGGATGAAATCAAAGTCAATATAAGACTATACGCACAATATACTATATTGGAATGCAATCATTCTCCCAACATGGACAAGACATCCACCTGATCAAACATGTATACCCTGACAAGCGTAGTGGGTATTTCGTTGAAGTAGGAGCACACGATGGTGTCATGATGTCCAACACTTTACTATTGGAGAAATATTTCAACTGGCGTGGACTTTGCATCGAACCCAATACAAACAATTACTCCAAACTGTTAGCTGCGCGAAAGTGTGACACAAGTCCCTTTGCAGTCTACAATGTTGATGACGCAGAAGTCGATTTCATGGAAGATCCCCATGGAGGCTGCTCAGGCATTGCCGATACCGCAACGGGCGAACGATTTCCGACCGTCAAAGTGAAAACCAAAAAGCTAACCACTCTTCTAGACGAGCATAATGCGCCCAACTTTATCGAGTACCTGTCCATCGATACCGAAGGTTCTGAGTATGACATCCTCGCTGCACATGATTTTGAGAGATATCGCTTTGGCTATATTTGCGTGGAACATAATCACCATGCAGAAAATCGTCGCAAGATTCGTCAACTTTTGGAAAGCAAAGGATATCAATTCTATCGCACAAACATTGTGGATGACGAGTATATATACACACGCAAGCGCGGCGTTTTCATCAACTCTAAAGCAGCAGCATGTAGCATCCATGAAACAGGGAAAATGTGCTATCAAGTGCTCAGGAATTCCAACACATATACAATTGACTATGTGGAAGGACAATTGACAGATATGAACTACGATTTTATCGTGATCAATTACCATTATCACGTAAACAACGTGATCAACAAAGACACGGCTTATAAGTTCAAAGGAAAGATCTTTGCATTGGTTGCGGATATGGGACACAAAGACATCATAGGCATGACCCCTCTGTATTTTGATTACTTCTTGTTGCTAGATCCAAGCATTCATCAGACCTCCAACGTCATCGCCTTCCCAAGACCGCTCGATGTTGTATGGAACGAGGATACCTCTTCTCTAGATGATATTGATAATAGAGTGCCCGTCATAGGCTCTTTTGGATATGCTACCATTGGAAAACGCTGGGATCTTTTAGTCGAACAAGTGAATCATGAATTTGATGAGGCAATCATCCGCATCAACATTCCTTTTGCAACCTATGTACCCGATAATGAACAAAAGATGGAAGAGATCAAGCAAATGTGCTTGTCCAAGATTACTAAACCCAACATTCAACTGGTACTCACACATGATTTCATGACTCGCGAGGAACTAGTGGAATGGTGTGCTAAAAACACGATCAACTGTTTCTTCTATTATCGAGATCATCTGACGGTTTCAGGATTGGCAGCGGTTACCGATCAGGCCATTGCTTCTGGACGCCCACTTCTTGTGACTATGGATCAAACATTCCGTCACATCCACTCATACATTCCTGCGTTTCCTAATATCACGATCAAAGAGGCCATTAGAAAAACGAAAGAAGGAGTCCTGAAAATGCGGGACGCTTGGAGTGCCAAAAATTGCAGAAAAACCTTAGAAACATTATTGACACGGTAGGCGTCCTATCTTGTGTATTGAACTGTACTGTAAAAAAGATTAAAAGGATATAAAGAGCGAAAATTATATCCTTTTAATCTTTTTTACACAACAGTAATGTCCGCTCATCGCATTGTTATTCATACGCTTCAGTTTCTAAAGCTATACCTCCTCCATTACTATGAACGTACTTCTACCATTCCCGTCGTTGATGAAGTCCTCTTGCTGAACATCATGAAGGTGCTATGTGAGGAGAGTACAGCACAAGAGGGAGAAGAGACCAAGAAACAAGGGCGACCTCCCAAAGCAGAAACCGTGGCTCTCAAAACAGAACTTTTGACATTTCATCGGGAACATTACAAGCCAACAATGACGCATGGCGAAGCCTTGAGCTACAAGAACATGAATACCATCTTAGCCTACCTCACTACCGACTTGCTTACGGTGTATGAGACCAATATCAAGCAACACTATGTGGAATACGTAGAACGCTTTATCAATGTGGTCTTCATGAAGAAGGAAAAATGTGTGTCTATGTCTAAGGAAGAGAAAGCATGTTTTACTTCCTCTTTACGTAAAATCAAGAACCAACTGCTTAGTGGTGAGGCGTGTCACGAGCTACAAGACCATATCGCACACATCCGTCCGTCTCGCAAGTTCCAAAAGGATAACCTGTACTACGACCTACAATGTACTCCACAAGAATATCTGTCATGCATGTTGTACATGATGCGATGGGTAGAGGCTCAAGGGCAGACCATCTACAATGTATTTCCTCTCCGCACAGATATTATTCCCAAGTATATCCGTTTGGATACGACAACCATTGTACAACTGTTCATCACACCCCAAAACCGTAGCAGGTATGGAACAAAGGACGAACTACTCACAAAGGGCAATCTTGTGCGTCGCCAAGCAGACATCTGGAGCTTCTTCTTCCGTACCGAAAAGAAGTGCTTTGCCACACAACCCAACAACCCTTATCAGTTCAACTTTATGATAGAAACCGATGGGGTGGCTTGTTCTATCCTTTGGGTACGCAAGGACATGGTCGGCAAACGGTTCAAGCCAAAGCTTACCCCATCCAAGGAGGCATATGTTGATGAGGTAGAAGCTTCCCAGTTGCAAGGGAAAACCATTGTTGGGATTGACCCCAATAAGAGCGACCTCATCTTTTGTAGTACAAAGAGGGAAGATGGAAGCATCCAAACCTTCCGATACACACAAGACCAGAAACGCAAGGAAACCAAGGACAAGAAGTATCGCAACCTTCGGGATGAACTCAAGACCACTATGAAGGTAGATGGAAAAACACCCCAAGAATGGGAAACGGAGCTGAGCAACTTTAATCGCAAGTCGCTCCAAGTATATGTGTTCAAACAATATCTGACCAAAAAGAACGAAGTCAATTCCAAGCTACTCTCATTCTATGAAGGACAAATCTTCCGTAAGCTGAAATGGAATGCCTTTATGAACCGCAAACGCTCCGAACACAAGATGCTCCATCGTTTCCGCTCTATCTTTGGAACACCTGAGGAGGTAGTCATTGGGTTTGGGGACTGGGAGCAACGCAAACAGATGCGGTTCAAAGAGCCTACCAAGGGCAAAGGGATGCGAGAGCTGTTCCGCAAGGCAGGGTATGATGTCTATCTGGTAGATGAGTTTCGCACCAGTTGCAGATGCCACAAGTGTGAAGGAGAATGCACAACATTTCGTGAGTGCCAAAATCCACGACCATGGAAAAAGAATGAAACCACCCTACGACATGGGCTTCTCATGTGTAAGACATGCACAGGTCTATTGAACAGGGATGTGAATAGTTCGTTGAACATCCATCGTATTGTGGAAAACCATCTAACAGGGAAAGGGAGACCTGAGTACCTTAGCCGACAATCTGTCAGTGCCACTACATCGGTGGTACAGAACCAAATTTTACATGAGGATGCAAAGCCTCAACATTGGAATAGAGAGATGTGCGACAAATAATCGTCCATTTTAAAGTTTCAATGGTGTATATGTATTTGCAGAGTCAAGCTTCGCAGGTGGCTCCTTCTTTAGCTAGCACGTCCGCCTTATCATTCCAAACACTCCTCCAATCTGTCCCTCCTGTATGTGCATCCACATGTACCCACTTGACCCTTCGCCTCGATGCTCTATGGTAAATCTCCCGCAACAAGTCTTGGTGTTGTACTGGATCTCCCTTGGCCGTCTTCCAACCATTTTTTATCCACCCCGCCATCCATTTCGTTATGCTGTTGATCAACAGCTGACTGTCCGTAAAAATATGTAAAGTCTGGGAACCAGAAGGATCTATGACGTCGGCACTGCGAAATGCGCTTACCGCAGCCATATATTCTCCTCGGTTGTTTGTCTGCGCTTCGTTTGTAGGGACAGGACCATATGCCGTGTATTTTTCGTGGTTAGGCCATACCGCAGCCCAGCCAGCTCTTGCCCCGCGTTTCCCATTATTGATCGCACTACCGTCTGTGAAAACAGCCAATGCATCTTTCGATAGTTCCTGACCCAAAGAACCCGTCCCAGCCGACGTCCCCATACTCATAACCTCTCCTTCAGAAAGCATGACTCCAAGTTGTGAAAGCACCTTGGATCCAAAGGACTTGACGAAGGATTCTGCTTCGTCTTTGGTATCAAACTTCTTGTACTTGGCGTTGGGAACCCCTTTCACCATGCTCTTACATTCGTCCCATGTGTAATAGACACCTGGCGTCTTGCCAACCGCAACTGCATAATAGGCCTGCTTGCTTTTCATCTGTGGTTTTTGTCTCTGTGTACAAGCCAGGATCATTTTTTGACCATTGACTACGGATCTTTTATGATAATCCAAGGGTCGTCATCAAACTCCATATGTAGTCTTGACAAAGCATCCCAGGCCCTCTTTGGTTTTCCAACATATTTCACTTTTACAACATCATAATACACCGAGTTCTGACGGATGTTTTGTATTGTTTCATCGTCTACATCGTCAATCTCCAAACATATGCCATTGGCATCAAAGTTCTTCTGTTCGTTCAATGTCGAGTTGCAAAGGATATTAATCTTCTTTTTCACCCTGAAACGAGCATCATTCTCTCGCATCACCACTGGATCTGTTGTCCCATTCGCGCGCGCCGTGTCAATAAGCAGCCAAATGCGCTCGTTAACTTGTACCAACAGTTCATATTGTTTTCGACATGTTTTGACATAATCTTCCACCATCGGGGTGATGGCATGGATCTCTTTTTGGACTTCCACGAGTTTATCAGGGTTTTGAATATACCTTTGTTTGATCTGTAGAATGGCAAGCTTGTCTAGCGCTTCACCTACAGATACAGGTAAATGAATCATGGCGATATAAAGCAAGACATAATATGACCTTATATGGCTATGGCTTTCGTACAAGAATGCACTACCTGTCGCATCTGTAAATCAGATGGGGCCGAGTGTTTTGAGACCATCATGGATCTCGGGGATCAAGTGATCGGCAGTCGATTTCCAACCAACGACGAACCCGACCCTCCCAAGGCACCGCTTCAACTAGTCCATTGCAATTGTTGCGGACTCGTTCAACTAAAACATACCGTCTCTGCTGACGAGATGTATACGCAAACCTATGGTTATCGATCTGGATTAAATGCCACGATGCCAAAACATCTTGCAACTATTGTGGATGATATGATGTCCTATATGAAACCTCACTTCCACGATGGAGATGTAATCCTAGATATCGGTTGCAATGATTCCACGCTTCTTCAGTTGTACTCGCGTGATCTCCGTGGCACTCTTGTTGGCATTGATCCTACGGGCCTTCAGTTTAAAGAGTATTATACGGACGACATCCTCCTTCTTCCGACCTTTTTTGATAGGCTCGCATATGCGCAGACTCAGTTGCCTAAAGCCAAATGTGTCACGTCTATCTCTATGTTCTATGATCTTCCTAACCCACAAGCTTTCGTAGACGACGTCGCACACATCCTTGATCCTCATACAGGTATGTGGATCATGGAACAAAGCTACATGCCTACCATGTTGGAACGCAATTCATTTGACACTATTTGTCACGAGCACTTAGAGTACTATGCCCTGTCTCAAATCCAATGGATGTGCGAGCGCGCAGGTTTACGCATCGTGGATGTCAACTTCAATGATTGCAATGGCGGCAGTTTCCGTGTCAGCATTGCACATAACACCTCTGTGCATGCATCCAACGCAAATGTCCACCAAATCCAATCGGTACTTGATAAGGAAGTTTCGCAACATTTTGGGCCCAATGACAGCGACATGACCCCATTTAAGGAGTTCCAAGAACGTTGTGAAATACAGAAAAGAAGATTACAAACCCTTCTCACAACATTGCAGCGCCAAAACAAGAAGGTGTATTTATACGGCGCTTCTACCAAAGGAAACACTTTATTGCAGTATTACGGCATCACTACCGAGCAGGTTTGTGGAGCTGCCGAGCGGAATCCAATCAAGTATGGCCGTCGCACACCTGGGACAAATATTCCTATAATGTCGGAAGCGGAAGTGCGACTTGAGAACCCTGATTTCTTCTTAGTCCTTCCATGGCATTTCCGCGATGAATTCCTAGAGCGCGAGTCAGCGTACTTACAAGGTGGTGGTCAGTTTATCTTTCCATTACCTGAAGTACAAATATTCTCGGGATTACCACGCAAGAAAGCGTTGATTACAGGGATCCATGGTCATATTGCATCCTGTCTTGCAGAATCGCTTCGGGAAAACGGACACCATGTGTATGGAACATCGAGGAATCCGCAAGCAGACACGACTGCATCATTCATTGTGTTCCACACTCCTGATCACCAAATTGTAGATAGGACAATGTGGGAAGATATTCTGGCGACGGTACTGCCCGATGAAATCTATCATCTAGCTGCACAGTCAAGTAGCGAGGATTCCATTGCTACCGCTTTGAATACCATGGAACGAAACGCGACTTGGACATTGCTATTGATGGATATTTTGGCCAAGCATCAGCACCTCGCACATACTTGCAAGTTTTTTCATGCCAACAGCACAGAACTGTTCAAAGGACTACCTGGCACGGCAATTGTTTGTGACAAACATCATGTGAGCCAGTTTGCACCTATCACTCCATACGGCATCGGTAAACTCGCAGCATTCCTTGGCGTAAAATATTATCGTGATGTGGTTGGGTTGCACAGCTGTTCGGGGATCTTGACCAATACGGAGTCGCGCACACGAAGTTCTCGATATGTGACGCGAAAGATATGTTCATTCATCCAAGATGTGATACGTCATCCTCAGAAACACCATATTCTTTATCTTGGAAATCTGGACACAGTTCGCGATTGGATTCATTGCAAAGACGCCGTTGCTGCCATTCGATGCATCATGGAACAACCAGACCCAGTAGATGCAATTATCGCATCAGGAGAACAACATACCGTCTACGAGTGGCTTGAGACAGCACTCCAGATAAGTGGTTTGGCAAGTGAAGGTCGGTGGAATGCCGAACACACGTTATGGGTCTCCAATAGTGGAAATGCGGAGATTCGCATCAACACGCAGCAAACCCGTGTGTACGAACGCGTCATCGCTGGAACAAACACACCTACATATGATTCATGGCGGTTACACCAACTTGGTTGGCAACCGTCTTTTTCACTTAAGGATATTGTCGCAGATATGTTGAAGTAAGTGTTTCGCATTTATACACATGCATACCAAGAAATGTGCAATCATTACGGGGGTCGGTGGCCAGGACGGTTCGTTTCTTGCAGACTTGCTTTTATCGAAGGGGTACTTGGTAATGGGGATGATACGTAGACATTCCACCGCAGCTACTCTACATCGTATCCAACATCTCTTAAATGACCCTGCATTCCATTTGTATTATGGGGATGTTACTGACATATCTTCCATCTTACAAATGTTACAAGATGCTATAACAAAATATCATCATGAAGTGAACCCGTCTCAAGACAATCCCATAGAATTGTATCACTTGGCAGCACAAAGCCATGTTCAAGTATCGTTCGAAACGCCCATTTACACTACACAGACCGATGCGGTGGGTACATTGAATATATTGGAGGCTGTTCGGCGCTTCCATCTGATCAACAAATGCAGAATCTATCAGGCATCTACCAGTGAACTGTATGGAAGCAGTCTTCCCCCACAAAATGAAACAACCGCCTTTCACCCTCGATCACCGTATGCCATCTCGAAATTATACGCATATTGGACTGTGAGAAACTATCGGGAGGCATTTGGGATGTATGCTGTGAATGGCATATTGTTTAACCATGAATCAGAACGTCGGGGCGAAGAGTTCGTGTCAAGAAAAGTAACCATGGCGGTTGGCAAATATGCACGTAATCCACAATCGTTTGTCCCATTGCGACTTGGAAACTTGTATGCTAAAAGAGATTGGGGCTATGCCCCCGATTACGTATACGGTATGTGGCAGATGCTACAACAGCCGCATCCTGCGGATTACGTTTTAGCTAGTGGAGTCTGTCACACGGTCAAGGATCTAATCACCATTGCATTCCGTGTCATCAATGTGGACATACGGTGGGAAGGTGTGGGAGTCGAAGAAAAAGGTTTCGACGCTTCTACGAATCAATTACTGATCGAAATCGACCCACAGTACTTTCGTAGAACGGAGGTAGATCATTTACAAGGCGATGCTTCCTTTGCGCGTGAAGCAATCGGGTGGACGTGTCATACAAATTTCCATGACATGATCCAAAAAATGGTGCAATATGATGTGAATTTACACAACTAGATTATAGCAATGGACAATACCGTTGGATGAATGTGATTTTTCTATGGAATTCTTGTAACTCGACAGGAAGCTTATGCACCTCATATGGTACTAGGTCTTCTTCGGAACCTCTTTCTGAAATATCTTTGCCTTGATACAAGCACTGATCTAAGAAAGCGTCCGTTTTGCGGTGTGTGATATCACATTCGCGATGTGCGAACCCCTCGATCTTCCGAACCAGATCCTTTTTCGTTAAGAAATAGCTGGCATGCCAGCCTGCATCGCGCATAATTTGATTTTTTGGCATACGTGTCCGCATGTCACTTAGTGTATACTTTTCTGCACCAATTTCATTTACAATGTAAGGATGATACCATAGATACTTCTTGGTCCACTTGAAGTTGTAATAGAACATGTTTAATTGAAGGAAGACAGGGTTGTTGAAAGCAAAATAGTTTTTGGGAAGTTCTTTAACAAACTCTTTTCGGGGGATCTCGTCAGCATCTACACCGACCAGAATGTAGCGTTGATCCTTGTACTCTTTCTTGATGTAGGACATCGCGTAATCGCGTTGATAGTTTTCACGAAACCATGATGGGTACGATTCAGGGGTCATATAGGCTTGGCCTTTCTGTTGAGGCCAATCGATTGGCATTTCTGGGAACTCGTCTATTACCAGAAGTGTCACTTTGCCTTTGTCCGACTCTTTCTGTCTCTGTTTCTCAGCATGCTCTTCAAACACGGTCTTGAAACGTTCAATGTACAACTCGTTCTTTTTTATGCCAGAGAATGTCTGACAAGCTTCGACGATAACGAATTCATCTACAATATCGCCGAGATACGATAAGAACAGCTCGACGACAGGCTCGCCATTGTATGGAAATGTGACCACAATTTTACTCATAACTTGCTATTTTTGTCTGTTTTCTTTTGCTTATATTGGGTCAATTTTTTGAAATCAGGCAATACCATATAAACGCATTCCTACATCAGTTCTGGTGTTGAGTAGGCTATTCCTAGGATTGGACAAGAAAACGGACAATATTTTGTTTTTGCGAGGTCCAGAATTTTCAAGGGGGTGTCCCCCCCCCCTCCTCGCCAGCTCATCATTTTATCAAAAATTTGGTGAGCCCAGTGTGCCAGCTCGTCTATTTATCATAAAAATTATCTGCATATAAGGTAATAGCTCGTTATATTATCAAATGTGTGATAAAATGCTAGAGTGTCCTCATTGTCAGTATAAAACCAGTAAGACGTTCAATCTGTCACGCCACATCAGTTCTCGTCACAGCTCGAAAACTCCTCAAACCGAGGATGAAACGGTATGTAGGTACTGTTCGACAAAATACAGCAACAAGTACAATTGTGCACGACACATGCTGTCATTTTGCAAAATGAAGCCCGTTGGACAAAATGTTGATGTTGGCGGACAAAATGTTGATGTTGGCGGACAAAATGTTGATGTTGGCGGACAAAATGTTGATGTTGCTCAAAAAGACTCTCATAAGTGTGCTAAATGCTATAAAACTTTTACAACCAAGCGAAGGCTAGATGACCATAGTACTATCTGTTCTGAAGCCACACATCCATTCCAATGCAACAAGTGTGACAAAATTCTAGCATCAAGATATAGTAAAAGTCACCATGTGAAGATATGCAAAGGTCCTGAAAAACCACAAGAACAAGCGATCGAGGCAGCTGCATCGACATCAACTGTGACAACGGGTCAGAACTCAAACAATATAATCAACTCGACGGTGAACACAACCAATAATACAACGAACAACAACGTCACGATGAATGTAACCATCAACAATCTTGGACAAGAGAAAATGGACCACATCACGCCAGATATGTTGACAAGATGTTTGCGGCAACTCCATGGCGTTGGTGTGGCAAACCTGATAGAATCCATTCATTTTGATCCCAATGTTCCTGAGAATCACAATATTCAAGTAGATAGTTTCAAAGGTCAAACATTGATGGTCTACGAAAACAATGAATGGAAGATCAAAGATGCAAATGCTGTCATTAGCGTGTTGATTAGCGCAGGTTGTGATATTTTATTCAATCATTATGACAATACTCCACAACTAAAGCATGAAGACCATCATGAGAATCACAACATTTTGTATAACAATCTTATGAAAATCAACCACAAAATACCACAGGTGTATTATCCAACCAAAAGAAAGATAATGGCTTCCATTCGTAATCTTGAGTATAAAAAACAAAAAGCTCTGGACGATGGATCCAACTCGTCGGAAGATACAAAACAATAGGTCTATCAACCAGCATTTCCAGCTGCCGTAGGTAGTTTAGAGTTGGTTTGCAATCTTATAAAATTCTACAAAACAAAATATTACAATTGTAGCTACAAATAACTTTCTAAAAGTTTGTC
>VFQS010003394.1_pt1 | contig 12184 bp, 4 predicted proteins | sample 3512361 | NCBI WGS metagenome assembly VFQS01 (sample SAMN10412375, study PRJNA504923) | tailings metagenome | isolation source: Relicate 1 Philex TSF3 active mining | place: Philippines
GCGCTGGCTGGTACTTCGGCCAAGGTCTTGCCCTTGTACTCGCCTTCGCTCTCGATGACCTGGTGGGCTGGGTATGCACCGAAACCACCGGTGTAGTAGGTGGGCCACTGCACGCCAGGGTGGAATACCAAGGTCTGCGTGGTGTCACTCTCCTGAGTGAAGGTGGCCACTGAATCACAGAAGGTGAAGGTGGTAGCACCCGACTCTGGGTCACAGGTGGTCTTGTAGCCAAGCTCGTAGTCGGCCTTGCTGACGGGGGTGCCGTCTTGCCACTTCATGCCGGGCTTCATTTCGAAGGTGACGCTCAGTTGCTTCATGGTGAGTGGGCTGCTGCCGTCCCAGGTGACGGTCTCGCCGGCGGCGTTGGTGACTTCGACACCAGCGGCCAACTCGACTGCCTCACCGGCGGTGCTCCATACCATGTCGCCAGCCTTGACCTCGACATCGTCGTTGCTAGCACCGTCGCCGATTGATGGCAACTTGGTCATACCTACAGCCTGATAGTCGTAGTCGAGGCTGGTGACGACACGAGCGCTCAACAAGTAAGCGGCGGTGGTGGCCACTGCGGCACTCTCAACCAAGGTGTAGAGTGAAGCAGGCTCCTGCGTGAAGCCGAGTACCACGGTGTCCTTGCCGGGGAGCTCCCACTCCTCTGCGTTCCAGGTGTAGTATTCGGTTGGGTTGGGCTTGAAGTTCGTCAACTTGGCGTTGGCAGCGGCTGCTTCCAAGCGGTTGAAGAGTGGCAAGCTCACCATGTCCTTGGTGAATTCTTCCTGGACGATGGCGTACTGCTTGATGCGCTCAGCCTTGTCCAAGGTGTTGTTGGCGGCGATGATGGCCTTGCTGGCGGTCTCGTTACACCAACCCATGTAGTTCTGACCTTCCCAGTTGTTGCTGGGCAAGGGGATCTGGTTACATGCGTAGAGTGAGATACCACCTGGATCGGTCTGGCCGACCCATGCAAAAGCGCCCAGTTCGAAGTCGCGGCGTGCCAACCCAGTGGTGTCGCCGAACCACCATGAACCAGGAGCGTGCGTGCGGGCAATCGTGATGCCACAGTTGTCAAGCAACTGCTGCTCGAGCACGGTGGCCCAGGTCTGACGGAAGGCTGCATTGGTTGTTGCAAACTTCAAGAACAATGGCAAACCGTCAGCGTTGAAACCCTCTTCCCAACCGGCTTCTGCCAACAAAGCCATACCCTTCTCGGGGTTGAACTCGTATGACACGATGCTGGTCGTATTGGCGGCCCAGTGTGACTTGGGCAAGAAGGTGTCCATCAACAGACCCTGCTGCTGCTCTTCGCTCAAGAACGGATATACCGACTTGATCAACTCAGGACGGTTGACACAGTATGCAATGGCCTGACGTACACGGACGTCGCCAATGATGGGATGTGGCGTGGTGAATGAGGTGTCAGTGGCAACCTCTTCCTTGACAACCACGGTCTCGACTACTGGGGCACTGGTTTCCTTCACAACGACTGTCTCACGGATGACCTCGGGCTCAGCAGCAGTGCTGCCACAAGCCGCAATCATCGGTGCTACCAGCGCGGTGACAAACAAGAGTGCCGCACGGCGCAGAAAACTCTGCTTCATTCGGGAACCTCCAATTTTGTGCTACACGGAGCAAATTCTAAACCTGACGAACGGGTTCCAACCATCTGGTTGTAGTGCGGTGGGAGCCACAGCTACATATCAGATTTTGGGTATTCGTAAGTATGAATGTTAACGTAACTAAAGCCAAATGTCAATGTATATCCCACTCCTAATACTTGTATCTCGCCCTTTATATCTGGTTTACAGGTGGAGGATTTGTGTGGGATTTGTGCTTGACAGCGATTGAGGGAATGTGATAGCATACATGTACGGTATTTAGTTACTTACCCCCTACACATACCACTATATATTGTGTTTTGGGCTAAATCTGTGTTTAGCGCTTTATGATGCGTTATCAGATAATGCTATATTATGTAGTATAAAAAGTGGCTTTACCGTAACAAAATTCATCATGTGGGGTGATGAAAAGTCGTGGCCGAGTGGTGCGACAGGAGAACATGCAGTTGGGAGGCATGCAGATGACACTCGAAGAGACAATGCCAGCATCAGCGGAAATGTACGACGATGCGGTGGCGGTACCCGAGACGATTGTCAAGCGTGATGGTCGTCATGTAACATTTGAACCAGATCGAATTGAATCGGCGATTGCGAAATGTTTCCACAGTTTTGGGCGCACGCCAAACACGTCTGTATCAGAATTGACGCGGCGTGTCGTCAACATTGTGGCAGCCAAGGCTGTGCGTGGTGTGCCGAGCGTCGAAGAAGTCCAAGACATTGTTGAAATGGTCTTGCAGGCAGCCGGCGAATTCGAAGCAGCCAAGCGTTACATTTTGTATCGTGCAGAGCATGCCAAAGAGCGTGAGCGCCGGCCGGTGCCCGAAGATGTCCGAGCAGCATTTGCGGCGTCAGATTTGTATTTCCCGACGCCCATCCAAAAGTTTCAGTTTTTCGACAAATATTCACGATTTAACTATGACCTCGGCCGTCGCGAAACATGGATCGAGACGGTGGACCGCTCCGTTGACTTCATGCATGAGTTAGCAGGCGATCGCCTGCCCCGTGAAACATACGAGCGTATTCGCAAAGCCATTCTCGAAATGCGGGCCATGCCGTCCATGCGGTTGCTGGCCATGGCTGGCCCAGCCGCACGTCGCAACAACATTGCCATTTATAACTGTAGCTATCAGCCGGTCGAAAGCATCGACTCCTTTGTTGAAGCACTGATTATCTCGATGGCTGGATGCTCGAAGACTCCGCTGAAGGCTGGGCCGATGCATTGCGCTTTGGCCTGCAGACGTGGTGGGACGGCGGCGATGTGCACTTCGATTTGTCGTTGCTGCGATCTGCTGGCGCACCGCTCCGCATCAAGGGTGGCCGCGCCTCGGGCCCCGAGCCCCTGCGCATGACGCTGGATTTCATGCGCCGCCGCATTTTGTCACGTCAAGGGTCGTTTTTGCGTCCCATTGATGCCCACGACATGATGTGCGTGGTCGGCAATGCCGCGGTATCTGGCGGTGTGCGCCGCACGGCCATGATTGCCCTGTTCGACCGTGACGACAACGACATGCTGTTGGCCAAGAGTGGCGACTTTGAGCGCGAGAATAGCCATCGCTGGAACGCCAATAATTCGGTGGTTTGGCCAAATGGCGGACTTACCCAGCAGGAATTCGTGCATCAGTTCATGGAGATGGTGGATTCTGGTCGTGGCGAGCCCGGCATTTTCAACCGTGAAGGCGCCAACACCATGAAGCCAGCACGCCGCGCTGAGGCTGATTTCGGCACCAATCCCTGCGGTGAAATCAACTTGCGCCCCTGGCAGTTCTGTAATTTGTCGGCAGCCGTCGCGCGTGTTGATGATACGTTTGAGACGTTGCGCGAAAAGGTGGAAGTCGCCACCATCATCGGTTCGATTCAGTCGATGGCCACGCACTTCCCCGGCCTGCGCCCCATGTGGAAGCAAAACTGCGAAGAAGAGCGTCTGCTCGGCGTCGACATCACTGGCCAGATGGACAGCTTGGCAGCTCAGGATGCGCAAATCAAACAGCAGTTACGCGACATCGCCATCGACGTCAACCGCGAGGTAGCACAGTCGCTGGGCATCCAGCAGTCGGCGTCGATTACGTGTGTCAAGCCGAGTGGCAATTCATCGCAACTGTTGAATTGTGCCAGCGGTCTGCACCCACGCTGGTCGCCCTACTACGTGCGCAATGTGCGTGTGTCGGTGCACTCACCCATCTACAAGGTCCTCCGTGACGCTGGTGTGCCCATGGACCCCGAAAACGGGCAGACCGTGGAAGATGCCACCACCTGGGTCGTGCACTTCCCCATGAAGTCGCCCGACGGTGCGGTTACGCGTGGTGATCTGACCGCCATCCAGCAGTGTGAGTTTTGGTTGCAAAACAAGCTATTTTGGACCGAACACAACCCATCGGTGACCATTACGTATCGCCCCGACGAAGTGCTTGATGTGATGAAGTGGGTGTGGGAGCATCGTGAGCAGGTCGGTGGTATGTCGTTCTTGCCTTCATTTGATGCGCAGTACGCCCAGATGCCCTACGTCGAAATCACGCAGGCCGAGTATGAGCGCTTGGCTGCTGAGTTCCCCGAAATCGACTTCAGCAAGGTGTGGCGCTACGAAGAAAGCGATCTCACCAATGCCGCCCAAGAGCTGGCATGTGTTGGCGCCAACTGCGACATCACGCTGTCGTAAAAAGACGCACCGCAATATCACATCCTGTGCAACCCCTGTAAGGCGATGCCTTGCAGGGGTTGCGTGATAGTGGAATGTGTGTGAAGATGATAGTGCCGAATCAATGAAAGGAGCAATTCCCATGAGTGTACGGTTTGGTGTCTTTGTACCGCAAGGGTGGCGTCTCGATTTGACCGAGATCAAAGACCCGGTAGAACAGTATGAAGCGATGACGGCAGTTGGTCGTGATGCTGAAAAAGCAGGCTACGACTCGATTTGGGTGTACGACCACTTCCACACAGTGCCAACTCCCGAAATCGAGACGACGTTTGAGTGCTGGTCGATTACCGCTGGCCTGGCCCGTGATACCAAAAGTATCAAAATCGGCCAAATGGTCACCTGTAACGGCTATCGCAATCCGGCGTTGTTGGCCAAAATTGCCTCGACCATTGATGTGATGAGTGCTGGTCGACTGTTGTGTGGCTTGGGGGCAGGCTGGTACGAACACGAATGGCGTGCATATGGGTATGGATTCCCCGATGTGCCCGAGCGTATGCGTGCCTTCCGTGAGGCAGTCGAGATTGTAGTCAAGATGTGGACCGAAGAGCGGCCCACCTATCAGGGGAAGTTCTACACCATCGATGGTCCCATCAACGAGCCCAAGGGTGTGCAGAAGCCACACATGCCGTTGTGGTTGGGCGGTGGTGGCGAGCAGGTCACGCTCAAGTTAGTGGCCAAGTATGCACAGGCCTGTAATGTGGGTGGTGGCAACCCTGAAGTTGTGCGCCAAAAGCTTGAAGTGCTGCGTGGCCATTGTGATAAGCTGGGGACTTCATACGACGCTATCACCAAGAGCACCAGTTTGAATGTCTTTTTGTTGAATCCTGGTGATGACCCTGAGCACGCCACTGCCAAGGCCCGTGGCAATGTGTCACTCGAGGATTATCGCAAGGGTACCATGGTGGCTACGGCATCTGAGGTGCGTGAGCGGATCAACGAACTCAAGGAAGCCGGTGCCGATTACATCATCACCTATTTGCCCCGTGTGGCGTACGAGCGCGAACGCGTCTTCCAATATGCCGATGAAGTGGTGAAACACTTCCAGTAGGTATTTGGTCGTGTTGATATACAACCCCCCTCCGAACTTGTGGTTCGGAGGGGGTTGTTATTTGTCGCCATCAACGCGGTGCTGAAGGTGCCAGACTATTCGCCTTCAGCGACATCCTGACGGAGCAATGCGGCCATGGCCAGCGCATCGCGCTGCTCGGGGGTCATGCTGTCTTGGGCCAACGGCTTTTCGACAACGGCAGTCGTGGCCACTGGTTTGCCTGGTTTCTCGTCTTCGACGTCGGTTACTTTGTTCGCCTGGGCTGTGACCTGGGCAGTAGCCTGTTGCTTTTGCTCGGCCAACTGACGGCGTGCTTCGACACCAGTACCAGCTGGGATGAGCTTGCCGATGACGACGTTTTCTTTGAGACCACGCAGATGATCAACTTTGCTGTTGATAGCCGCTTCGGTGAGCACACGTGTGGTTTCTTGGAACGAAGCCGCCGACAAGAAGCTGTCGGTATTGAGCGAGGCCTTGGTGATACCGTGTAGGAGTGTGGTGGCAACGGCAGGCATACCACCTTGGGCCCAAATCTCGGTATTGGCACGGGTGAACTCGGCCATGTCGACGGTTTCACCGATGAGGTACTTGGTATCGCCGGGCTCATCGATGCGTACACGACGCAACATCTGGCGGATGATGACCTCGAGGTGCTTGTCGTTGATTTGCACGCCTTGGGGGCGATACACGCGCTGCGCCTCTTTGATCATGTAGGCCTGGAGCGCGAAGCGCCCTTGGATTTCGAGCAAGGCCTGTGGATGGGCGGCACCTTCGGTGAGGAGCTGGCCAGCCACCACTTTGCTGCCATGGATGCCATCGCGCAAGCGGGCATTGGCTGGCAACGCAATCTCGGTGACTTCGTGATGTTGTGATACCACGGTCACGAGGTTGCCTGACACATGCACAATCCCCTCTTGGCGAGCGCGAATGGGCATTGCATCGACGTCGCTGCGGTTGATGCGAGCCAAGATTTGGTTCTTGACCACCTGATCACCGTGCTTGACTTCGATAATATAGCCGGCTGGAACAGTTTGTTCGTCGAAGGTGTTCTGGTCGTTGGTGATGATGAGTGTGCGGTCATCTTTGCCGTTTTCGACCAACTCACAGATTCCGTCTTGCTCGGCCAAGATGGCCATGGTTTTGGCGGCCACACGTGCCTCGAAAATTTCGATGATACGGGGCAAGCCTTGGGTAATGTCGTCGGCCGAAGCCACACCACCAGTGTGGAAGGTACGCAACGTGAGCTGCGTGCCGGGCTCACCAATCGACTGTGCGGCAATAATCCCGACAGCCTCACCGATTTCGACCAGCTTGCCGGTGGCTAGGTTACGACCGTAGCACTTGCGACAAATGCCGTGTTCGGCTTGGCAGAAGAGTGCCGAGCGCACATACACGTATTTGATGTTGAGGCTGGCGAACTTGCTGGTGTGTTCTTCGAGGATTTCATCCCCTTGAGCTACCAGCACGCTGCCGTCGGCGGGGTTGATGATGTCTTGTGCGGCCACGCGACCGGCGGCGCGGTCAGCCACGCTCTTGAGGGTGTCGCTGTCGTCCTCATGGAGCAGCAGCGCGCCCGTGGTGCCACAGTCCTGCTCGTTGACGATGTTGTCTTGAGCCACGTCAATGAGACGACGGGTCAAGTAACCAGCGTCAGCTGTACGCAAGGCGGTGTCAGCCAGACCCTTACGACCACCGTGGGTCGATACGAAGTACTCGAGCACGGTCAGACCTTCGCGGAAGTTGGACTTAATCGGCAATTCGATGATCTTGCCGGTGGGGTCAGCCATCAAACCACGCATACCAGCCATCTGGGTCAACTGATTGATGTTACCGCGGGCTTGTGATGTGACCATCATTGATACTGGATTCGAACGATGCTCGGGCGACAAGTTCATTTCACGCACCAGCTTGGTGGTGGCACTACCGGCATCTGTCCAGATTTGTACGATTTCGCGGTAGCGCTCGGTGTCGGTGGTCGCACCACGGCTAAAGCGGCGCTCTGAAGCACGACGCTTTTGCTCGGCCTCGTTGAGCACGTTGGCTTTTTCGGCAGGGATTTTGATGTCCTGCACACCGACGGTCATACCACCGCGCATGGCGTAGTGGAACCCGAGGGCCTTGATCTTGTCGGCCTGCTCGGCGGTGCGCTCTGAACCGTAGTAGCGATGCAGCTCTTCGGTGCTAAAGACGCGCTCGGGGTAGAGGCGACGAATGGTGTCCAACTCGGGTTCAGTGAGGTGAGCCGGGTTGGTGTAGTACTTGTAGCAGTCGGCAATGATGTTCTTGAGACCATCCTTGATGACCTCGTGATTGCGGTACTGCATGGGTTTCAACAGTTCACGATTGAAGATGATACGACCAACGGTCGTTTCAAGCAGCATGCGCTTTTCGCCGTTGGGACCATCAGGCAAATCGCGCTTGCCGGCAGCAATCAGGGTGCCGTCACGCTCTTTGCGCTTCATGTTGTCGCCCTGCAGGGTGACCCCCTCCATGCGCACCCAGATGGGGGCTTGGATGTCGACGACTTCTTTGTCGAAGGCCAATAGGGCTTCGTCGACTGAGGTAAACACCTTGCCAGTACCCTTGGCTTGTTCGTTGACGATGGTCAAGTAGAAACAGCCCAGCACGATGTCTTGTGACGGCGTGATGATGGGATCACCTGTGGCCGGTGACAAAATGTTGTATTTCGACAACATGCGCAGGCGCGCTTCTTCTTGGGCCTTGCGTGACAACGGTACGTGCACGGCCATTTGGTCACCGTCGAAGTCGGCGTTGAAGGCCGTACACACCAATGGGTGCAACTGGATGGCTGACCCTTCGATGAGGATGGCTTCGAAGGCCTGAATCGACAAGCGGTGCAATGATGGAGCACGGTTGAGTAGCACCAAATGGTCTTTGATGACCTGTTCGAGTACGTCCCATACTTCAGGTTTGACGCGTTCGACCCACTTCTTGGCGGCCTTGATGTTTTGTACGTACTTCTGCTCAGTCAAGCGCTGCATGACAAAGGGCTTGAACAGCTCAAGCGCCATCTTCTTGGGCAGACCACACTGATGCAACTTGAGGTTGGGACCGACCACGATGACCGAACGGCCCGAGTAGTCGACACGCTTCCCGAGCAAGTTTTGCCGGAAGCGACCTTGCTTCCCCTTGAGCATGTCGCTCAGTGACTTGAGGCGATGTTTGCCCTTGCCGCTGACGGCCCGGCCACGGCGACCGTTGTCGATGAGGGCATCGACGGCTTCTTGCAACATGCGCTTTTCGTTGCGCACGATGATGTCGGGGGCACCCAGCTCAAGCAAACGCTTGAGACGGTTGTTGCGGTTGATGACGCGGCGATACAGGTCGTTGAGGTCGGAGGTCGCAAAACGACCACCGTCGAGCTGCACCATGGGGCGCAAATCGGGTGGGATGACGGGCAAGCGCGTCAAAATCATCCACTCTGGTTTGTTGTTGCTCTTGCGGAAGGCCTCGATCAAGCGCAGACGCTTGGTGAGCTTCTTGCGCTTGGGGCCGTTGTGGACGTGGTTGATTTCATCTTGCAACGTCTCAGCCAACTGGTCGAGATTGATGGTCTGAGTAATCAATTTGCGCACCGCGCTGGCACCCATTTCAGCCGTGAAACAACCGTAGGCGATATCCTGCAGGTCGCGATAGTCGCTGTCGCTGAGGATGCGCTTGAGTTGAATCGAATCGAGCAGGTTGAGCTTCTGCTTCTTTTCGGCGAGCAGCGTGTCGATGTCGCGATCGCGCTTTTCGCTGATGCGATTCTGAGCTTCGAGCACGGCCTGCTCTTGTTGTTCGCGGCTCGCACTGCTCAGCAACTCTTGATCGTCGGTGATGCGTTTGATTTGGTCGTCGATGGCGGCCATTTCGCGCTCGTAGTACTCATCGAGCAGGTCAAGTGAGGCCTCGCGGATGCGGCGCCCTTCTTCGACGATGATGTGTGACTGGAACAGCACGTCTTCTTCGACAGCTTCACCGTCACGCTCTTCGAGGTTTTGGCGGAGCTGTTGATATAGTTCAGTCAACATACGTTTTTGCGCATCAAAATTGCTGGTTTGAGAACCAGACACACGCGAATCATTGGTCGACTCGATGTCTTCTTTCTTTGAGGGGCTCGAAGTGTTGCCATCCCGGGTCAACTCCGGGTCTTCTTTCTTTGAGAGGCTCGAAGTGTTGCCGTCCTGGGTCAACTCCGGGTTTTTAGCCTGGTGTTGCTTGGCCAATTCGGTGGTCAACAAGCCTTTGCGTTGAGCAGCATCCTTCTCGAGTTGGGCGATGCGCTGATCGTAGTCGTGCTCGATGAACTCACGCTGCTCGACGAGGGCCTCTTTGTCGACGCTGGTCACGATGTAGGCGGCAAAGTAGAGCACACGCTCCATGTTGCGCGGAGTAATGTCGAGCAGCAGGCTCAAGCGGCTCGGTGAGCCCTTGACGAACCAAATATGGCTGACCGGTGTGGCCAACTCGATGTGCCCCATGCGCTCACGGCGGACCTTGGAGCGGGTGACGGTGACGCCACACTTGTCGCAGACCACACCACGAAAGCGCACGCGCTTGTACTTACCACAGTAACATTCCCAGTCGCGAGTCGGGCCGAAGATCTTTTCGCAGAAGAGGCCGTCACGCTCGGGTTTGAGCGTGCGATAGTTAATCGTCTCAGGCTTGGTGACTTCACCATACGACCATTCGAGGATGGAATCAGGCGACGCCAGGCTGATACGGATTGAGCTGAAATCGTTGATCTCGAGCATATCGTGTGTTACTCCCTAGGGATATCCCCTGCTATTCGTCGCGTTCTCGCCCAGAAATGTTGATGCCGTCGAGGGCCACCATGTCACTGTCGCTGTCGTCGTTCAACGGTACAGGCTCTTCGTTTTCGGACAAGACCTCGACCGACAAGCCCAGTGACTGCAATTCCTTGATGAGGACCTTGAATGACTCGGGGACACCGGCTTCCTTGATGACTTCGCCCTTGACGATGGCTTCGTAGGTCTTGACACGCCCTACGACGTCGTCTGACTTGACCGTCAACATTTCTTGCAAAATGTAGGCGGCACCATAGGCCTCAAGTGCCCAGACTTCCATTTCACCGAAGCGCTGACCACCGAATTGGGCTTTACCACCGAGTGGCTGCTGTGTGACCAAGCTGTAAGGCCCAGTCGAACGAGCGTGGATTTTGTCTTCGACCAAGTGGGCCAGTTTGAGCATGTAAATGTAGCCCACGGTGACCGGGTTGTGGAACTTGTTGCCCGTGCGGCCATCGTACAACTGCACTTTACCGTCTACGGGGAGTTCGGCCTGTGACAGCCAATTGTGAATATCTTCTTCGGTGGCGCCGTCGAACACGGGCGTGGCAATGCTCGTACCGACCTTTTCGGCTGCCCACCCGAGGTGTGTCTCGAGGATCTGCCCCAAGTTCATACGGCTTGGTACACCGATGGGGTTCAAGATGATGTCGACCGGTGTGCCGTCTTCGAGGTACGGCATGTCTTCGACTGGCAAAATGCGGCTGACCACACCCTTGTTACCGTGGCGACCGGCCATTTTGTCACCAGCTGAAATTTTGCGCTTCTGACAGAGCAAAATCTGCACCTTCTGGTTGACACCCACCGACAAATCGACTTCCGGGTTCTCGGCACGGTCGAAGCGCTTGACGCCGATGACCTTGCCACGCACACCGTTTTGGACGCGCAGTGAGCTGTCTTTGACTTCGCGGGCCTTTTCACCGAAGATGGCGCGCAAGAGGCGTTCTTCGGCGGTCAGCTCGGTCTCACCCTTGGGGGTGATTTTGCCGACCAAGATATCGTTGGGGTGCACTTCGGCGCCCACGTAGATAATGCCACGTTCGTCGAGGTTGCGCAGGCTATCCGGACCGACGTTGGGGATATCACGGGTGATTTCCTCGGGTCCGAGCTTGGTTTCGCGGGCTTCGATTTCGTAACGCTCGATGTGAATCGACGTGAAGACGTCTTCACGCACCAAGCGCTCGCTGACCAGGATGGCGTCTTCGAAGTTCCCACCTTCCCACGGCATAAACGCGACCAGCACGTTCTGCCCGAGTGCCAACTCACCTTGGTCGGTCGACGAACTATCGGCGATGACCTCGTTGCGCTTGACACGCTGGCCACTCTGCACCGACGGGCGCTGATTGATACAGGTGTCTTGATTGGAACGCATGAACTTGCGCAGTTGGTACGAGTCGATAATCACCTTGCCGAACTCATCGAGTGCCGGCTTGCCGAGGGCGTCGGCACGTTCAACGATGATTGAATCACCGTTGACCTGCTTGACGATACCGTCGTGCTTGGCGACCACCACCTGACCACTGTCGCGGGCTGCCAAATGCTCGATGCCGGTACCGACGATCGGAGCATCAGGGCGCAACAACGGCACAGCCTGACGTTGCATGTTCGAACCCATCAAGGCGCGGTTGGCGTCGTCGTGCTCGAGGAAGGGGATCAACGCGGTAGACACGCTGACCACCTGCTTGGGCGAAACGTCCATGTAGTCAATTGAATTGATGGGCAAATCTTCGAATTCACCGCTGTATCGGCAAGAAACCGTGATGTCGAGGAAGCGACCGCCCTCGTCGAGGGGGGCGTTGGCCTGCGCGATGGCATAGCGCTCTTCTTCGTCAGCCGTGATGTAGCGTACGTCGCGTGATACGACGGGGTGTACTTGTACGGTCAAAATAGGCAACTGCACGATGGTGCGTGCCAACTGCTCATCAAGGATGGTGTCGGCTTCGGCAATCATCTTGCCCGTATTGGGGTCGACAATGTCCTCGCTGAGCTTTTGGCCATCGATGATGCGCGTGGCGATATT
>VFQS010003396.1_pt1 | contig 12177 bp, 11 predicted proteins | sample 3512361 | NCBI WGS metagenome assembly VFQS01 (sample SAMN10412375, study PRJNA504923) | tailings metagenome | isolation source: Relicate 1 Philex TSF3 active mining | place: Philippines
TGAAACCGATAGCGAGAGTGAAGAGAACGCTGGAAGCGACTGCCTCTGCGGCAACTCCGCGGAGTTGATCGATATGGACCAATCGCTTACCTAAGGTTTTCATGATGCGCCAACCACCTGCGTAGGTACCGGCAGCGATTGCAAGCGCTGCGGAGATCTTGACCCAAGTCGGGATGGAGTCACCAGAGTGGAAACCACCAACGACGAGCGCGAGTGTCATCACACCCATCGTCTTCTGTGCATCTTGAAGTCCGTGACCGACCGCCATCGCTGTCGATGTGGTGATCTGTGCAGCGCGGAAGTACTTGCTCACTTGGCTGCGCTTCGCGTTACGGAAGATCCCCTGCAAGCTTGCGGTGACGATGAAGGCAAGGGTGAATCCAATCAACGGGGAGAGGATCATCGGGACAGCAACTTTGGAGAGCACGCCATCCCATTGGACGATCTCTCGAGAAGCGAGGGCAGCTCCGACGAGTCCGCCGATGAGGGCGTGTGAGGAGGATGAAGGAATACCAAACCACCAGGTGAACATGTTCCATGCGATGGCACCGATGACACCGGCAAGGACGACGTAGAGACCCTCGGTGGAGGGTTTGATATCGACGATGCCGCTGCCGACCGTTTTTGCAACACCTTCGCTGATGAAGGCACCGACGAGGTTTCCAACCGCTGCCACGAAGAGCGCTTTTCGCGGGGTTAGGGCTTTGGTTTCAACCGTGGTTGCGATCGCGTTCGCTGCATCATGGAAACCGTTGGTGTAATCGAAGATCAGCGCAACGACGATGATGATGGAGACGAGAAGATAGGCGTCACCCATTTCTCTTAAGACTCCTTGAGTTCGATTTGGCGGATGGTGCGAGCGACCTTGGCCATCTGATCGAGTGAATCTTCCAAGAGATCGATCACTCCGATGATACGAAGCACCTGCATCGCGTCGTACTCACCACCGAAGAGGGTCTTGGTGATGCGACGGTGGATACGGTCGCCTTCATCCTCGATCTTGTCCGCCTCTTCGTAGTAGTGATCCATCTCTTTGAGGGTCTTGAGGCGAGGCATGCTCGATGCAGTCAATTCTGCGAGTCGTCGAACTGCGTCGACGAGATCATTCGTTTGCGGTGGGAAGTCTTGGACGCCATGGAGGACTGCGACGTCGGTCGCCTCTTCGATGCAATCCATCGCATCATCGAGGACATTGGCGAGATCCTGGAGGTCTCCGCGATCATAGGGAGTGACGAACATGTCATCGATGCGGCGGATGATCTTTCCGAGGAGTTCATCAGCCTCGGTTTCGATATCACCAACTCGCTTTGCGATCGGTTTTCTTTGATCGAATTCTGCGCTGACAAGTTCGACCGTTGCTCGGGCTCCGGCTGCGAGACGATCCGCGAGAGATGAGTAGAGGTCGAAGAGAACTGCGTCCTTAGGCGTGATGCCCATATCGGATTCCTCCGTTAGTGAGACGAAACTTCTTATGCCCCTCAATCCTTGGGCGTCTTGAAGTCTGAACTTCACCGACGGAGCTCTGGCTTTGAGGGAAAGCCAATGCTCGAATGCGAGCACACCCTATCAAGCAGTGATCGATGGCAAGATGCGCACATGGCACGTGAATTGATCTTGCTTCGCCACGGCGAGAGTGAATGGAATGCGAAGAACCTCTTCACTGGATGGGTCGATGTCTCCCTTTCAGAGAAGGGAACCCTTGAGGCCAAGCGCGGTGGTGAACTGCTCAAGGAGCGAGGATTGTTGCCGGATATCGTTCATACCTCACTGCTCAAGCGCGCGATCCACACCTCGCAATATGCGCTCGCGGCTTGTGATCGGGATTGGATCCCAGTGAAGCGAAGCTGGCGCCTCAATGAACGTCATTACGGTGCTTTGCAAGGGAAAGACAAGAAGGCGACCCTTGAGGCATATGGCGAGGAGCAATTCCAACTCTGGCGCCGTTCCTACGATGTCCCACCACCACCGATCGCTGACGACGATCCATATTCACAAGCCCAGGATGCGCGCTATAGCGATCTAGGCAGTGAACTTCCGAGGAGTGAATGCTTGAAGGATGTCGTCGATCGCCTGGTTCCATATTTGGTCGGAGATATTTCCGTAGATCTCAACGCCGGTAAGCGAGTCCTGGTGGTCGCGCATGGAAATTCGATTCGCGCGATCGTCAAACATATCGATTGCATCTCCGATACCGATATCGCAGCGGTCAATATTCCAACCGGGATCCCATTGCTCTATCGCTTCGATGATGATTTCGAGCCGATGGTCAAAGGTGGCGAGTATCTAGATCCTGAGGCAGCGAAGATTGCGATTGAAGCCGTTGCGAATCAGGGAAAGAAGTAGTTACAACTCGCTACTTCTCACTCTTACTGATCTGAGTACTTTCCTGTGACGAGGAAGTAGACCCGTCGCGCAATCGAGACCGCGTGATCTGCGAAACGTTCGTAGTAACGACCGATCAAGGTCATATCGATTGAAGTCTCGGTGCTATGTGGCCAACTCTCATCGAGCAAGGTCGCAAAGAGGCGGCGATGGAGGCGATCGACTTCGTCATCATCCTTCTCCATCTCGAGCGCCTTATCGAGATCGCGATCAGCGATCACCTCAGTGCACTTTTCGGAGACGACTTTTACGGTCTTACCTAGCTCTTCGATGGTCAGGAGCAATTCAGATGGAATTGCAGCGCCTGGATGGCGAAGGCGAGCGATCTTCGCGACGTGATGAGCCATATCTCCCATTCGCTCTAGATCCGAGCTCATACGAAGCGCTGTGACGAGTGCTCGAAGGTCACTTGCTACTGGTTGTTGCCTTGCGATGATGTCGATGATCCGGTTATCGAGGTCATGTGCGAGTTGATCGATGCGATCATCAGTTGAGATCACCTCTTCCGCTTCGGCGAGATTTGCGGTCAAGATGGCATGCGTTGCCTTCTCCATCGCGCTGCACACTTCTTGCGAGAGTGTGACGAGCGAGGTAGTGACGCCATCTAGTTCATCTTGGAATGCGGATCGAAGCCAGGCCATGATGCGAAGGCTAGAAGGTGACTATGAATGGATGGATAAGTGAAGGTAAACACAAGGTAAACCAGAGCCGGGCAAGAGCGCCTCAAGAGTGCCTACCATTATCTTGTGAATATGAAGAGGACTCGTCGATGATCTTTCGTAAGAGTTCACCTCCCCAAGCGGGAGCTTCTCTAGAGGAAGTGGCGCTCGATCCGCTTCCAGAGTCGCTGATTCGCACCTTCGAATTACTTGAAGATGATGTTCTCGTTATCGATAACGACGATGCTCCGATCTTTCAATCAGAAGGAATTTCATCCCTCAACATCTTGAAGGATTCCGTTCTTCATGGAGATGAGATCCTGGCGATTGTTCGTGCCGTTCGCCGTACCGGAAAACCACATCAAGGCATCGTTGAGATAGCCCGTGGTCCGATCGGTGAAGGACGGCGAAAGATCAAGATTGCAGTGACCACTCTCGATGAGGATACGACTCTGATCCTGATCAATGATGAGAGCGAGAAGTCACGCGTCGATGCGATCCGCCGGGATTTCATCGCGAACATCTCCCATGAATTGAAGACACCGATCGGGGCGCTCTCACTCCTGAGTGAAGCGATCTCCCAAGCCAAGGATGAACCGGAAGCGATGGAGCGTTTCGCTTCACGGATCAAGAGTGAAGCGAAGCGACTTGAGGACCTCGTCAAAGAGATCATCAACCTCTCGCGGTTACAGGGCGAGGATCCACTGACCGATCCGCATCCGGTCGAACTCCACGATGTGGTCAGAGAGGCGATCTCTCAAGCGGAGACGAGCGCTGAGGCTAGGAACATCGATGTCATCAATGAGAGTGGAAAGAACGTTGAAGCATGGGTGCAAGGCGATCGCGACCAATTGATCATGGCAGTACATAACTTGATCGAGAATGCGATCAACTACTCGCCCGAACGAACTCGCGTCGCCGTGGAAGTGAAGCGCACTGATGGCCTTGTCGAGGTCGATGTCGTCGATCAGGGAATCGGGATCAAGGATGAGGATCTCGAGCGGATCTTCGAACGCTTCTATCGCGCCGATCCTGCGAGATCTCGTGAGACTGGTGGGACGGGTTTGGGGCTTTCCATCGTCAAACATGTGGCACAAAACCATGGTGGAGAGGTGAAGGTGTGGAGCAAGGTAGGAGTTGGAAGCACCTTTGCACTTCGCCTTCCTGAGGTGAATCCCGATTCATTGGATGAGAGTCGAAAGTTGGAGAGATAAGTGACCAAGATCCTGATCGTCGAAGACGAAGCATCCTTTTCTGAGGCGCTGACATTCCTGCTTGGCAAGGAAGGATTCGTCGTGGATTCGGCTGCCACCGGTAGTGAGGCTCTCGCTAAATTCGAATCAGGCAACTTCGATCTGATCCTGCTCGATTTGATGATCCCTGAAATTTCCGGGATCGAGGTATGTCGCGCGATCCGCACTAAATCGCAAGTTCCGATCATCATGCTCACTGCTAAAGACACTGAGATCGACAAGGTGGTTGGCCTTGAGATCGGTGCTGATGATTATGTGACGAAGCCGTATTCCAAAAATGAGTTGATTGCGCGCATCCGCGCTGTCCTTCGCCGTAGACATGGTGGTGGAGAGAATGAGATGAGCGAAGGTGAGGCAGGGATTCTTAGCGTTGCCAATATCCGGATGGATATCGATCGCCACCACGTGACAGTCGGGGGACAACCGATCTCATTGCCACTGAAAGAGTTCGAGCTCCTTGAGTTCTTGATGCGAAACTCTGGAAGGGTCCTCACTCGTAATCAATTGATCGATCGAGTCTGGGGTAGCGATTACGTCGGCGATACCAAGACCTTGGATGTCCATATCAAGAGGTTGCGTGCGAAGATCGAGAAGGATCCAGCGAACCCGACCCTGATCCAAACCGTTAGAGGGCTCGGCTACAAGATCGAAGTGTGATCAGCTATTCGTTGCAGGTTCTACTTCTACTTCTGCAGTAGGCAGTGAGACGTCAGCGAATTCCAAGTCCTTCTCGCGGATCAGCACGTCAAGCTCGACGATTCCACCACGAGCCAAGACGATCTGAACAGGAACTCGGTATCCCGCCTTCACACCGAGATATTCGGTATAGATATAAGCAGTCGCGCTAGGACCTGCGAAGATCTGTGGCTTATTGAGTGTCAGCGGCAGTGAATCGACGTTCTTGCCATCAGCCCAGATATTTGCACGCTCACCGTTGATCGATGCAGCAATGACTGCATCTTCTGCTTCATCTTGATTGACGATGGTTCCGACCATCACTGCAGATGAATCAGGTTGGAGTACAAGTTTGAAATTACGCAACTTCACTGCGCCACTCTCACCATCGACGCCATCTGTCACTTGAGTGATCAATCGCGTTGCAGCATTAGGACCCGCTGCACAACCAGTGAGGGCTGAGAGTGCGACGATGAGAATTGTCAAGAGTGCAAATTGGCGAAGTGGCTTCTTTTTCACGCGGTAAGGATAAGGCAGATGAGCCAGTGTGACCGAGTTTTTGAAAGCCTTGGATCATGCGGTAGAATCGCGCTCTAACGAAAGGCGTTTAATGTCATTCAAAGTCGGCGAAACCGTTGTTTATCCCCATCACGGAGCGGCTCTGATCGAAGCGATCGAGAAGCGAACAATCAAAGGCGAAGAAAAGACATACCTCGTTCTCAAAGTCCATCAAGGCGATCTGACCGTTCGAGTACCAGCAGATAACGTTGATCTGGTTGGTGTTCGCGATGTCGTCGATTCCGCAGGACTTGATCGTGTATTCGGTGTCTTACGCCAGCCATACACAGAGGAACCAACCAACTGGTCACGCCGCTATAAGGCAAATCTTGAGAAGCTTGCTTCAGGCGATGTCATCAAGGTCGCTGAGGTCGTGCGCGATCTCTATCGTCGCGATCTCGATCGTGGCCTCTCTGCTGGAGAGAAGCGAATGCTCGCTAAGGCAAAGTCGATCCTGATCTCGGAGCTTGCTCTTGCTGAGCGAACTGATGAGGCAAAGGCTGAAGTCATCCTCAACGAGGTTCTTGCTTCCTAAGTTTCACCTTCTAACCTCCGGTTTCGATCTTTGTGAGGAGGGAATCCATGCGCTCCGCTGCGATCATCGCTGCTGCAGGTAGTGGCGAACGCTTTGGCGCAGGAATGCCGAAAGCATTCGTTCAATTGGCAGGACAGACCCTCCTTGAACATGCCTTCCGCTCCCTCTCTGCCGTCGTCGATGAAGTCGTGATCACCTCTCCTGCTGGTTGGGAGCCAAAGGTCCGTGAGATCGTCGGTGAGAGCGCTCGCATCGTCACAGGTGGCGCAACGAGAAGTGAATCGATCTCCAATGCCTTGGAAGCGGTATCGCCTAACGTCGATTACATCCTGGTCCACGATGCTGCACGCGCTTTAGCCACAAGCGATCTTGCAGAGCGGGTTCTCGCCGAATTGATCGCAGGCGAGGTTGCAGTCATCCCGGCGCTTCCGGTTATCGACACCATCAAATCGATCACCAGTGATGGTTATGTCTCCCTTACGCCAGATCGCAGGAATCTACGTTCGGTACAGACGCCGCAAGGATTTACAAGGGCTCTCTTGATGCGCGCCCATGCCACAGGTGGCGATGCGACCGATGATGCAGCTCTCGTGGAAACCCTCGGTGAACGAGTGAAGGTGATCGAAGGAGAAGCAAGGGCTCTGAAGATCACTCGGAGTGAAGATATTCGAAGTGCCTACCACTTCATCTACGGCGATAAGACGAAAGAGTTTCGTACCGGCGTTGGCACCGATGCGCATGCTTTTTCATCGGATGAGAATCGAAAGCTCTACCTTGCAGCGCTCTATTGGCCTGGTGAGATCGGTGTCGATGGACATTCAGATGGTGATGTCGCCTCCCATGCGATCTGCGACGCGCTCTTTAGCGCGGCATCACTCGGAGATCTCGGATCGAACTTCGGCGTTGATGATCCAAAGTACAGCGGAGCATCCGGGGCAACGCTCCTTGCGGAAGCAGCGAGGAGAGTCGAAGCAGCGGGTTTTGTGATCTCGAATGTCTCGGTTCAGATCGTGGGAAATCGGCCGAAGATCGGCCCACGACGTCGTGAGGCGATTGAAGCGATATCGCGTTCCTTGGGTTCAGTTCCAGTATCGGTTTCAGCGACAACGACCGATGGCCTGGGTTTCACTGGCGAAGGAAAGGGAATCTCAGCCATTGCAACAGCTCTCATTTATCGATTGCCTTAGAAGTAGCAATAGAATTCGTATCTGCCATGACACTTCATCTCTACAACACCCTCACGCGCCAAAGCGCCCCTTTCACTCCCATCCATAAAGGGAAAGCGGGCATCTATCTCTGTGGTGCGACGGTCCAGGCGGAGCCACATATCGGACATATTCGAAGCGGCATCAACTTCGACATCTTGCGTCGTTGGCTGATGGCAAGTGGTTATGAAGTGACCTTCATTCGTAATGTCACGGATATCGATGACAAGATCCTGCATAAGGCGGTCCATGAAGAGATCCCATGGTGGGCCGTTGCGATGAAATATGAGCGAGCATTCACCGATACCTATCGCGCACTCAATGTGCTGCCGCCGACCTATGAACCGCGAGCAACCGGGCACATCACACAGATGATCGAATTGATGCAGCGCCTCGTCGAGCGAGGTTATGCCTATGCGCCCGGAAATGGCGATCTCTATCTTGAGGTTCGAAAACTCTCCTCCTATCTCACGCTCTCCAATCAGAGACTCGATGACCTCCTTCCTGCCGATGATGCGGATGAAACCTTCAAACGCGATCCACGAGATTTCGCTCTCTGGAAAGCAGCAAAGCCCGGAGATCCATCGTGGCCGACTCCTTGGGGAGCGGGGCGACCTGGTTGGCATATCGAATGTTCTGCGATGGCGCATTCTTATCTTGGCGACGAGTTCGATATCCACGGCGGTGGAATGGATCTGATCTTCCCGCACCATGAGAATGAGATCGCGCAATCAGAGGGTGCAGGGTATGGATTTGCGAAACTGTGGATGCATAACGCGTGGGTTACCGCATCGGGTGAGAAGATGAGCAAGTCGCTCGGCAATTCCTTGATCGTCCGGGAGATCTTGAGGAAATTCCGGGGGATTGAACTTCGTTGGTATCTCTCTGGTGCGCATTATCGATCGATGTTGGAGTTCTCTTTCGAAGCGCTTGAGGAAGCGACGACCAATTTCCGAAGAATCGAGAGTTTCTTGGAGAAGAGTGGCGAGAGTGAGAAGGTGATCGATTCCGAGTTCGCTGCGGTGATGGATGATGATCTCGCCGTTCCACAAGCACTTGCTTTGATCTCAAGTTGGCTCCGTAGTGGAAATACCGCGCTTGCAGCAGGAGATCTCGATGCCGCTCGCATTGAAGCGAAGCGCATCCGCGGTGCATTGGCAGTCCTTGGTTGCGATCCACTCGATGAAGCTTTTGCATCCACTGCAAAGAGCGATGAAGGCGCGATGAAGGCCCTTGATGGAATGGTTCATATCTTGTTGAAAGACAGGGAAGAGGCGAGAGCGAAGAAGGACTTCGCAACCGCAGATCGAATCCGAGACTCATTTGAGCATCTTGGAATAGCAATCGAAGATGGCCCTGATGGCCCGAGATGGAGTATTCGATGATGGCAAGAGCTCCGCGAAAGGCCCTCAAAGGAAAAGGCCCGACGCCGAAGGCGAAGGATCGCCCGTATCACAAGGCAGCTAAAGCTTCTTCTACAGGAAGACCCTCAAGGTCCAGCAAATCTGGAGAGCGAAGCAGACCATCAGAGTCACGAAGTTCTGCGCCATCAAGAGGTTCAAGACCAACGCGTGATCGTCGCGAAGAGCGCGAGAAGGTCCACGTCGATTCGATCGCAGGACGCAACGTCGTCCTTGAAGCGTTACGAGCTGGGATCCCTGCGAAAGAGTTGGTCGTCGCAATAGGTATCGATATCGATGATCGGATTCGCGAGATCGTCGACCTAGCGAAAGAGGGTTCACTTCCCATCCGTGAAGTTCCTCGTGGTCGTCTCGATACGTTGACTGGTATCGCGCACCATCAAGGCATCGCACTCATCGCAAAGCCATTCCAATATTCATCCCAGAAGGAGATCTTCGCGCGCGCCTCGGATCCTGCGCTCTTCATCGCCGTCGATGAGATCACCGATCCACGCAACATCGGAGCGATCATTCGAAGCGCTGCAGCTTTTGGCGCAGATGGCATCTTGATCCCAGAGAGGCGAAGCGCCGGGATCACAGCAGCGGCATGGAAGGCCTCAGCTGGCGCAGTGGCACGAATTCCAGTCGCACAGATTACGAACTTGGTCCGTTCGATTGAAGCAGCGAAGGAGCGAGGATGCTTCATCGTTGGTCTTGAAGGTGGCTCGGATCAGACTCTTGAGACGATGAAGATCGCAGATCAACCGCTCTACATCATCGTCGGAAGTGAAGGTAAGGGGCTTTCGAGGTTGGTTCGCGAGAAGTGTGACCTTCTCCTTTCGATCCCCACTACATCGAAGGTCGAGAGCCTCAACGCGAGCGTTGCAGTTTCGATTGCGCTTTACGGTATTGCGGCGAAACGTCGAGGGGCGTAATCTAAAAAACCTATGAGTAGATTCTCTCGATTCATTGCTCTCGGTGATTCCATGACCGAGGGAATGAATGACGAGATCATCGCGGGAAACTTTCGAGGTTGGGCGGATCGCGTCGCAGATGTCCTAGCGACGACCCATCCAGAGTTCACCTATATGAACCTTGCGATTCGTGGGAAACTCGTAGGACAAGTGGTTCGCGAACAGATCCCTGTCGCACTTAGGCATATCTCTGATCGTCCGAAACCTTCCGAAGTCTTGATCTCCTTCCACGCAGGAGCGAATGACATCTTGCGTCCGAAGTATTCGCCAGAAGAGACGATCGCGACCTATAACAAAGGCGTTGAGATTCTCTCAAATCAAGGAATCCAACTGATGCTCTTCTGCATCTTGGAAGATTTCGCTGCTGGTTCGAAGACCGGATCTGCACTTGCGGAGCGATTTAAGTTCTTCAACGAGAATGTACGGCGAATCGCAAAGGATTCCGGCGCGATTCTCTTGGATCCCAATCCTGAGCCGTTCTGGCATGACAAGTCATTCATGTCATGGGATCGACTCCATATGAATAGCGAAGGCCACTATCGAGCTGCACAAGGGGTCCTCGCGAAACTAGATCTCCCACATGATCCGAACTTTCGGGAACCGAAGCTAGGTGGCGCAAAGAAGAGTCGAATCAAGAAAGTGCGCGAGAACATCCATTGGTTCTTCGCCTTCTTGCTACCGTGGATCTGGCGTCGGATTCGTGGTCGATCCTCTGGAGATGGTCGCTCACCAAAGTTCGGCACTCCGGTGAAGTGGCCCCTGAGCTAGCTCTGGAGTTAGAAGAGATACTCCCAGCTCCAACTGTACGTTCCGGGCTTGATTCGATATTTATCGAGAGTATCTGGCCCACATGAAGCAGTTCCAACTCCTCGCTGGGTAGCATCGATCGTCACGACGACGCTCCCTGAAGGTTTGAGATCGACGTTATGTGAAGTATCGGCGAGCATCTCTGATGTGTAGGGCGAGATGGTCACAAAGCGCGGTTTGTCGAGACGAACTTGTGGTCCACGACCAGAGCTCTCTGTTGCGGTGAACCAACGAACATCGGCACGCGCACCGTTCTCTTGTGGCTTGATGTAATCGGTATGCATCTCGCCAACGGTGGCTCGCCAACGATGAACGCGACCGATCTTTCGATCCGGAGCGCTCTCATGTCTCCCGGCACCGAACCAGGTGATCTGATCGAGCTCTGCTCCTAGATGGAATCGAATTCCAACACGAGCGACATCATCAAGGACCTTAGGAAGCTTGACCGTCTCCGTGACGCGCACTCCACCTTCGATGCTCTCTACCCGAGTCTGGTGCGAGACCTTGATGCCCTTCTCTGTATGTAGCTCCTTCGAGATGGTCGTTGCCTTGGCAGTCTCTCGGATGACGCAATCAGCGAGTGTGAGATTGCGAAGACCCCACTCGTTCCATTTGGTGGCGATATGTCCGATCAGATCGTTATCGGTTGGTGCTCGCCAGAGAGTGAGTTTCGGTGCGACGACCATGGAGGGGAGGAGAAGATCGCCATCAGCGGTGATGAATTCGCTCGTCTCATTGGAGAGGAGTTTCGCCTTTGGAGTTGCTTTGCTGGCGAGAGGGAATTGTGCCCACGCCACCTCGTAACCCACCTGTGCCCACGCTGTGGTCTCTCTCAAGCGAAGTGAGAGTGAGAGGAAGCGCTCACCCGAGTTGGACTTGTCAGTGAGAGCTTTCGATTTCACCTGAACTGTCGCCTTTGTTCGTGGCGGAACTTTCTTCATTGCGACCGCTCCGCTATCGACGGTATCGCCATCGACGGTAATCTCGTAGTAGAGCGAGTAGTTATCGAGGGAAGCGAAGAAGTTCTTATTGAAGATCGTGATCTTTCCGCTCTGTGACGCAGTAAAGCTCACCGGCGATGCCAATTGTTTGAATTCATGAAGAGCTGGCTTTGGGCTTCGATCTGGGAAGAAGAGGCCATCGCAGACGAAATTGCCATCATGTTTGACTTCACCGAAGTCGCCGCCATAGGCGCTTCGCTTAGAGCCGTTCTTCATATATTGATCGATGCCGTGATCCCAGAATTCCCAGATGAATCCACCTTGTAGTCCTGGGGTGGAATGGATCGCATCCCAGTACTCCTTCAAGGTTCCATTGCTATTGCCCATCGCATGGCTGTATTCGCACATGATCAGAGGGCGATCGGCCTTCTTCGATTTCGCATAGGAGACGATTGCAGCGATCTCTGGATACATGGGGCAGACGATGTCGGTTTGGAGTTGACCACCAGTCCAATTCCTTCGGATCGCGCCTTCGTAATGCAAAGGACGTGAATCGTCGAAGGAGCGTAAGTAGGAAGCGGCGGCATCGTGATTGAAGCCAGAGCCCGATTCATTTCCAAGTGACCATGCAACGACGGATGGATGATGGATATCCCGCTGTGCAAGGCGTGAGATGCGATCGACGAATGCGTTCAAGTAGCGCTGGTCGTCACAGAGCGTGTCTTGGAAGGCATGTGATTCGATATTCGCTTCGTCGATAACATAGAAACCAAGTTCATCGCAGAGAT
>VFQS010003397.1_pt1 | contig 12175 bp, 9 predicted proteins | sample 3512361 | NCBI WGS metagenome assembly VFQS01 (sample SAMN10412375, study PRJNA504923) | tailings metagenome | isolation source: Relicate 1 Philex TSF3 active mining | place: Philippines
CACAAAGAACGAATATAAGGATTTGGAAATATATAAGTTTACGGAAACGGAAAAATGGGTATCCCACGTTATTTTCATGTCATTACCCAAACGTATCCAGGGGTAGTGAAAACAGATCGTCCTGCACAAGGATGCACTGATTTTTTTATGGATTACAATGGTGCCATTCACCATGTAGCCAACATGGTCCTAGAGGAAGTGAAAGACAATGTTGACATTACCGCGGAGGAAATCGACACAAAGATCATGCATCAGCTTTGGGAATATACTACATCTTGTATTTCCATTGCCAAGCCATCTCGTATGGTCCATCTTTGCATCGATGGTGTGGCGCCTGTAGCAAAACTGAATCAACAACGCAAGCGAAGGTACCTTGCTATGTTCCAAAACAAACAAGTAAAGAATGGTGATACGCAGACTACCAACAAGGTCAAATGGGATCGGAATTCCATCAGCCCTGGAACGCCGTTCATGATTCGCCTCCACGCATTTCTTAGGAACCGTGTCCGCAACTCGATTTCCTTAAATGCCCCCACGATCTATCTGTCCACGGCTGAAGACCCAGGCGAAGGTGAACACAAAATGTTCGCACGCATCCATGCCTTGCCAAAAGACTCTTCGGTGATCATTCATGGACTCGATGCCGACTTGATCATGTTATCGCTCATGGCACATCGTCCCGACATGTTTTTGATGCGTGAACCCACTGGATTCTACGCCGATCTCGAAACAAAACACGGATTTTTGTACGTCGATATGGATGCCTTGCGTGGCGCGATCCTTGAAGAACTGCGTATGAAATATAATTGGTCAAATATTCCTGGAATTCATGATAACTTGTATGATACGGTTGGATGCAAAACAATCGAGAATTATGTGGTATGTTGTTTCCTCTTGGGCAACGATTTCCTACCGCATCTTCTTACCATTTCCCTTCATAATAATGGATATGAGAAACTGTTGTATGCTGTTCGCGACTGCATGAATGAAATCGCCGTGGAACACCATGCAGTAGAGGTCTTATCCACTCCCTTTTTGGCGAGATTGTTCTCTATGTTAGCCAACAATGAGGACGATGAAGTGAGGAAACAAAATGACAGATATTTGCACAGAAGACCCATGCCATCACCGTCCAATCCCATGGACTCTTACCCCCTAGAAAACAAGGAACGTTTTGCATATGAGGCATTCCACGACGCTCAACAGCGTTGGCGAGCCCTCTACTACAAGAATATGTTTCATGCTAGGATGCATGAAACCACCATCATCGCGGATGCTTGCAAAACCTACATACAAGGTGTTCATTGGACATACCGTTACTATAAGCAACAGAAGAAAGACGCGCGATGGTACTATCCATGGGGTTATCCCCCAACCTTGCGGGATTTGGCCAATTGGCTCACTGGCCTGACCAAGGAAGATGAGGTCAAACTGCTATCCAAGTTTACGCAATCTCCTCATGAAGGGTTTGTTGACCCAAATGTTCAACTATGTTGCATTATGCCCATGGATAGCATCGACATTTTGCCAAAGAAAGTGAGAGAATTGATGACGAACCCAACACTTGGTTGTTCGCACCTGTTTCCGTCTGCATACAAGATACAAACGTATCTGAAGTACCACTTATGGGAATGTAATCCAGTCCTTCCACACTTTCAGATTGACTTGCTTGAACGAGTCATCCAAAAGTGATATAAGACCAGTTCAAGTAATTTTTAAGATTCTTGTGAGTTAGGGTTCATACATACCTATGCACGATTTGATCGATTGCTGTATTGGTAGTCGTGGGTCACACTACGATGTTGCCAGAGTCGTGCATGGTGTATTGCGTAATAGTTTCAAGTATGACGGAAACAATCGATGGTTTTACGTCCATCCTGATACAGGTCAATGGACATTTGATGACAACAAACAAGAATTAGAAACCCGCATACGCATCGACGTATGCCGAGTATTTACTGAGCGAGCCTACTATTGGCAGAACGTGTCGCTCGATGTACAAACCGACATGTCTCTTAAGATTGATGCTCAACTCCGAAGTGTGAGTTTATTGAATATATGTTTGAAGTTAGGGAAAGAACGTTTTCTCAAGGAGTTAATGAAGGAGTGTCGCTCTTTCTTTGTAGTGGACGAGTAGACCCATCCGCCACCACCTCTACACCTGTGCTTAGGTAGGCACTTTGTACAGATACCCCATCTTTTTCCACATTGTCCACCTTGTCCATATCCTCTTCTTTTTCCTCAAGGATTGTCATAGGGATTGCAATGGCATCTGCGCGTTCGCCTCCTGAGTCCAATAGCCGAGATGTCCGCATACTCGCATTTTGCCGTTCCAACTCATTCGTGATGCGCGTGCGTAACAGTTTTGCATTCGTTAGTTCTTCGATCGGCGGGGCTTGGTCCAAGATAGCTTGGTATCGTGAAAAACAGTCTCGCAGGAATGTCACCCCATTCGCGTTACGGTCTTCGATAGGTATGAATATTTCACATTGAATATCATCGGCGAGTTTTTTCAAGGATTGAGACGCTGATAAGGACTTGGATACAATGTCGCCAATCTTTAAGTAGGATTCATAGGTTTGTATAATCGCGATGAGCACATTGATGACACCCACAGAAATAGTGATGTATTTCATTGTATTTGGGTTGAAGCCAGAAGACCCAAAAGATGCGACTCCCGAACAGGACGACAAAATGATGGCGGGCAAACGAAGTTTGGTCTGAATACGATGCGTCTTGATATATAAGTTCATATAATGCTTTGAAAGAAGAGTACACATCTCTTGCAAGCGATGAAGGTACTCCTCTTCTTTGTCATACCATCGCATTACGTCTGTCGTGTTGACCCTATACTATTCTTCAGAAGTTTTTGCGCTCGCCCCAAAGCCTGTGCGGGATCAATCCGCTTGTCGGGATGCGGATGTGTCATATCGTGTATCAACTTCTCGTACCTTTGAAGGAGGGACGGTTTGATGCCTTCCTTTGACAGGTAAGAATGCATCAAGATCATGCTTATGCCTGTGGAGTATATGTCAACTTTATTCACAAACTTCGAGTATTCGGCATCCAAATTATCCTTGTTCTTCAACGTCTGTTTATACAGCTGTTCCAACCATTTTGCGTCCTCCTCGGGGGAATGAAACTTCCTATATAATTGATACTTTTCCCCTCCAAAACTGTACAAGTTTCCGCGCACCTCCTCGAGATAAGGACATATATTCGATGAACACATTTTTCTATAGAACAACACATACATCTTGTACTCAGGCGGATAGGGCATATAGCGATGTTTCAACGGAGCAATATTTGTTTTGTTATATATTTCCTCATAGGGCTTCATAAGACTGTAATCAATCAAAATGACATTACCTTGGGGAGTGTAAAGCATGTTCGACGGTTTGATATCTTGATGACACACTCGTTGCTTATCCAACATCACAATCCCTTCAAGAACGGGTATCATATCGCTCAAGAACTCCAACACACCCTTTTTACGGGGTAGATGCTTGAGATACTTGTCGATACGTTTGCCACCATATGGCATGTTCAACTGGTAGAACCGCGTACTGGACTGGAGGTAATGTTCCATGAACGCGTCACAATCATGATACGCACCGCTGGTAGCAGCCTTCACGGTGGCATTATCCGTTTTGCAAGACGAGGTTGGAAGTAACATCGTACGTCCTTTCGGATCCACCTTTGCCGCCATCTTTGATTTCGCCAACTCTTTCGTAAAATCCTCTTTTTCGATAAAAATCTTGCTGACTTGCTTTGAATTAGGGATTTTTTTGGCTTGGCTTTCAAACTTCGTCTCCTGCTCACAAGGAGTTTTTGGAGCAAAGACACAACCAAAGGACCCTTGTCCGAGAAGTTCAGGTTTTTGCTTGGGCATCTCGTACTCTCTAAATATAGTACATAGATATTGCAGAGTATGGGTGGAACACTCAAAGATATTTGTCAACAGATCAAGACACTTTTTGTCTCGTTTGCCAACGTACCTATATCCATTGAATATGAGCCTCTCATTGAGGAATCAAAACGCATCTTGTCTTCGCATATCAGCGGTCCATATTCGCCCAAAGGTCTCGACCTCTTTATTCAAGGATGTTCATATGTGTACAAGATCAAAACGCAAGGCGTTTCTCTCATGGTTGTCGGGTCTGACCACGTCGATCATGTATTTTTAACGCATTGTAAGAAAATCATAAGACGTGTCGCCGTTATCAAGGAATGGTGCAAGTTGAACAGTGACTTTGTGATTTGGCTTGTGCCGACCTCTTGGCCACGACTCCTGCCCGAACAGGGTCAACAAGTGACCCCAGAAAACATCAACGGTGGTTTTACTTATGTCACGGGTTCTTCGTCGACTGCAGCCAACAACATTTTTGTATACAGGAAGGAGGAATGTGCAAAGGTGATTTTGCACGAAGTACTCCATCATAGCAAGATGCATGTATCATCTTGGGATGACGAATCGCTACGCAAGCTTTATGCTGCACTCCACGTAAGTCAAGAAAGCTGTTTGCCGATTTCCATGCAAACATGTTCAACGCGTCTTGAGCCAAATGAAGCGATCGTCGAGCTTTGGGCAGAAATCATGCAAATGGCCTTCGTTCACATAGAATACGGTGTCCCCATCAAAACCCTCCTTGATAAAGAATGCCAGTACAATCGATCAAAAACATTTCAGTTGCTAAAGCACTATGCAGGATTGCCAGATCAGATATGGAAAGAGAAGACGCACGCTTTGAGTTACAACGTAATCCGTGGTATTCTCTTGACGCACCTAGATGCATGGCTCGATATGCCTTATCCATACGATTCTAGGGTGGTCACGGATTTCATACTCCAACACATTGAATCCTACATCGGTCAAGTCATGGTGCACAAAGACGCGTACGTATCTTCTACGAATCGCCGTCTGGCCAAATCCTTGCGCATGACCGCGTTGATCAGCGATTTCTAGATGAAGTAAGTGCGTTAATCTGCATTCCTATGAATGGAAGTCTTTTATCGACCTTGTATAGAAGTCTCACCACGATGCGTTACGATCACAACACAAATTACTTCGATGCGGTATTGTCGGCAGAACTGTCGGCCATATCGAAACGCGTATATCTTGAGCGGTGGAAAGTGTTGTTGCAAGAACTTGAGCGCGATGTGTATGACATATTGACGCATCCTGACGAAGTCATTCCCTGGTTACGTAATCGTTACTCATCAGAATCGACCTTGAAGAGTTACTTCAATGCGGTGTTGGCAGTCTTCCGTCATAATCCTGGTTTGAGAGATCAGGAAATGGAAGCCCGCACCAAATGGTACAATGCCTTTCAGGAGGTGCACGAGCAAATAGAGGAGAGGTATCGCCGCAATGAACCAACACAACGACAAAAAGAGGTGTATGTCCCATTTTCTGAAATTGTAGCGGCACGTGATAAGCTAACCAGTGGGTCGGATGAGCGACTGCTCTTGAGCTTTTACACATACCTTCCACCGTTGCGGTGCGATTTCAATCATGTGCGTATCTATCATGGTTCCGTCGACAATGAACACCCATCCGATAACTATATCATATTGCGGCCAGGCAATGCCAGTGTTTTAGTGCTACGTGAGTTCAAAACCACAAAGACGTACTCGGATTATCAGAAAGAGCTTCCTGCCGAGCTTGTGAAGGAGCTTCGAGTGAGTTTGGAGCAACGCCCTCGCGAATACTTGTTCATGGATCGTAATGGCAATCCATTTGCTTCAAAATCATACATTCAATGGGCCAACCGTATATTTGCTAAAGTATTGGGAAAGCGAATGACGATCTCCATGATACGTCACTCCTTTATCAACAGTTTGGATTTTAACCGTTTGACTATTGCGGAAAAAGAACAAATTGCCAAAGATATGGCGCATAGTGTGGCAACCCAAGATCGTTATAGGTTGATATTTTGAAGTCCGAACATGGTTACGAGGTTGTCAAGCCTGGAACTGTACATGAACGATAGTCGTAGTCTTCGCTACTGCAACTTACAGGGATATTTTTGTAAATGAAGTCGCCTCTGCAGCCATCGTCGACATAGATCTGGTTTTCACTTACCCTTCCAAAAGTGCGATCCAAAATACAAGCGGAGCCTGAATGCTGTGTTACCAAAGTAGGTTTCACTTCATACCTAAATGAAGTATCTGGACCCACACTGATACCTTCCCAACCGCATAAACGGAAGTCAGGTACACTCGCGGTAAACGGAACCTCTGTGTGCTGTGTTTGAACTGTATCACCACCACACTTATGTGTCACGTAAAGAGTCGTTCCAGGCTGAATGTAGAAACTTTTCACAACAAATTTGGGCCTGGTCCTTAAGCTGTCAAGATCGGATGGTTGCTTGACTTTTACTCTTTTGCCTTCATAATTCTTTTCACTGAAGAATACAACGAAGGAAGTTCTCTCCTCTTCAGTAAGATCAAACCCTTCGCGCTGCTTACGGCAGTACAAAGAAATGATTCCGACTGCCAAAAGCAATCCAACCACTACGACTAAAGGTAGCATGAAACCTGACCTTTTTGATTTCTGTGGCATACTATATCCTATATACGATGTATAAAATAAGGCGTTTTTGTATATTTATTTGTAGCTACAAATTTTACCTCAAAAAGATTGTTTCATACCTCATTTGGATTACACCGAAGGTTGTATATAAAATAGATTCTGGAAGTTTGTTTTTGTATATTTATTTGTAGCTACAAATTTTACCTCAAAAAGATTGTTTCATACCTCATTTGGATTACACCGAAGGTTGTATATAAAATAGATTCTGGAAGTTTGTTTTTGTATATTTATTTGTAGCTACAAATTTTACCTCAAAAAGATTGTTTCATACCTCATTTGGATTGCACCGAAGGTTGTATATAAAATAGATTCTGAAAGTTGTTTTTGTATATTTATTTGTAGCTACAAATTCTACCTCAAAAAGAATGTTTCATACCTCATTTGGATTGCACCGAAGGTTGTATATAAAATAGATTCTGAAAGTTGTTTTTGTATATTTATTTGTAGCTACAAATTCTACCTCAAAAAGAATGTTTCATACCTCATTTGGATTGCACCGAAGGTTGTATATAAAATAGATTCTGAAAGTTGTTTTTGTATATTTATTTGTAGCTACAAATTCTACCTCAAAAAGAATGTTTCATACCTCATTTGGATTGCACCGAAGGTTGTATATAAAATAGATTCTGAAAGTTGTTTTTGTATATTTATTTGTAGCTACAAATTCTACCTCAAAAAGAATGTTTCATACCTCATTTGGATTGCACCGAAGGTTGTATATAAAATAGATTCTGAAAGTTTGTTTTTGTATATTTATTTGTAGCTACAAATTCAACCCCAAAAAGTTTTGCTTCATCCAGATCACAACACACCTCCGTCGAAACACCACGTGGCAATTTCGCCACGTAGATGGTGAACAAGATCGATATAAGGTATAACGTAATCTGATGTAAAATGAATGACAAATGGCAACATTATCTATTTGAAAAACCATCAGCTACATGGTACGAATCAAATGGTACTTTATGCGATACAATTGCACGAAACCTGCATCAACCATGGGATTTTTGGAAGTTATCCCATGAATCATCATTGACATGGAATTTCATTGATGATCATATTCACCATGGTTGGGACTGGTACGCACTTTCAGAAAGAGATGATCTTGATTTTGAGGTGGTGCATCGTCATTCCGAGAAAAATTGGAATTGGCGTAAAATATCGGAACACGCAAATGTTACGTTCGATACAATCCGCAAATATCCAAACCACTTCTGGACTTTCACAACTCGAAAAGTTCCTATTGACATTCTGACATTATGTCCTTCATATCAGCAAAACTTCTATCGGGCCTCATCCACAGCACCATTGGAAACAATTGTGGAACACTTTGAACTGTATTGGAATTGGAACGTGATTAGTAATCGGAAGGATTTGACCATGCATTTCGTAGAAGATCATATAAATCTACCATGGGATTGGCATGTGATTGAGAAACGAAATGATTTCTTGATTGAGGTTGTACAGAAATATCCAGACAAAGAATGGAACTGGACTTCTCTTTCTCGAAACCGCAATCTTACATGGGACATTATAAATCAGACGATGGACAAGCCATGGGATTACAAATATCTATCAAGTCGTTGTGATGTGCCACTAGAAATAGTCATGAAATGTCCTGAGAAATGGAATATACAAAAGTTGGTATCCAATAATGGGCACTGGAAGCTAGTTCTGGATTTTCCTCATGTGAAATGGAACTTCAAGCAACTTTGCAGAATGATTCCTTGGGAGTATGTTCAGAAAGAAGCGGATACAGTTGCATGGGATTGGAATGTATTGTCTTGTAGAGACGACATTCCGCTTCGATTCCTTGCCACACATGTACACCTTCCCTGGTCATGGCAGCGTGTAAGCATCAATAAAACAATCACAGAAACATTCATCATGTACCATTATTGGTTTCCATGGGTCAAACCCATCATCAGAAAGAGATTCGGATATCTTTTAGAGGTACTCCAAATACAACGATGGTGGTTGAAATTATACTATAACCCGTCATCTCACGTATGTATTCAGAGACTCCTTCGAGATTGTGCAGCATTGAACGAATTATCAAAACAAATCGCAAAAACACCCTTCCATCTGTGAGTAGAACGACAACAATGTTGTCGTTGGCCACGTTTTGTATTTCATTATTACGCATATCAAATCTGTACGTCTGTTGCCCAAACAGTCAGATAACAGTATGGGATCAGTTTGGTTCCGTCAGCATTTAGTACACCCATATCCCTTAAGAGCGATTTAAGATCTTTGCGATACTTATCAAACATTGGAGAACCTTGGCTCCAACCACCTGTCTTGACGCGTCCAAGAATATTGATACCAATCCATATCGAGCGCACTCCCTGAATTGTATTCATAACATATGCGTTCATATGACCCATCAAATCGGTGTCGATTGTATAGCGTCCTGTTGAAAGATCCGCTGGCATGGGGAATCCAGCATACAAGTCGCGCTCATTCAGTGGAAGTTCAACATTAAAGCGATTCATGTAGTAGGCCACGTTCATCGCCTTATTTTTATGCGATAAGTACACCATGTATGCATTCATCTTGGCTGAGTTGAGCAAAATACTATAGACTCCAGAGTCAGGCACAGACAGGAACACTTCGCTCAAATTCCGCTTTACCACACGTGCAACATCTTCGGTCGTCATACCGAACGTGTATTCCTTCGCCAACCCAGTCAACTCCTCCTTGGTCAATGCACGGTTGATCCATTGTGTTTGCTCCATATATATGGGACTCTCTGCAGTATCCGCCGCCTTCACAAGGCTGTTATCTTTGTTTCTCATAGCACCCACATATACTTGCTTACCAGACAAGTGATCTGGTTTGTAGTCCCAATCAAGGGCCCCCGAGGAGAGACTAAACCTGTCAAGTTGTTCGACAGTAGCTTCATCGGGCTCATATGCCTTGCGATACACAATAATCTCAGTATCTTTGAAAGCGATGCCAACAAAATATGTCCGTTTGTACTCAAACTCCTTGGAAACGAATTTGACAACACCACTATCCGTAGTGGTATGTTCGATGGACAGTTTATAGGTCGATGCAGAGGACCCTGGAATCACACCAACCAAAGGCGAGGAATCATTGCGATCGATGCCAAAGAAGAAGATGGGACGCAAGGTCACGGCTGGTTTATGCACATACAAGAAGGAAGACCAAGTATATAATACGGTTCCAGTATAATTCACCATCAAACTAGGATTAATGAAGTACCTCTCTGCCACATTTTCGCGACTTCCCAAAATGTCTTGTGCAAGTTCACCATCATATATACGTTTCCTTTCTGTGTAAGGAGGTATAGGAATGCTCGCCAGTGGGATTTTCACGTCAATATACAACTTTGAATCATTCGACACATCATAGGTCTGATATCCCATAGTCGTGATCCGCTTGCCAATGATTTGTTTTAATAGTTGCATGATAAGTCTTGGATCCACGTTCTCAAATACCTGAATAACTTGTGCCAGTTGTGCAATCTTCGACTCCAAGTTGGCCCTATCTATGCGAAGTGCAGCAATTTGCGATGCATAATTGGGTGTATCGTCATAGAAGAACACATCGCTCAAATCAGACAGTTTTTGTGTGTTTGACCATGGATCGTTGGGTGTAGGACGATATACATACGATATATCTAGTGAATCGGGTGTATGCCATTGAGCTGTACGCAATGATATCCGATGATATCCCTCTTCTTTTCCCTGCTCATATGGCAGATCAATTACCGTACTGTCCACTGTAATTGGATTGTTGCCGTTGGATTTGTTGTAGCCGTCCAACACCCTTACACCATTTATCTTCAGGTCACAAGGGTTCTTGCTTTTGATGTAGAATATGTATTGCCCTGCTTTCATAGCACCTGCTTTAGAAACTTTAATCAGACCCTCAAACATGATGGCTTCATGGGTCCAATAACCTGTATTTGATACGCTAATACTTCTTGTCACCGCCGTGCTTCCGCCACGTTGCAGTTTGGACTCGTTGAAGACATTCGTCATTGCATCTTCATTGATAATCTTCAATGGATCCAAATTGGAGAACACGCCGTTATGTTTGGAAGTTGGAATATACCACGTCGACTTTTTCAATCCTGGATAGTATGCCTTTTGTGATTGAGCCGTCTCCAATGCCGTCAGCTCGGTGCCTTTGTTACCAAAAGCGGTTTGATAGTTAGACAACTTGGCGTTTAAAGCGGCGATATCCGTGCCTTTGTCAAAGATGCTAGGATCACGAATATCCATGATCTTAATCTCAGGAATGTTGAACAAACCGCCATTCAAACTCATAGTACGTGTTCTTGAAGGAATCTCCACCACACGATTGCAAGGATCAAACCGCAAAGGGTGTATGCGAATAACTGCCCGTGGGGTTTCCCTCAAGTATATCGCACTGTCTTTGGTGTTGTAATACATCTCTACCATGTGACGATATACGTCGAACGCGTATATGTAACGCTTGATCTCGTACTCCGTTTCTTTCAAGTACACACCAATATCCTGAATCCTGAGATCGGCATCAATGTTCAAGCCAATCAACATTTCAGGGAACGTGGGAGGCAACGGATTGGCGGTGTTCATTTGGCAGTACGTCTTTCGCAGATCATCGAACTGCAAGTTTTTGAAGCCTACGCGCACATACCGTTTTCCGTCTTCAAATGGACTTTCTGTCAGTGGGGTCGCATTGAAAACTTGTCGTGCATTATAGCCAGCTGCGATTTGTCTCGCTCCAGAAGGGGAGCGCGCCTCTTGGTAACAGAAGGCCCAGTTGCTGGAATCTTTATTAAGACCCCCATCGCTTGTGGTGCCATTGCGACGCCATGTCGCGGCGTCAGCCATGATTTTCTTGGGATCCATTTCCACACTGCTACGCTGTTTCATTCGGGTGAAAGGCAGTTTGCAATGCACGATTCCAGCTTCGGTACGTTTTGCACGTTGATCCAACACTTTCAGTAACTGTTGCAAGTCATCTTTGTCACGTTGCTTGGCGGCATCACTTGGATATGCGAATTCTGCGATCTTCTTTTGCAACTCTTCCTTGCGCGTCACCAGCACATGTAAGGTCTCGTCGTAATAGCCAGCATCACAAGATGCAACGTCCTCGCTTGGTACATAATACACATTACATGCAGCCTTGGTGATTTCGAAATCCTCTTTCACCTCTGGTTCAGACGGCTTATGAAATAATGCAAAGATAGTTACCACTGCTACTACTGCAAATAGATCGCGATATGCAGAAGGGACGTTAGTATAACTAAATGCAATGACTCCCACCAAGTAAACAATGCCTGCTATGGCAAGTGAGAGTTGTTGCGTCGCTGCTGCAACAAGCAACAGCAATACAGCATAACTAATGGTTTGATGACTTACAATCATCCCTCTACTTACTTAGACATAAAGAAATATTACTTTACAAAAAGCAGAGTACACTATGCCAATTGAAGATATAGACTATCTCAAACAGGTCAGCACCAAGCAAAGCTATTTGTTTTTAGTGGATAGCGCTGATCGTACTCGCGCGAATTACCCTACACCGTCTGAGTACGTGGTGGATTTCACCACTCCTTTCCAG
>VFQS010003398.1_pt1 | contig 12172 bp, 8 predicted proteins | sample 3512361 | NCBI WGS metagenome assembly VFQS01 (sample SAMN10412375, study PRJNA504923) | tailings metagenome | isolation source: Relicate 1 Philex TSF3 active mining | place: Philippines
TTGCGTTCATATTAATTTATATATTTAGACAAATATCTAAATATTATTTGAAATGACAAAATATTTTCAAAAAATAAACCCGATAGGTTTTGAAACGTATCGGGTTTGAGGTTTTATTTTGGTGATTTAAATTTTAAATAAATGGAAAAAATAACGTTTGATAAAAAAATCAAAAAGCTTATAAAGAAGAAAACAATAATATAGTTTTGGAATAAAACAGAAAATAAAAGCAAAAGGATACTTAATATTGAGAAAAACATATTGGTTTTAATTTTCAATATAAACAATGTTGAATATGTTGAAAAATAAATTATTGAAAGTGGAACAATAAAACTAGTCAAATCCCAAGCCCAACCAACGGTTTTATTTATTCCTGTTTGACCTGTGATATTAATGATAATTGTTCCAATTACAAAATATGAAATTAGAAGAAAAAAATTAAATTTTATAAAAAAGACCAAATACTTCATGTAATTATAATATTATGAGACTTCTCCTTCATCGAAATGACAAAACTAATCCAACTACCAACTGCTACTGAACACTGACCACTAATTAATGTGCTTCTAACCAATTTTTACCCAATCCAATTTCCACATCTAACGGAACTGCCATTTTGAAAGCATTTTCCATTTCGTGTTTGATCATCGGTTGGATTTTTTCTAATTCGGAGTTGTGCACATCAAATACTAATTCGTCATGTACTTGCAATAGCATTTTTGATTTCCAATTTTCAGCCGTCAGTTTTTTGTGAATGTTAATCATCGCAATTTTGATGATATCCGCAGCCGAACCTTGAATAGGCGCATTCACTGCATTTCGTTCCGCACCGCCACGAACAATCGCGTTGGCTGAGTTGATGTCTTTCAAATAACGTCTTCTTCCTGAAATGGTTTCTACATAACCGTTTTCTCTTGCAAAATCTACTTGCGAAGTCATAAACGATTTCAATTTTGGATACGTTTGATAATATGCTTCAATTAAATCGGCACTTTCTTTTCTTGATAAATTGGTTTGGTTGCTCAATCCAAATGCCGAAACGCCATAAATAATTCCGAAGTTTACGGTTTTCGCATGACTTCTTTGTTCTTTTGTCACTTCGTCTAAAGGCACGTTGAATACTTTTGCAGCCGTACTTTTGTGAATGTCTTCGTGATTTTGAAACGCTTTTATCATGTTTTCTTCACCACATAAAGCGGCAATGATGCGCAATTCAATTTGAGAATAATCGGCAGAAAGCAAGGTGTAATTCTCATCACGCGCAATAAAGGCTTTTCTAATTTGTCTTCCTCTTTCGGTACGAATTGGAATGTTTTGTAAGTTTGGATTATTCGAACTCAAACGACCTGTAGCGGCAACCGTTTGCATGTAATCGGTGTGAACTCTTCCTGTTTTTTTATCAACCTGATTTGGTAACGCATCAATATACGTACTTTGCAATTTCACCATTTGACGCCATTCTAAAATATCGCGCACAATTTGATGTTCGTTTGCCAAATAACTCAACACTTCTTCACCAGTGGCGTACTGACCGGTTTTGGTTTTCTTTTGTTTTGCACCACCGATTTTTAGCTTGTCGAATAAAATGTCGCCCAACTGTTTTGGAGAAGCCAAGTTGAATTTCTCACCCGCAGTTTCGTAAATTTGTTGTTCAAACGCATCGATTTCTTTTTGCATGTCAACCGACATACTTTTTAGAAATTCCACATCCAAACGAATCCCTTCTTTTTCCATATCTGCTAAAACAGGAACTAACGGAATTTCGATTTCATCGAACAATTTTTTCGTACCAACTTTTTCTAAAATTGGTTGGAAATGTTCCTTGAGTTGGAAGGTAATATCAGCATCTTCAGTGGCATATTCTTTGATATCTTCCAAAGGAACATCACGCATCGACAATTGATTTTTCCCTTTTTTACCAATTAAAGTTTCAATCGATTTCGGCGAATATTTCAAATACGTTTCCGACAACACATCCATATTATGACGCATATCTGGATTAATCAGATAATGTGCAATCATGGTGTCGAACAATTTTCCTTTGACTTGAATGTTGTAATTCGAAAGAATTTTCAAGTCGTATTTCATGTTCTGACCGATTTTTTCGATGTTTTCATTTTCGAAGAATGGTCGGAATTTTTCAATTAAAGTTTGCGCTTCTTCCTGATTTTCGGGAAACGGAACATAAAACCCTTTTCCTTTTTCGAAAGAGAACGACATTCCTACTAACTCGGCATTCAAAGCGTCAATTCCAGTAGTTTCAGTATCAAAACAAACCGAAGTTTGATTTAATAAATTCTGCATTAACAACTTTACAGGCAAATCACCTTGAACTATTTGGTAGAAATGCGTTGTGTTTTCTAAAGTCGCATAATACGAATGATTCGCAGTTGGTTCATCCGATTCATCACTAAATCCGAATAAATCAAATTGGTCTTCGTTTGATTTTTTAGCTGGCGCTTTTTTAATTGGTTGTTGAATTTCAGAAGTATTGCCATTACTGTCAATTTCATCATATTCTTTTCCAGAACCAAATAATTTATCAAATTGCGCTTTCATTTGACGGAATTCTAATTCCTGAAACAACGCATCGGTTTTCTCCACATCAGGTTTTGATAATTCGTAATCGTCAGCATCAAAAGTAACAGGACAATCGAGAAGGATAGTGGCTAATTTTTTGGATAAAATTCCCAATTCTTTATTGGCTTCAATTTTATCTTTCATAGCACCTTTTAATTGATGTGTATTCGCTAATAAGTTTTCTAAAGTTCCGTATTCCGCTAAGAATTTTTTAGCTGTTTTTTCACCAACACCAGGCAATCCCGGAATATTATCGGCAGAATCACCCATCATTCCTAAGTAGTCAATTACTTGTTCAGGACGCTCGATTTCAAATTTTTCTAAGACTTCAGGAATTCCCCAAATCTCGATATCATTCCCCATTCGAGCAGGTTTGTACATGAAAATATTTTCCGAAACCAATTGGGCAAAATCCTTATCTGGTGTAACCATGAATACTTGAAAACCTTCTTTTTCGGCTTGTTTAGCCAAAGTTCCAATTAAATCATCGGCTTCAAAACCTGCTTTTTCGATAATTGGAATATGCATGGCTTTCAATAATTCTTGAATGTAAGGAACCGCAATTTTAATCGCTTCTGGAGTTTCGTCACGATGTGCTTTGTATTCTTGATACATTTCAAAACGATAATCGCTTCCGCCTTTATCAAACGCTACGGCTAAATGATCTGGTTTTTCGCGTTTAATTACATCCATCAAAGAATTCATGAATCCCATAATGGCAGAAGTATCCATTCCTTTCGAATTGATACGAGGATTTTTTATAAAAGCATAATACCCACGAAATATAAGCGCGTAAGCATCAAGAAGGAAAAGACGTTTTTGTGACATTGTTCAGAAATTTCATTTAAAATGTAAAAGTACAATTCTTTGGTTAAAAAAACTTTGTTAAAATTCATTTAATGCTGCATCAATTTGTACAACTTGTTACTTACTTTGCAAAAAAAAAGAGCTAATGATTCGTTGGATTGTTTTTTTAGTATTTGTTATTGTTCTGGAAATCTATGCGTTTCAGGCGTTTAAAACTTTGATTAAATCGAAGTGGTTTTTCATATTCTATTATGTGACATCTGCAATTGCATTAATTTATATTATTTATCAATTGTATCATTTTGATAGAAGTGTAGGGCAAACACCAAAAACAATGATGACAATGGGTTTGTTGTTATTACTATATGTGCCAAAATTATTAGTTACTATCATTCTATTTGGAGAAGATATTATTCGTTTTTTTGTTGGTTTATTTGGTGTAATAACTAAAAGTGGTTCTGAAAGTTTTTTGCCTGAAAGAAGAAAGTTTGTTAGTCAGATTGCTTTAGGAATTGCTGCTATTCCGTTTGCTTCTTTTTTATACGGAATTACTATTGGAAAATACAATTACAAAGTAATTAGACAAACGTTGTTTTTTCCTGATTTGCCAGAAGCTTTTGATGGAACTACAATTACTCATATTTCGGATGTACACAGCGGAAGTTTTGATGATGCGGAAAAAATCCGATATGCGATTGATTTGATTAATGAACAAAATTCGGATATGGTTTTGTTTACGGGTGATATTGTGAACACACATGCAACCGAAATGGATCCTTGGATTGATACCTTTAAAGAAATTCATAATCCGAAATATGGAAAGTTTTCTGTTTTAGGGAATCATGATTATGGTGAATATATAGATTGGAAATCGCAATCTGAAAAACAAGCTAATTTTGAAAATATCAAAGCCATTCATGATAAAATTGATTTCAAATTACTGTTGAATGAACACGTTAAAATCAAAAAAGACAATCAAGAATTAGCAATTGTAGGAGTTGAAAACTGGGGAAGAAAATTTGGAGAGCGCGGTGATTTGAATCTAGCTTCAAAAGGTTTGTCAAAAGAGGATTTCAAAATTGTAATGAGTCACGATCCAAGTCATTGGGACGAGAAAATTCAGCACGACGACAATCATTATCATTTAACGCTTTCGGGTCATACACATGGGTTGCAATTTGGGATTGAAATTCCGGGTTGGGTAAAATGGAGTCCAGTACAATATGTATACAAACAATGGGCTGGATTGTATGAAAACGCAGGAAGATATATCTATGTAAATCGTGGTTTTGGCTTTCATGCATACCCTGGCAGAGTAGGAATTATGCCTGAAATAACGGTTATTGAACTAAAAAAAGGAGAAAATGTAGTGTAATTCAGTAAAAATGCTACATTTGTATATTATTTTCATGTGAAAAGTAATATTTTTGATACTAATAAATTGCAATTTATGTCAAAATTTGGAGAACTTATCGATGCTCAAGTACCTGTACTAATCGATTTTTTTACAGAGTGGAATGAACCTTCAGTAGCTATGAATGAAGTGATTCGTCATGTAGCGGCTGCTTTGGGAGATAAAGCTCGTGTGATAAAAATTGATGTGGATAAAAATCAGGAATTAGCTGATGCACTTCGTATTAAAGGTTTGCCTACTTTAATGATTTATAAAGAAGGTCAAATGGTATGGAGACAAAGCGGTGAACTTGATGCCAACACTTTGATTTCTTTAGTGCAAGAACAAGTCTAGGAAATTACATCGAAAACAAACCCCTTATTTTTTAAAATTTGTATTGCTTTTGGCAGTGCATACTTCAGATTTTTTTCTGCTTTAAGACTATCGTGAAATACGATAATACTTCCTTGTTCTGTATTTGAAATAACATTTTCTAAGCATTTTTCTACTGAAATGGTTGAGTCAAAATCATAACTCAATACATCCCACATAATTATTTTGTAGCCTAATTGTCGAATTGCTTTTGATTGACTTACTTTGATTTTTCCATACGGAGGACGAAATAAAAACGAGTGTTCAGTCCCGATAGCTATCGGGAGTTTTAAGTGTTCAGTTTCGCACATCTTGAAATTATCGACATAATGACTAGTTTCTGTTTTCCAGCCGTTTAAGTGATTGAAAGTGTGATTTCCGGTTTGGTGTCCTTCTTTAAGTATTCTTTTATAAACTTCTGGATGTTTTTTAATATTATCTCCAATACAAAAGAAAGTTGCTTTAATGTTTTCCGATTTTAAAACATCTAAAACCCATTCGGTAACTTCAGGAATTGGGCCATCATCAAACGTTAAATAGATTTTATTTTCTGAATTTGGTTTGTCCCAAACCAGATTATTGAAAATCTTTTTAATCCATCTATTTGTTTTAATCCACCTAATGTTCATCTTGTAAAATTAGCATAAAAAAAATGTTCCAAACGAAATTTCTTTCATTTGGAACATTTTATATTTTGAAATTATTTATTCCATATTTATACCAAAGCGAAGAAATGGTTTTATATAATTATTAAATTTGACTTTTTCAGCATTATAAAATTCTAAATCATCAGCTGATTTTATGGCTTGAATTAAACTTCTGTAGTAATAAATGTCATTACCAATATCCATTGCGCTAAAGTTCTGTTCACTAGGTTTCCATCCTCCATAGAATTTTAAGTTTTCTTGATATTTCTTTATCACTTCAGTAAGAACAGCTCTTGCTTTATCTTTTTTGCCAACTTCATAATATCCAACAGCAAATGGTTCAAGCATTGAATAATACTCAAAATATTGAATTGGCATTTTTTCCATGGCTAAATCAATAACCTTTTCAGCCTTATCAAGTTTTCCTTCAAAGATTAATGTTTCTGCAAGACGTGCTAAATTGGTTCTGTAAGTAATACTGTTTTTACGAGTTTCAACATCATGGTAAATGATTGGTTTTCCACTATTGCCCCAGTCCCATTTCATAACAATATTATACATTTTGTCAGAATCAATTTGTCCCATTCTCATTGGGCTTGGAGAATCAACAGGAGTTTTAACAGGTACCAATTTAAAACACATACCATCTAACTGAAGATAATCTTTCATCCAAAGATAATCGTCTTCACCAAAACTACCTCCAGTGAAATATATAGGACGTTTCCAATTGTTTTGATTTACGATGTCTAACATCATTAAACGATTTTTATATAAAGCATCATCTTTAATTTCAAATTCAATAGCAGGAACAATAGAGTCATAGAATTTTTCAGAGACTACTTTGTTTTTAATAATCGTGTTTTTATCAATTGGGAATATCACCTTTTTAGAAGGGAAATAATTCACTTTTCTTCCATTATTTAATTCAATTTTAGCTCTTTCATCATCTAGTGCTATGAATTTAAGCATTTCATCTAGAAATAAAGGGTCTTTTGTTCTTTCTACATACAAACTGTAGTCTCTATTACTTCCTTTGTATTGCTCTCTGTTAAATGAACTAGGGATAGGATCAGATTTATGCGTTTTCATTTTCATTTGATCAATATACCAATCGGTCATAAACAAACTTGTGTTTACGATACGAATATCGGTTCTGTATCCTTCAATTTCTTGCATATACCAAAGTGGGAAAGTGTCATTGTCTCCAATAGTAAATAAAATGGCATTTGGTTCGCACGAGTCTAAATAAGCTTTTGCCATTGTTAAAGCCGTGTCTTTATTAGAACGGTCGTGATCATCCCAATTTTCAGAAGCCAGCAATACGGGTGAAGCAATTAAGCTTAATCCCAAGACTACAGGAATTGCAACTTTTGGTTGAATATAATTTTTTAAGGTATCAAAAATGGCATAAATACCATAAGCTATCCAAATGGCAAATACGTAGAATGATCCAACTAAAGCATAATCTCTTTCTCTAGGTTCAAAAGGTCTTTCGTTTAGGTAAATTTTTAATGCTAATCCAGTAAATAAGAATAAAACCAATAAAACGTAAAAACTTTTTATATCTTTCTTAGCATGAAATATGATTCCAATAATTGCTAAAATAAAAGGTAAAAAGAAATAAGTGTTTCTTCCTTTGTTATTTTGCATGTCGGTAGGAAGGTTTTTTTGAGTTCCAACCAATATCTCGTCAATAAAATCAATTCCGCTTAACCAATTTCCATGAGTATTATCGTATTTTCCTTGAACATCACTTTGTCTTCCAACAAAATTCCAAAGTAAATAACGAACATACATGTAATTGAATTGGTATTGAAACATGAATTTCATGTTGTTTAGGAAAGTAGGCTTATCTACAATTAAATACTCGCCATATCCTTTCAAGAATTTATCATAGTCTTCTTCATTTATTTCACCTGCATTATATGCTTTACGAAACTGAGTTACAATTTGTACTAATTCATCTTCGTGGGCATATTCAGGATTAATTCTAAATTCAAGTGGTTCAGTGAAAATCATATAATTTTCTCTATGTTCATTACTCCACATTCTTGGAAGAAGAGCCTTGTGGGCATCATCAGTATTTTGCTTTGCGTTTTTGTAATCGTTTGTAATTACATACTTGCCAGTTTTATAATCACGCTCATAGTTAGGTTTGTCGTCTAAATAAGGTGTTACAGGGTCTAATCCAGAATAAGTGTCTGAAAATTGTGGTCCGTAAAATAATTTTTGTTCTCCATACTGCTCACGATTGTAATAAGCTAAAACTTCGGCTGCATCTGATGGTTTGTTTTCGTTAATTGGAGTATTAGCATTTGCTCTAATTGGTAACATCATCCAAGTTGAAAATCCAATCAAGATAAAAAGTGTTGATAGAATCAATGTGTTATAAAAAACATGTCCCTTTTTCTTGGTGTAATTTAAACCAAAATAAAAAGCTGTAACAATTAATATAAAGGCAAAAATTGTCCCTGAATTAAAAGGCATTCCTAGGTTGTTAACCATGAAAATTTCGGTTTTACCAAAAAATGCTAAAGTGTAAGGTAATAAAAGTTTAAAAATAAAAAGAAGTATAGCTACTATGACAACATTTGCAATCAAGAAATTTTTAATGGTAATGTTGTTGTATTTTTTAAAGAAATATAGGAAACCAATTGCTGGAAAAGCTAATAAAGCCATAAAGTGAACTCCAAATGATAATCCAATTACTAATGAAATTATAAGCAGCCATTTATTTCCACGAGGTGTATTGATTTCTTCTTCCCATCGTAATCCTAACCAAAACAATAATGCAATTAAAAATGTAGCCATTGCATATACTTCAGCTTCTACGGCATTGTACCAAAAACTATCTGTAAAGGCAAATGAAATACTTGCTATGAATGAACTTCCTAAAATCATAATAGAAGTGTTATTCGATAGTTGTTTTTCTCCCACAATAATTTTCTTCAATAGTATTGTTGTAGACCAAAACATGAATAGTATCGTAAAAGCACTAGAAAATACAGATAGATAATTGACCATTAGAGCAATTTTATCTGGACTAAAAGCAAACATGGCAAAAAACGCCCCTAACATTTGAAACAAAGGTGCTCCAGGTGGATGCCCAACTTCTAAATTAGCTGATGTTGCAATGTATTCACCGCAATCCCAAAAACTCAAGGTGGGTTCTACTGTTAATGAATAAGTAATTAATGCTACCACAAAAGTAGTCCATCCTAGAATAGTGTTCCACTTTTTAAAGTTGAATGAATTCATATTAATTTTTAGTTTTCTATATTCTCATACAAAGAAACTATTTTTTTGTAAATAATGGTTGTTAAATATTTTTTTTAATATTTTTTTTAGAAAAATTTGCAGAATAAAAAATATGCATTACATTTGCACTCGCAATCGAAAAGGTTGTTAGGTATTGGCCCATGGTGTAATGGTAACACTCCGGTTTTTGGTACCGTCATTCAAGGTTCGAGTCCTTGTGGGCCAACAAAACTCCATTCATTTTTGAATGGAGTTTTTTATTTGTATTAAGTAGTTAATTCTGTGAAAGTTGGCATATAAAAAAGACTGCAATTGCAGTCTTTTTTTATGATTAATCTCTTGAAATTAGATTTTAAATGTAATAACTGGTCTTTTAGCGTGATTAACTAAATCTTCACTAATACTTCCATTGAAAAAGTGAGATAAACCTTTTCTTCCGTGAGTACTCATTCCAATAATATCTGCATTTATGCTTTTAGCAAAATGTAAAATTCCTTTTTCAACATTGATATCATTATATATATGAGTAGTGCAATTGTTGATTTTGAATTCTGCAACAAATTCATCCATTGTTTTTTGTGCTACTCTAGTTGATTTAAAATTGTTTGGAGTATTAATGTTTACTAAATGTAAGTGAGAGTTGAATTTGTTTACAAATTCTACAACTTTCTCAAATGGTTTTTTTATTTCTTCAGAAAAATCAGAAGCAAATACAAAATTATTTGCATTGAAGTTTTCTTCTTCGCGTTTTATGACCAAAACAGGAACATTAGAGTTTCTGACTACTTTTTCAGTGTTTGATCCAATAAACATTTCTTGCATTCCGTTTGAACCATGAGAGCCCATTACGATTAAATCGGCATTATGAGCTTCACCATTTTTGATGATTCCTTCGAAGGCTAATTCAAACTGGATAATTTTTGTTATTTTAACGCCTTGTAGATAATCAGCGTCCATTAGTTCGTCTAATTTTGCAACAACAGCATTTTTGAAAAATATCAATTCTGGAATTTCATGCGAGTTAGTAAGGCTGTCATTACCAGAAGAAGGTAACTCAAGCATATGTATTAAAAATATTTCACCATCATTCTTTTTAGCTATCTGAGCAGCTACTTTTAATGCATATTCTGCGTGTTTTGAAAAATCGGTAGGTACTAAAATTCGTTTCATAAGTTAGTTTTAGGTTATTTTAATAGTGTAAAGTATTTTACAGCATAAAAGTACAAAAAATATCGAAACTCACAATCTTTTTTTTTATTCAAAAAAAAATGTATATTTGTAGCGCAAATAAACGAGTAAAGATTATGAGGCACGCAGAGCGTGCCTCTTTTTATAAAAATATGATGTTTAAAAATAAAGTTCAAACCTTGTTAGATACAGCATTAGCTGAACGTGAGCATCTTTTTTTGATAGATTTATCAATCAATGAAGCAAATAAAATTAGTGTTGTTTTAGATGGGGATTTTGGTGTAAATTTACAAGATTGTATCGACGTAAGTAGAGCAATTGAGAATAATTTAGATCGTGAGGAACAAGATTTTTCTTTAGAAGTTGCTTCTGCGGGAGTTTCAAGTCCGTTAAAGTTGGTAAGACAATTTAAGAAAAATATTGGAAGAACATTAAAAGTTAAAACAACTACATCAGAAGAAGTTGAAGCAGAGTTGACTGCTGCTGATGATGAGAAAATAACTTTAGAATGGCAAGCACGCGAACCTAAGAAAATTGGTAAAGGAAAGGAAACTGTAGATAAAAAGTTAGAACTTCCTTATGAGAATATAAAAGAAGCAGTTGTTATAATATCATTTTAAATAAAGAGTTGACATGGAAAATATTGCATTAATCGAATCGTTTTCAGAATTTAAAGACGATAAACTCATAGATAGAGTTACACTAATGGCAATTTTAGAGGATGTATTTAGAAATGCATTAAAAAAGAAGTATGGATCAGACGATAATTTTGATATCATTATTAATCCTGACAAAGGAGATATGGAGATATGGAGAAATCGTGTTGTGGTAGAAGATGGTGAAGTAGAAGATCCTAATTCAGAAATTTCTTTGTCTGAAGCTAGAAGAATTGAGCCTGATTTTGAAGTGGGTGAGGATGTTTCAGAAGAGGTAAAATTAATTCAATTAGGAAGAAGAGCTATTTTATCTTTAAGACAAAATTTGATTTCTAAAATTCATGAACATGATAATACTAACCTATACAAGCAATTTAAAGATTTAGTAGGTGATATTTATACTGCTGAAGTGCATCATGTTCGTCCAAAAGCTGTAATTTTGATGGACGATGAAGGAAATGAAATTGTTTTACCAAAAGAAAAACAAATTCCAAACGATTATTTCAAAAAAGGAGATAATGTTAGAGGTGTGATAGAAAATGTTGAATTGAAAGGTAATAAACCACAAATCATTATGTCTAGAACTGCACCAGAATTTCTTGAAAAATTATTTGAACAAGAAATTCCTGAAGTATTTGATGGTTTAATTACAATTAAAAAAGTAGTTCGTATACCAGGTGAAAAAGCAAAAGTAGCGGTAGATTCTTATGATGATAGAATTGACCCTGTTGGTGCTTGTGTAGGAATGAAAGGTTCTCGTATTCACGGAATTGTTCGTGAGTTAGGAAATGAAAATATTGATGTTATCAATTACACTACTAATGCTCAATTGTATATTACAAGAGCTTTGAGTCCAGCGAAAGTGTCTTCGGTAAAAATTAATGAAGAAGCGAAAACAGCTGAAGTATTCTTAAAAATTGAAGAAGTTTCAAAAGCTATTGGTAGAGGTGGTAATAACATTAAATTGGCTAGTTTATTAACAGGTTACGAAATTGATGTTATCCGTGAAGGAATTGCTGAAGAAGAAGATGATGTTGAATTAAGAGAATTCTCAGACGAAATCGAAGCTTGGGTAATTGAAGAGTTCGAAAAAATAGGTTTAGATACCGCTAGAAGTGTATTGAATCAAGATGTTGCTGACTTAGTAAGAAGAACAGATCTTGAAGAAGAAACCATTTTAGATGTAATCAATATTTTGAAAGAAGAGTTAGAAGGGTAATTCTTTAGTCAACAACACAACAACATACAAAGAATTTTAAAAAGATTATATG
>VFQS010003399.1_pt1 | contig 12169 bp, 8 predicted proteins | sample 3512361 | NCBI WGS metagenome assembly VFQS01 (sample SAMN10412375, study PRJNA504923) | tailings metagenome | isolation source: Relicate 1 Philex TSF3 active mining | place: Philippines
ACTGTTTATCGTGTCCCATATGATATCAAAACTTATGACTGTCCCGCCTGTAATATGAATGTCCAGTGCTTGAAGTGGCGGGAAGGCGCCAGTGGATTCAAGTGCGAGAAGTGCTGGGAAACCGTCCCAGAGCATTCAAACTCAGTTTATGATATGATTGCAGAGAAAATCAACTCAATTCTCCGACGATAGAGCAAAAATTATAACTTAAAAAGAAAACGCGAATTCTTTTTAAAATGAAAACACTCGTTGAAAAATACCGGCCCAATTCAATTAATGAAGTATTCCTCGATGAAAAAAATATGAACTGTATTCAATCATTCATTGACAAGCAGAACTTCCCGAGCCTCTTATTTTACGGGCCCTCCGGAACCGGTAAAACATCGACAATTATCGCAATGGCGAAGGAGATTTACAAAGAAAAATACAATCTGATGGTTTTAGAACTGAACGCCAGTGATAACCGGAACATCCAAGTCGTCCGGAAAATAATCAAGGAGTTCGCGAGCTCGAAGACCCTATTCAACACCGGCTATAAGTTGATTATTTTGGATGAAGTGGATAGCATGACAAATGACGCACAGTTCTGTTTAAGGCGCATTATGGAGACATACTGTAATAATGTGCGCTTTTGCTTCATCTGTAATTTCATTGGGAAAATCATTCCGGCGATCCAGTCGCGGTGCTCGAAATTCAAGTTCTCCAATTTAGACGGGACTCAAATTTCGTCGCGTTTAGGGGAAATCATGAAAGAGGAGGCGATTTCCATTGAACCGAATATATTGGAGATGATTATTCAATACTCCAATGGGGATATGAGGAAAATACTGAACTATATTCAATTATTTCGATATCACGCGTGTAATAAGAACCCCGAAAATTATTACTCCCTATTGCGTATCCCAAATAATGAATACATTCAGGGCTTTTTAGAAATCAAAAATCGGGATGACGCATATTCTTATTTCATTACGGGTTTAGAAAAGGGGTATTATGATACGGAAATATTCACACAATCACTTTATAAAATACTGGTTGCGCAATTGAATGAGAATAAAATCGGGGAGGATGACTTCATTCGATATGTGGAAAAGTTGGTATTTATTGACAAAAATCCTAAAAAAATAATGAATTATTCCTCTTACGTGGATTTTTTTATTCTGTGATAATTATATAAATGGAACCGGCTCGGAAGTTTAAGATAATCGTCAATTCAAAAGAATGCGGGACTTGCTCTGGTTCGAGCCCGAGCGCGGTCGCGAAGAAGGTTGTTAAAAAAATGTGCGGAACTTCAAGCAAGGTGGTTAAGTTTAGCTTGAAAGAATGTAAGCGCGGTTGTGAGAGGGTGTGTGGGCCGTATCAGGGCCAGATGGAGAAACTGGATAAGCCTTATACGCGGGATGGAAAGAAGATAACGCATCGGGTTGTTTGCGGGAAGGTTAAGAAAATGAGAGGGGGGGGTCCAAATAAAAATGATAACAATAACACAAAACCAAAACAAAAACCAGACTTTTCAATAATTCAACAGGATATAGATAATGAATTAAAATTTCTAAAAGATGTTTTTAATAATGCTATGAAACCAACATCTGAAGAATTGTCAAAGGGAAAAAAATATACAAATACACGTAATTATACTAAAACAAGAAATGAATTAGTAAAAAGTATTTATACTAAAAATAAGCAAAAATATTTGCAAATGTATCGTAATAAATTAATGAGTAATGAAATTGAAGATCCACTTATTAATAATAGGATCCAAATTAATAATAATATTTCTAATGAGTTTAATGAATATGTAAAATCTAGAGCGGCCAAAATAATTCCAGAAAAATTGAATTAACAAGATTCTAATAAATATTTACGAATAAAATAATAATAACTCCACTCTAATAATATAATTTTTTATCACCTATAAAATTATGTCATATATAAAAAATCACACCAAACCATATTTCTTAAACTCCAATTCCCCCCCAAATTTCCAAACCGGTTCAAAAAATGTTAGCGCCCTCCTTGTCCCACACGCCGGTTCCTCTTTTGTAAAAGAAATCCTCGATTTTGCCTTCGATAAAATAGACATCACCGCGTTCAATAAAGTCATTCTTCTCACAACGAATCACTCAACCAGCGAAAATTTTCAAATGGATAACCCGATTCAAAAAATAAAACTGAACCAAATCAGTGGTATCCCAACCAGCAAAACCTTTTTCAAAATGGAACACTCCTATTTATCAATCCTTCCGTATTTAGAAAAAATTGGTTATCCGTGTTCTATCATTGCGGTCGGGGAGTTTTCCAGTGAATTTTCCCGCATAATTGAAGCCGAAATGGACCGCGCTTTACTTATTGTAAATACGGACCTATTACACTGTGGACACAATTACGGAGTTGAATGTCCTGCGAATCCCAAAAAAACGAATCTGGATGTCATTCGAAAAATAATAAGCGGTAAGAAGATATTTCCGAGAGAGATGTGCGGGTTTCCGGCGGTCCGACTCTTTCTTGAAATCATCCGGCGCAAAAACTACAAATATACCGAATATATTTATACATCGAGTGATATTCAATCAAATAATCGGACGAACTCTGTAGGATACGCGGGTATCCTCTTCGATAAAGACGAGCCCAATCTCGAATATTACAAACAATTCCAATCTCTTCCAAAAATGACGCTGGAATCCTTTTTAAGAAGAAACGGCGCCAAGCCTTCTCACAAACTTTCAGTTTTCATTCGCGATGTAGAAGGAATATTTACGACAATATATAAAGACGGAAATTTGCGCGGATGTATCGGGACCTTCAATCTTCTGGGCGATTTGTATGAGACAATCGCCGATAGAACAATTACGAGCGCCCTTCAAGACGGCCGATTCGCGCCCATCAAAAAATCGGAATTACCGCGACTAACATACAAAATAAATTTTTTGAAGAGGCCGGTCGTGAGTTCGATAAATAAGATGAAAGTCGGAACACACGGAATAACGATCCATTTTAGGGACGGCCGGAGCGCAACATATCTGGCGTCCGTATTACCAGAATCATTCGGAATAAATTCAAAGAAAAAACTGATTGACCGCTTCAATACAATAAGGAATAGCCTCCAAGAGAAGTCCGGCGCATCAACGAAGAATATCGATTTTATTGAAATTTATGAATGTGTCGAAATATAAATCTTTGATTATAATATATTCATGAATTCAAGTAATAGAAAACATGAAATAAGTTATGTTATAACACATATGCAAGTTCCAGTAAATAATAAAGCATTTAGAAATATTAAAAAACTACAACATTGTAGTAATAACAATATTGCTCTTCCGACTTATGAAGAAATTTCTACAAGAGGTATAAATATTATTACAATAACAAAACTACTTACAGGATTAGAGCCTAAAATTTCAGTGAAAATAAAAAATATATTAGATATGTATAAGAAAGGTGTATTTATAATAATTATATATAATGATAAAAGTACACCTATTTTTATAACAAAAATTTCTATGATAAAGTTTATCAATTATTTAACAGATCCATATACGAATGATGCAATAAGAAGAAACCCAACTGATGATATAGGTGAAATTATGGATAATAAATTATTATATAGATCAAAAAAAATCGTATATTATATATATAATAAAAGTTTAAATATAAAATTTTGGTTTAATAATGTATTTTATGATATCCATCATCATCCAAATTTTATAGTAAATCATAATTTTGGTAATGAATCCACAGCTAAGACAGATTTGGAAAGAAGTATAATTGGTAAATATTATTTAGATGGTAGTAGATTCAATATACCAGTAGATGCAAATAAGACGTGTGAATGTAGTTTAAATACTTTACTTGATAGTTATGGTACACAACTACCTCAATGCATTATACTTATTGGTTGTAGAACATTAACACGTACAAATACTGATGCATTAAGAAAATTAGTAGCAAGTAAAAAAACATTTATGGGTACTAATATATCAAATACTCGCCCAACAACAAATTTTGTTAATAGTGGTGAACTATATGCACCGATGTATAGACAGGCATCTGCGGATTTACATCAACAACAATACATGTCAAATAATCCAAATAATATTAGATCCATAAATAATAATAATAATAATAATAATCAAAATAGATATAATATAGCGAATATTAGAAAAATTATTGGTAATAATAATAATAATAATAATAATAATAATAATAATAATAATAATAATAATAATTTAAATGAGTTTGAATATACAACTTTTAGAAAAAAGTATTTAGAAAACAACCCAAGAACAACTAAGAATATTATAATGAAGAAATATAAAAAATATATGAAAAATAGACTTTTATTTGCAATGAAAAAATAATTTTAACTAAATATATTTTATTGAAATATAAATCTTTGATAATTATATAAATGGAACCGGCGCGAAAATTTAAGATAATAGTCAATTCAAAAGAATGCGGGACTTGCTCGGGGGCGACTCCGAGCGCGGTCGCTAAAAAAGTAGTTAAAAAACTGTGCGGGACTTCAAGTAAAACTGTTAAGTTTAGTTTGAAAGAATGTAAGCGCGGTTGTGAGCGGGTGTGTGGGCCTTATCAGGGTCGGATGGAGAAACTGGACCGGCCTTATAAGCGGGACGGGAAGAATATAACTCATCGAGTTGTTTGTGGGAAGGTTCAGAAAATGAGGGGTGGTGAGTTAGGTCAGGATGGAGAAAATTTAACTATGGATGATTTTAAAGTTAAAGATCAATCTGTTCCTTTTTTAAGATTAGAAACGATTGGAAAATTAGGAATTTTTAGTACAAAGGAACAATATGCTTTTTTTAATCCTATCAAATTAAATAATAATGAACAAAATCAAAATTATTATCAATATGTAGCTATTAGAAAAAGAAATAAGGATGTTGTTTTTAAAAAATTAGAAGAATCTACTAGTTCTGATGTTCAAATTTATGATATAGATACAAATATTTTGTTAGATTTATTAACTGAAATAAATGAAGAAATTAGAAAAAAAAAAGAAAAAAATAAAGATTTTGATGCAAATTCAATTCTAAAAAAATTAGACGAATATTTAAAAAATAAAGTTAAAAGTAATTTAAAAAATGATACGTTATCATATAAATTATTTAAAATTACAGAAGAAAAACCACGTCAAATAAAATATTTTTCATTTGGAAAAAAAACATCAAGATTTGGTAATAAAAATCAATATATTTTTTTTGATATAGTTGAATTATATCCAAACCATAATTTTTACCAATATGTTGTTATTAGAGATGAAAATAAAAACATATCATTAAAAAAGATAGTTATTGATGAGAATGGAATTATGGAAATATTAGATTTGGGAACATTTGAGAGTGTAAGTTCTAATAAATCTGGACAAGGTCAATTCATTTTAGAAAAATTACATCGAGATATACTTATGTTAATTGATAACAGTCATTCTGAGAGTTCAAATTTTGCTACAACAATACGACATGAATTAAGTAAGTATACATTTGGTGATAAAGAAACAGATTTGGTTCCTAATTCTTTTTTTAAAAATGAAAGTACTGATAATTTTGTTGTTAGTGGCAAATACGTGTTTTTTAGTGATCCTCTTTTATTTCAAAAATGTATTGATTTAAATAATAAAACAAAATGTGAATATACAGTTGATGAATATGAGTTATATAAAAAATATTATATGTATGTTATGTTTGTTGATAAAAAAAATAATATTAATTTTAAAAAATTAAAACTTTTTAAAGGCACACCGATTATTTTAGAAGTTGATATGAAAGATTATATAATATTAGAATGGTTATACTCTAAGATAAATTATCTTTGCGATTTAAAAAATAATCAATATTTATTCGATATATTATTTGCACTAGAAAATTTTTCTGTTCATCAAGAAAGAACATTATTAAAAAGTAGAGATTTTTATATTACAGCACAAGAACAAAAAGAAACTATTAGAATATTAACTAAAAAAAAGAAAACTTTTATCTTTTTTAAAAGATTAAAAGGACGTCGAACAATCGATTCAAATGAAGATTTTATATTATATGAATATGCTATTATAATTGATGAAAATAGTATTGAATTTTATACAATTAAAGATCAAGAACATCGAAATAAAGCACTTTCTATATTAATCAAATACATTCGAAAAATTAATATAGACGATATAGATGTATTATTATTAACATTATTATATGAAGAGCTAATTAAAATATCTGGTAATGACTCTTCAAGAAATAATTTAGAAACATTAAAAGGTTTTTTAGAACAAAAAATTGGAAAATATTATGAATTTAAAAAAAAAGTTGAAAAAATATTAAGAAGTAATATAAAAAATAATAAAATAACTATAAATGGACACCCACATAATATTACATATAAGGGACAATTTACTTTTAATTTTTTCGATAATGAAAATAATTCAGGTCAATTAAAAGATTTTTTGAAACGTATATTAAAAACAAAAAAAATTCGTATGTTATCTGATTCTAATTTTGGATTTAAACCACCTATTAAATCAATAGCAGAGAAGTCTAATAATTCAAATAATACAAATAATTCAAATAATTTACCTGAAATAATTTCAATAAATAATGAATAACAAATAATTATATATTAAAAGTTTTAATATATAACAAAATAAATGATAATTAATCAGGTCGATGTCGAAAAAAAGAAGCGCGGTCGCAAGAAAAAAATAGTAGACCCCACTCCTCCTCAAAAAGCCCCTGAGCAGTCAAACACCGGCTATTACGAATCCACTTTCCTAACGAACCGCGAAAAAACCCGAATGAAAAAATACGGGATAATTGGTTATGAGCTAATCGTCGAAATATTCAACAACATATGTGTCACAAAAAACATTCCGAACCTCCTCATCCATGGCGAGAGCGGGTCCGGAAAATCCTATCTTACCAATTACCTCCTACATGAGCTATTCAAGTCCCATTTTAAGGAGCGCGTCCTGTATATGAGCATTCACGACGAGCGCGGAATATCAACTATCCGCGACAAAATAAAAGCATTCTCCAATATCCAAGTAAAAGAATACAGCGACGTCCCCAGTGTTAAGGTCATTATATTCGACCAAGCGGAGTATATCTCATTAGACGCGCAGAACGCCCTTCGTCGAATCATTGAGACTTCCAATAATATAACCCGCTTCATATTTATTACGCAAAACACACGCGCCATTATTGACCCCCTCCTCTCCCGCTGTATCCACCTGAACTTGAATACGAGCATTCAGAAAAGCCGGATAGACAGATACGCCCAACTATTTCCGGCGATTCCCCCCGCGAAAATAAGAGAGATTTGCGAAACGTATAATAATTTCGGTCGTGAAATCCACGAGATGGAGCTTTTAGAAATAACTGCGGATTCCATTTCCCCCACGGAGAATGTCATTTCGGATGAGAATTGCGAGGATTTAGTTCGCCTGTTCAACAATCCAGATTCTAAAATGGAGGATTTTATCCAGTTCATCGATTCCCACATGCGCAACGTGAATATCAGTTTATCTTTAAAGAAAATATACGCCCATTTTCGGAAGTGTAGTTATTATTTCTTGGACTACGAGATGAATTCAAATAATGACTCAAATGAAAATCTATTCCTCCTGAACCTCTTCATGAAATGTAAAAACAATATAGAAAAAACTTAATATTATAATATTATCACAACATATGACTATTTTCGCTTTAAAAGAATATAATGAATGGGTCGCCGTCGATTTAAAGGCTGGTCTCTTTTACAATCTCGAATCGCATCCGGATTCCCAACTGAACCCATACGATTCCGTTGAAATCACAGGAGATTCAACTGAATCAACTCCTCCCGCCGACCTCTTATTGAAAAAATACAATTTCTTAAAATTCGCCGGATGTAAAACGGCCACGAAGAAGCCGTCATATTCAAAAAAGATATTCGGAATCATCGATTACACTAATAAAACGCAATACGGAAAAAAAGACAATAAGTTCATTACTCGTTTCCGACCCCTCTCATTTTCCTCTGAAAGAACCCTCCTTATAAAAACAAACTCCCGCCTTCATCATAATGTTTATGCCTTCGCAGAACAGGAATCGGGCGCAGATATGCTGAAATGCGTGTCCGTTTGTGGAAATGTCGGGGCCGAGCAACTTGATATAATGTCCCCCTTTTACGCAACTGATACGGTCCCCAAGCGCTGGAAGTCGCCAGTTCAGACGATTCCAAACGCTGGCGCCATCGATATGACCGCGAAAGCTGTATTCTCGATTGATGGGGATTCCACATTGGACGTGGATGACGCAGTCCATTATGAATACGCCGATGGTTTCCATTGGATCGGTATTCACATCGCCGATGTTTCTTGCGTTCTTGATTCGATGGATGAATCGATGCGCCTGACTTTTTTGGAGCAGATGGCCGCGAATGTGTCGTCAATATATCCGGATGGTGTTAATAAAATTGATATGATTTCACGAGATGTCGGAGAAAACCAGTGTAGCTTGGTCCAAGGGGCCATCCGAAATGTTGTATCAATGGTCTTCCGGTTCGACGAATCATACGCCCTCCTCGATTCAAAATTATATCACGCGCGGATTATAAACCGACGGAAGATGACCTATAAACAGGCCGACCGCATTTTTACAAACAAGAATCTTGAAGATTTACCGGAGAATCGCGACCTTTATATGATTCGGTTGATTATGGACAAACAACACACACACACAACTTCCGGACAGGAATACGGGGATACACCTGATGAATGTATCAGTCGCGCCCTTATTGCGAAGCTGATGATTCTTTATAATACCCACATTGCGAAATATTTGTATGAGACGAACCCGTTCAGTATTCTTCGCGTCCATTACCAGTCGGAAGATGACACGGATCCGTCTTCTCTCCATCCGGACGTTCTACCCATCATTCAAAGAATGAAATCATATAAGGGGTATTACAGAGTGGCGGACGATTGCGCGCCAGAGGACGCACTTCATTCATCACTGGGCCTAACTTATTACACACACGCGACCTCTCCAATAAGGCGGTTCGTCGATTTATGGAACCAGATTTGCCTGATTAATCTGAGTCCGTCCAACTTCAACATTCACGACCACATTCATTCCATAAATTGGCGGAGCTTTATGATAAAAAGGGCGTATGAGCAGATGAATTTGGTCAGCATATTTCAAGCAAAGCGTAATAATCAATTAGATAAAGCGTATGAAGGCGTTATAATTGGGATTGATGACGATTCCGTAAAAATATATATCAAAAAGTTGAACAGGAGCTTTATGTTTCGCGTTTATAATAAGGGAACCGCGAATATTCTTGATTATTGCGCGACTGATAAACACATTCAATTCATGCGCCACGATTATCATAAATTTTGTTTAGAGTTGTATCAAACTATTATCTGTCGCATTTTTATAAAGACTGACCAGTATGTGTGGTCAAACAAGGTCGCAATCGAGCTATTGGAGCCGTCATTCTCCGATTTTTTGCTCGGGTAAATTCAGCTCAAAAATCCAAGACGGCTTTGAACATTCTGGACAACAACGTTGTTCCTTATCCAAATGCTCATCGCATACAATATGACCGCAATCACGATAAACATTGAAAACGCCTTCGCAATTCAAACAACATTTTGTCGGGAGCAATATACATAAAGAGGCCATCCCAACATGTTTCGTTGCATGATGAAGCGCCCCATTGGGCCCGCATTTATGCGTTCCTTTCCAGCTGGTTGTGTAAAGATTACCGCAATTACTGAATGCACGAATATAGCTACCACGCCATAAATCAATTTTTGACATATCAACACCGCGCTTTTCAAGAAACTTAATGATAGACGCTTTTTCATCAGATTTCATTTGGATAGATGCTTCATCACGTTTCCGGCGCTCCTCTAAAAAAACGGCGACCGCTCGATTAAATAAACCAGAAATATTGACTGGCGCATATTCTCGCCGACACATTGGACACTTTTTTTGAAGAGTCAGCGCGCGACTGAAACATCTCCTACAAAAGGAATGACCGCATCCACAGGCGATTCGAACAATGTCTTTATTAGAAGTGTCGCAACAGATTGAGCAAATGCCATCTTCCAAACACCCATCTTCAAAATCGTATTGATATCCTTCTTTCAGTAGGATTAAAATCACCCAGAGATACACTTGGATGAATCTATCTACTTCATCGTGATAAAGACTAATGTAAATTGGAAAATTTGGGCGACTTTGCCTGATTTTAAACATTTCTTCAAGTGGTAATTGTATTCCGATATCAAGAACTGATTTGATAACTTCATGATTTTGTATGTATATATTTTTCTGGAAATCATACAACGTTGAAACAAATTCTCCAATACGAATTAAAAAAGTCCGAATTATTGAACGAACAATCCTCTCAAAATCTGAACGGTCTGATGGTCCATCTTGTCCATGATATTCATGATATGTTGATGGAACATTTGTATTAGTTATCAGCCAGTAATCCCAAATAAGTAAAATAATCGAATGAATATTGTCCATTTCATGATAATCGGATGAAGGGGAACTAAGGTCGGTATGAATACTTTTCAAAAGGTTTGATATATATTGGAATCGACTGAAATGACAACCGTCCGTTCTTGGTTCAGATGATTTAAGAATCATCTGAAATATGTTTTCAAGTTTTCTATCCAAAAAAGACATTTTATTTGTTGAATTAACTACTGTTATTTTATTCAATTTTTGTAAAAATTGATGGTAAATCGAATGTGTTTTTTATGTTATTTAGGTGATGTCAGGAAATTTATCTATTCGAGTTCTAAAATTAACTCAGTAAAAATGTAAAAATTAGATATATTGGAATGGCACGTAAATCCGAATTAAATCCCACGGCTTTGCTAAATAGAGTTTTAGTGATGATCACCCGTCTTCGCTCGCAGAGCCAACTCCTGTGAAAATTTCTATTATTTTTTCTTAGTACTTGATGTAAGACCGTTATAATTTTTCAATCAATTCATAATGATGAATATACAAGCTATTGAAGCAACCAATCCCGTAAATCAGATTTTCAAGTAGGACATTTATCTTTTCTTGAAGTTCGCCTAAGTTGAAATTGACGCACACTTTCAACACTTCATTACAAATGTCGCGTATTTTGAATATACTCTTCACAAAGTTCCCATCAAAATTATTATACACGCGCAAAACCTCAATAAGTGGCTCTTTTTCAATCCACTTGATAAAAGGGATTACGAAACCGAAGCTAATATTCAGGCGATGCTCCATCTCATATTTATAATAAGTCTCCATTATATTTCCATAAGTATACCATACACTATCCAGCGCCAATATAGTCCCATCATCCAACAGCGCCCTCGTCTTATCCCAGACATTATCCTCTCCATCTGGCCCATCCTCTGAAAAACACGCGAAGACGACCCCGACCGTCTTCCAATCGAGCCCATCAAAAAAGCGGTCCTGTATTAGCTTCCCCAAGACGACCTCACAACAGTTTGATAAAGAGGCCACTATTTTACCGTAAGGCGTCATGACCGGCTCCTGAGTAATGAGCCCGAGTTCCACATTGAAATCCCTTATTTTCTCCAAGTTTATTTCGATTGCGTTCCGGCTATATTCAATGTTTTCATCGACCTTCTTCATTTCCGTCATCAAATGCTTCCGATGTAGGTCATTCTGTATATAGTCCGATGTTGCTTGATTCATCTTCCCACTTATTTCATCAAACTGCTTTTGTATCTTCTGACGGGCATTCCCCCGCGCATTTTCAATATCCGGTTTTAGTTTCATATACAAGCGGACGACCTCTTTTTCATCGGCCGTCAATTGAACATCAGGAATCATCCGGAGAGCTTCCGCCAACTCAGCATACTCCCGCTCGTAATAGGCGACGCCCATCGTTTGCTCTAATCCGTAGAGCGTCTTCTTATAAAAGGCGCCTATTTCATCATATGGGGTAGTGTTCAGGAGGCGCAAGAACGTATTCGCGGATTCATTATACTGCGATACCAATTTGAGTGATTTCCCTTTAAGAAGGCTCATAATTTCGTGCTTGGGTTCGATTGGGCGAAGAGGACAGTAAATGACGTAGCCTTCGGGGTCCTTTCCGCGCCGGCCGGCCCTTCCACTCATCTGCATGAACTCATCATACCGCAGGACCC
>VFQS010003400.1_pt1 | contig 12169 bp, 13 predicted proteins | sample 3512361 | NCBI WGS metagenome assembly VFQS01 (sample SAMN10412375, study PRJNA504923) | tailings metagenome | isolation source: Relicate 1 Philex TSF3 active mining | place: Philippines
AGGAAGGTATGTCGTATTGGACCTACATGGCGACTCCACACGCCAGAGATCCGCGTGTCAATAAGGATCCTATCTTACGTATCATGAATCGTTGCGAGTTGTTCTGCTATTTTATGACACCAGATGCATACCAACGTTATTATGGGTTCATACACCCAAAAAATCCTTGGCTATGGGGCATGGACATGATGTTGCGTACACATATGGAGTTCCGTGTGGGTATCATACATCCAATGAAAATGCTGCATCAGCCGTCCTCACATGACCAGGACCGTCAAAATGCCAGGGCTAAGGAGATGGAGGAGTACTTTACGATGCATTCAGTGACAAAAGACAGATTATTGCTACTGCCGCCTGATGCATCACACTTTTACGACGGCGTTTGTCCGTAATGATCACGGAAGGCGACTAATGCGGCCTTGTTTTCGGCGTCTTTCTTAGTGGTACCTTCTGCTTTCCCGATCACCATTCCTGCTTTATCTTTTACACAATATGTGAAGGTCTTCACATTGTTGCGCATGGTCACATCGACTTCGAAGAAGCGAGGGGCATCTTGGCAGGCATGTTTCATATAATGCACGAGCATGTCTTTGTAGTTGGTACGAGACTGCACAAGTTCGCTGAAGTCCAGGTACTTCTCGAGGATGTTGATGATCCATGCTTCTGCTACATGATATCCAGCGCCCGACATGGGGATCATTCCACTCAAGGCAGCGGGCATGGAAACGACATCGCGGGTGTCATCTTGAAAGTCCATGTAGATGGCTCCGATGAAAGCTTCAAAGATGTCTTCCATGATTTTGTAATTTTGCCTTCCAGAGACTTCTTCAACTTGCTTGGAAATGATGGCGAAGGGCGGGAATCCAACTTTGGTAGCCAAAAAACCCAACATGCGTCCGTTTACGATTTTGGTGCGCATTTTGGATAGAAAACCTTCGGCCTGGTCAGCGTAGCGATCATACAGGTATCGAGCGACCACCATACCAAGAATGGCGTCTCCAAGGAATTCAAGACGTTCGTAACTCATTTCTTGGAGAGGGATGCAGTTTTCGGGACAGCGTTCATTGCCCGCATCAAAGTCGGTGTTTTTCATGGTACAATAGGAACGATGAACGAACGCATTGCGGTATAAGTTGACATTGTGGAAGGTAACGCCTTCTAGACCGTGATCGTCGAACATTTTGCGGATGTGTTCACTTTGAATCAGTTGGTTTTTGGGATTGAAAGGGAGTTCCTGGTCGGGAACATCTTGTGTTTTGTTATGAAGCGCGTTCAGGCGGTTCATGTGATAAAAATGAGCTCGAACTTATTATATACTTGCGTCAAAGCCTTATATCCTAGGCAGAACCCGCACTGGCGCTTGTGGGAATGGCAGGACGGAGAGAAGCGATTTCTGCACGAAGTGCGTTATCTGCGGACTCGTAGCCAGTCTTCAGGTCTCCACCCATCGCATTCATATCGTCCATGACCCTTTGATCCCGTGAACGATAGTCGGCCATGAGACGTTGGGCCATGCCATACATGTTGCTAGTCACATTTGCATCGCCATTGGCAATCTCTTGTTGAAGTCGTTGATCCATGGCCAGCATAATATCCTTGGTTTTCATATCCTCTTGATATGCGTTATCGAGACGGATATTCATTTTAAGCATATCATTCTTGATCAAAGAATCCTGAGTTGTATAGTCCTTTTTCAGATTTGTACCCAATGTACTTATATTCTTCTTAAGGACAGCATCAGAAGATTGGTAACCGTCTTTTAGTTCTGTGGTGAGTTTGGCGATGTGCTCTTTCAAACCAGTATCCGCGGATTCATAGTTTTGTTTGAGCGTGTTTTCGACTGAGGTCAGGTTGCTTTGTGTCTTCGACACCATGTTGTAGAGAACGATCATGAAGATGAGTGAGCAAATAGATAGAACCAATGCTAGAATGCCAAGGATCTCCACGATCGTCATGATATTGTTCCTGCTTAGAAACCCATATAAAAATATGTCTGTGCATGGCAACTAAACACAATGTCAACGAAAACAAAGGCAACGAAATCCTTAGAGATTCGGCTTTCTGAAATGCGGACCATCTATCAACAGATGTATGACCTTGGATTGAGCAAGGAGCTTGAGGGTGTGGCTGAATTTTTCAAGATTGCCAATACCTTTGTCAAGGAAGGGATCGGTGCATCAGGTTCTCTTCCTTTAGCAGGAATGAAACGGAGGCTGGTATACCGACTGTCAATGCTACCGCATGTCACGTCAAATGTGACACTGCAATATGATAAGAATATCTGATATGATGCGTAAGAAAAATACATGAGTAAGGTAGGAATGACAAGCACAAAGGTAGGGGGTGTGTTTTTAGGCGAAGGCTCGTACGGTTGTACATTTTCTCCAGCGGTGGTGTGTAAAGATAAGGATCGCTCCTTGATCAAAAAGAAGCGTGCCAAGGACGACGAAAAACTAACGAAAGTGTTTTGGTCAGATCGGGATGTTGAGGATGAATGGAGGTTTGCCAAGATTTTACAAAGTGTGGATCCGCGTCAAGAGTACTTTATATATCCAAATGAACGATGCGTTGTATCGAAGAAGGATGTGATGAAACAAGCGAATTCCTCCAAATGCAATAGTCTGAACAACGTACGTGATAAGAATGCCAAGTTGCCAGTATTACAAATGAAGTACGGAGGAGTTACGCTAGAACAATGGGTGCAAGAAAAGCGCCGTAGGTTTGTGGATTTCTTGCCCATGTTACGACATATCCTGGTTGGTGTCCAGAAGCTTCACAGGAAAGGGTATCTTCATCATGATTTGAAGATCGACAACATATTGGTTGATGACAATGATGTCCCGCATATCATTGACTTGAGTCTATTGGTTCCTTTAAAAGATGTGTTTGATACATCTCTAAACCCTTCGCTTTATAATCAGTATTGGCTTCATCCGCCTGAATATCGGATACAACGCTTTAACCATGATTTGTCCGACATTGATGCAGATTTGCCGTCATTTGTATCGAGGCATGTGCAACAAGAGGCCGACTTATACTACTTTAAAATCCAAATGCAAGATATCTCGACGGTCAACCAGTTTTTACTGGCATACTTCCCATACTGTGAGATGTATGACATTACGAAAAAGTATATTAAGACGCTGTTCAATGTATACAAATCGCATGGAAAACAAGGGCTAATGAAGTATCAAACCAAGTTTGCCTCAAAAGTGGATGTGTATTCCATTGGACTCACGGTGATGAATATCATCTATCATATGGACGCACCTAGTAACGACAGTCGTTTCCGTACTCTCATCACTGGCATGATACATCCAGATCCTCGCAAAAGGTTTTCGGTTGGCAAGTGCATCCATCTGTTAGACACCTTGATCCGCGATTACGAGCTCACAACAACTGGGCAAAGATTGAGAACAGACTCATGATCCCTATCACGATACGTAGTTGAGAGATGGTGTTGGTGAGTTCGCGAACTTGGCGTTGCACACGGAGAACATTTTGATCCGTGGTTTGTACACGACTTGGGTACGTCTGTAATTTTTGTAGATCCTTCCTCGCGCGGTAATCAAAAAAACGGATGTCTCCCATCATTTCCTCGGAAAAAGGTGAGATGGCCGTGATGTAGTTGAAGTTTGGATCCAGTTTACCACATGTTCCATCCAACAGAGAGAATACACGGAACAGCGAGAGGAAGTCGGGGTGGATCTTGATATTCTCAGCAAAATTGGTTTGGAAATCCGAACTGAGAATGGAGGATTTCAAGTTTGCGAAATCCATGGTTTCTAGATACTTGAAGAAGGATCCGAAAAAGCTTCGTAGATCAAGGATATCTTCGTCGGTTTCGACTTGCACGATTTTCAAGTTCACGATGAGGTCGACAAACTCATCCACATCTCTTTGGTAGATGCTAAAGATCAGGTGCCGAATCTCGGAACGGAACTCTTTGCTCAATTGCACTACATTTCCATAGTCGTAGAGCACAAGCGTTTCTCCATCCTCCATGACGCCGAGGTTTCCTGGATGGGGGTCACAATGTATGAACCCATCATGTACCATCATATGAAGGAAGACTTCGATGAGGGCGGTGGCCACATAGGGTTTGTCGACCATGAACTGATCGAGTTTTGCATGGTCTGATATTTTGATGGAAGGCACATACTCCATCACGAGAAGTTGAGAGGAGGAGAGGTGTGAGTATGGTTTGGGTACTTTGACGGGTAGACCGTCAAGGGTTTTCATGAACACCTCCATGTGGTGCAGTTCGCGCGTGTAATCTAATTCACTAGCTAAGAAACGTTCGTATTGAATAAGGAGAGACTCTACTTCGGACGCGCGGGGGCTTTGCAGTTGCTTAAGCCAACTATTGATTCGTTCTAAGGTGGCCAGATCGTTGCGGATGGATCTTGCGACACAAGGTTTCTGTACCTTAAGTACAACTTTTTGGCCGTTCTCACGCAATGTTCCAATATGGACTTGTCCGATAGAGGCACATGCAATAGGCACTGAGTCTATGTTGGAAAAAATATCTTTCCACGTCGGCAAAAACTCATCAAATATATGTACAAGTTCCTCGAAAGGAAGCGGGGTGATGTCGTCTTGCAAACGGGCAAGTTCTTGGGTGATGTGTTTATCAAACAAATCTGACCTAGTCGAAAGGAATTGACCAAGCTTTATGAACGCGGGGCCAAGTTCTGTCATCTCTTCGCGCAACCATGCACCATAATGTTTTTGTCTGTCTTCCGCACGCATGCCATGGTATCTCAGTTGCGACTCGCCAAGGAAGCGCACAATTCGCCAAGGTGAGTTTGGTACATTGCAGGATGGGGCGAGTCCTGCACGGGCGATGACTCGAGTGCGATACATATAACCCTACACTATACTATACACTAAATATATACTAGGATAAGCTTTATATCAACTCCATCCTGAAACCAAAAGTCAACTCAATGCTACTACAAAAATTCTTTGAAACCAATAGGTGAAACCAGCGTACAACTTGGAGAAACATGAAACACAAAATCAATAGGGTATGGCTTTATGTAGTGGCAACACTCATGGTAGTTGTGCTGATGTCATGGAACTGTTACAACTGCTTGCGTGACCCATTGACAGAGAACTTTGTGGACAAACCATATGTATTGCATCAATATTCAGAAGAGCGATGCATACATGGCAAGAATTTCGGCCCTTTCGGGTCTGGGAAGATGTATGCGCAAGGTAATTGTGAAGGCAACTTCAATTTGAATGGCTACAAAACATGGTGTAAAAGCGAAAATAACAAATTTACGGTGTGTCCCCAGAATACGACAAATTCATCGATCGTTAAAGTGGATTTGGGAGAGTTGAAGGGATACAGCTTGGAAGAGAACAAAGACTTCCCAGGAACCGAGATTGATTCCGCAAGGCATCTCAAGGATTGTGCGGAACAATGCGATAGCAATGCCAATTGTTATGGAATTGGAGTGTTGAAGGACAACACAGATCCTGACAATCCTGTGGCGGCCTGTACTTTGAAAGGCGCGGGTGCTTTTTCAGTCGAACCACATAGGAGTGAAACCGTATCAACGTACAAAAAAAAGTATTTCGGTTTGCCTCAGCAATCTGGATATACCTTAGAGGAGGGCAAACATTACGTCAACGGGGATATTCAACAGTATACTAACTTGCAACAATGTCAAGCAGGATGCAGTGCGGATCCAAATTGCCAAGGGTTTGTGGTGGAAAGGGACAACCGATATGTTCAGAATCCTATTCGTACGTGCTCGACGAAGAACGCCACGGCCTTCGATGGCAAAACTGCTCAGTTAGGCGATAAATATGCAACCTACAAAAAGAATCAATTGCCCGCTTTGCAAAGCTACACACTGCTTACAGATAAGGACTACACTGGTGGTGATCTCGGCACCGCGACTACGCTTGATGAGTGTAAACGGAGATGTGATGAAAATACAACAAGCTGTGGTGGGTTTGTGGTAGATGCTCGGTCTGGCAAACTCCCCATTACGACATGTTGGTTGAAAAACTCCACATCACTCGTAGGCGAGCCAACAAGCAATACTGCACGATCAACATATAGAAAGGTAGCAATGCCGACTGCTGCACCCACGTGGGCCGATCCAGCCCGAACAACTCCCGTAATGTATGGAACATTCCATACAGCTTTGTCACAAACACAGCAATCAGCCTATGTTACCATTATCAATCAGCAAATGACCATCACGAATACATTACCTAGGGTAACCAATGCTGACACGGCATCCTTGTCTGGATTTGGAGAGTATGCGAACATTTCTATGTACTTCTTTGCTCATAAACCAGGAGCCATCTCAACGTTGAAAATTAGTGGGGTAGGTGATGTAGCCATTGCGCTGATCAAGTACAACAGTGCCAATGAGAATGCTTCATCAGTGAATACTTGGATGGATAAAGACTATATGCAAACTGGACAAACAATCGTGCGAAGTGCGAACCCCCTAAAAGATACAGAATGGACTGTCCCAGAATTCAAGATAGAAGCTGGAAATGCATACGAACTCCGTGTGATCGGTAGAAACGCCAAGCTACCGAATCCATCTGTGGGTGGACGAGGCAGCTTTGGTACGATGACTGCTCGGGTGTCCATTATTGCGGGTCTATCAGATCTGAAACAGTATGTATACTTTGCAAAAGATACAACTAGCGATAGCACTCCTATATCGCTCAAGTTTTTGGATATGTCATGGATTCGTACTTACATATAAGGCTTTTTTGCGTAAATAATTTTAGAAAGCTAAAAGTAGACATGAGAATCGTTGCTTCGTCTAACAATCCTATGAACTCGTGCAAAGAGCACTTTGATAATCGCCGCAGCATGCTGGAGCAAGCACGTCAGGGCAGTCTGCGTCGTGTGAAGACCGATCTAGAGCGCATTTCGAAGCGCGAGTCTGAGTATGTGAAGAAACTCGTTGAGACGATCATGCCTGTGAAGGTGACATGGAACCAGGAAGCTTGGGACAAGATCAAGGACTTTGTTCCCGTGAAGGTGGAGCCTGTTGTGGATGTGCCCAAGGATGTATCTGTGCCTGCCCCCGCTCCCGGCCAAGAAAAGGTAGATATGTAATGCATGATTGGATATAAGACATAAACGTATTATCTTTTTTACGACGATGATTGCAAATACAAGGCCAATGTTACGAACCTCGATATCTTCTCCAGTTGTATGTAGGGCAACCAGGGGAAGATCTGTTATGAGGGGAAAGAACAAAAATAAATACCGCTCAACCCGAGGAATCATTGATGAGGATGACTTGTACAGTGACTTTTATGAAGAGGAAACGATTCTCGGGATCATGTCGCCCCTATCTAGAAGTGCCCCCATCCATAGTATTGCGAGTCACGATTGGAAACCATCTGCAAAAACATTACGGCCGCGCAACGAGAAACAAACACAATTGTTGGAGAAACTTAAAAATCCAAATGTGCACATTATTATCAGTTCAGGAAGCGCTGGAACAGGCAAGACATTTGTAAGTGTATCGTATGCCATGGAACAACTTCAAGCAGGACAAATCAATAAAATTGTTATCACACGCCCAATGGTAGCAGTGGACGACAAACAGTTTGGCGCATTGCCTGGAACGGTGTTGCAAAAGAGTATGCCTTGGTTGATGCCGATTGTGGACGTGATGCATAAGTATATGAGTCCCAAGCAAGTGGACGCCATGATGGAGAAAAACATCATTGAGATATGCCCGTTACTATACATGCGCGGTAGGTCCTTTGAAAACTGCTTGATTATTGCAGATGAGATGCAAAATTCATCACAAAGCCAAATGTTAATGTTACTGACTCGTATCGGACAGAATAGTAAATTGATCATAACAGGAGATCCTTTGCAACATGATCGTGGTCTGGAAACCAACGGACTTACGGACATCATCCAACGACTTGAGAAGAGTCCTCAGGAAGGGATGGATATGGTCCATTTCACGGAACAAGAAGTAGAAAGACATCCTATCATCAAAAAGGTACTGCGTTTGTATCATGCAAAATCGGTGCCGTCCGTTTAGGGCCAGGCCCAAGCGCCTGCTTCGCGATAATATATCTTCCTTGGTGTAAAAAATGAGGTACAGAACAGTTATAATGTTATTTTTAGGAAGTATGACAGCAACGATTATTGGCATCTTGGGTAGATCGAGGGTGGGCAAAGATACTGTGGCATCTTTGCTTGTAAAGCAGCTTGGACCAGACTCGTGTGTCATCCTTAGGCTGTCTCAACCATTGAAAGATGCGGTCAAGGCATTGTATGGATTTAGTGATGAACAAGTAGAAACGGATATCAAAGAAGCAGTGGATCCGAGGTACAATATCACACCAAGAGCTGCCATTCAACATGTATGTGAACACATGATGAAAGTCCATGGACACGACTTTTTTAGCAAGCGTTTATACGAGTATGACATGTTGTATCACAGCGGAAAAACCATCATCATACCAGATGTGCGCTATGCACATGACCTTGATATGATACGTCAGCGAGGAGGCGTCATTATAAAGGTGACGCGTCCCTTTGGACCCCAGGCATGGCATCCATGGGAAGCATCCATCGAGGGCCTTCAAGGTGATTACTTAATTGAGAACAAGTATTGTTTGAATCACATGGAAAAAGAAGTTAAACGAGTACTTGCTAGCATGCCTACTCCATAATTGTGGATAGTGCCTGCCCACTGAGTTTTTGTAGCACATCATCAAGAATGGGGTATATGTCCTTGACGAAGGGCAGGATGTGGGTTTTCTCAATGTGATTCAGACAGTCAAGCGCAGTCTTGATATCTTCATCATCCCACGCTTTTTCTCCAGACAATTGCTTGTAGGTTGGGATGCGTGCTTTCGACTTTTGTATGCTGTCAAAGATTTTGGCTGAGTTGACATGTAGCCACTTGATGTTTTTCTCTTCCTTTTTCAAATAGTTGATCGCGTCTTTGCTAGAAGGATCTCTCTTGATCTTTGTGGTGTCCCCATCCAAATATATGGTGGCAATCGGAACAGCGTAGAGATCAAGTGCATACTTCACGTTACGGAATGTGGTGATCCACCTAGAAATTCCTGGCCGTTTGCCATAAATTTCACGGATACACTCGGTGTCTTGATTTTCGATTTTCTTTGACAAGATTTTGGCGATGCGCATGATAGGGTCGGTTGCAGGCCTTACTGCTGCAGTTGTCGTACGAGCAGATTTTTTGGGTTTTGCAATGGGGCGGTTTTTCTTACCCAGGGCGTTCATGGTGTCCAGTAAATGCGAGAGGTCATCTACGTCTGTTGCGGCAGTGATTTTCTCAACTCGAGACACACGTTTTGGGGCACGCTTCTTTGTGTACCCTGTTACTTCTGCTGCCTTTTTCTTGGATTTAGGCTTGGGGTTTGAAGCGGCAGGGGCTTGAGAGGTCTCACCCAGTGTACGAAGTGCCTTAGGAAGATACGTACGACCAGATATCTTGGTTTTACCAAGCGCATCGGCCAAAATATCAGCTGGGTCTACAGAAGGTTTCACCAGTTGGACATTGTTGAGTTGCAAGTTTTGCTGAAACGCACTTGTTAGGGCATCCAGTTCACGTTCATCGACCTTACGTATTTTAGCGACCTGTTTTAAGGAAGATTGCGATGGGATCGAAGCCGTACTTTTGGAAGAAGACCTCGACCGTTTGACTTTATTAGTTTGCATCTACTCAGTACATGGAAAAAAATGTAATTCTGCTCAGTCAAAATGCACATAACAGTGTGCTTTGATGAAGGCAGACTGTGGTGATGGAGGATTGGACACCTTGGGTCGTGGTTCCTGCGAAGTGACCTGCGCCTCTTTTCCTTTCCTTCCATTCTTTTGGTTGGATGACATATGATCCTCAATCTCATGCAGATGATCTTGTATATAATCAATCACGTGGTTTTGCAAGGCCCACCTGAAGAAGTTGAGTTGCCCAACCGTGGTTTCAATCTCAATCTTTTGCACTGGTTCTACCGTGAATGTGATGCGGTCATGGCGACGGAATGGATCAAAATGCAGTTTAGTATAAGATTTGAGTTGCGCACGATACTCCAAAAACAGATGGAACTTTCGAAGTGTCTCTACGGGTGCACTATTCTCCACGATACACCCATCTTTGTCGTTGATCCAGTAAATTACATTGCTCGTTTTTGCATAATGTGTAACAAACCAGTCGATAATACGCAAGGATAATGGCGACGCCCCACTCACAATTTCAAAGAAGATTTTGCGATGAGTGGGATGTTTTTCATAAAAGGATGTAAGCGATTTTAGCAACAACGAAGTACTTGGGGAAAGTGATGACGTCATGACGCGTTATTATTGTCAAAACTTTCATGACATCTCCTTATATACTGAATGATACACGAAGTGTGTGTCAGCAAAGTACTACCAGATGCAGAGATTGAGAAACTAGCAGGGAAACATGTGGAAGTGTGTGATGAAAGTGAGTGGCATGTTCTGCATCCAGACGGACTCATCACACATGTGCGGAGAGGCGATGGGAGTTTGTTGTGTGCGATTCGACGTAAAGCCATCAATCCCATGTTGTGCGCACTCGCTGTAGAGTGTTACAGAGAGGTCGGAGAACAAGTATCCACAAACCGTGGATATGCAGCGGGGATTATAACCCGCGAACAACGCGAACATTACCAACGTGGTGCACCTGCCCAAACAGGGATCATCGGCTATATTGATTCCGCCAACTCGAAATACCCTTGTAGACTAACACAGTTTTGTCGCAAACATTTTGCCAAGTACCAAAAAGGCCTACCATTCATAGAAAGGATGGACCAATTGATGAAGGAACTGGTACCTGAACAACATGCTTTGCAGAAGCGTGCCGCAGATCGTGCCGTGGATCACGAAGGTGCATCTTATGCTATCCAAGGTACGGCGTTTAGTACGGTCACCGTGAACAAGGATTTTCGCACAGCATTGCATGTGGACAGCGGTGATTACCGCGAAGGTTTTGGCACCATTGCAGTGATATCTGACGCGGTATCGGGTGGTTGGTTTTTGTTCCCACAGTATCGTGTTGCTCTCGTTCTTGAATCGGGAGATTTTGCGGCGGTAGATGTTCATGAATGGCACTGCAACACACCTATTACGAAACACACGGTCGAAGGGTACCGCTTATCTTTCATTGCATATTTCCGTGAACGTTTGATGCAATGCTGGACCATTAATCGCAGACTGTCTCTAGTACAGAAAACATGTACTAGTGCTGAATTGTTGCATGACATATTTGGACGTGATGTAGAGAAGCAGGTATTGGAGGATGCACGATGGTGGAAGATGGAAGACGAAAGTTTTTTGGTCGTGTACCGTGGAAAACGCTATTTGTTCACCGACAAGTTGAAGAACAAAACCATACACAACTTATGGCCAGCTTGGGAATACGTCCGCGAAACCTACCAAAACAACTAAACAATCAATGTGGCGGTATTTCAGAGAGCATCAGATATTACCGAGAGCATGCGGACATGATCGACAAAGTCTTCGAGTGATTGTTCGACCAGTATGGAGCACATGTGCAGTTGATCCATGTATTTGTCATAGTGATTTGCAATAAAAATGGCAAATTCCTTCTCTATCAGAGAGGTGAAGTTGTAATCAAAAAACACTCTCTCAATGTGGTATGCAGGGAATATGTTTCCAAACAACGTAAAAAGAAAAGTTAGGATGCAAATGCGCTTGTGGACCCATGCAACAAGTAACACCTCCATGATATACTCGTTGCAATCGGTCCAGCGCAACAGTTTGTCCATGTATTCCACCGAATCATGTCTAAGCGCTACGGTAATTGCCCGTTGGGTACAGTTCGCACACCCATTCGTACACGCATACCATATGCTGAAGTCATCTTCACATAGCACGTCCACAACAACCAGATCATCTTGACAATGACACAAACACATTATTCAGAAATCACATACGGGTCTATATAGATGAGATCGTCATTTTTTAGGATCAAAGCCCAAAAGGGCTTGGTTTTTTATGATTTTATGAGCGCAAACGAGCGCGTTTTTCCATAATGTAGCGTTGCGTGTACGACATCAGGGAAGGGTCGTTGCGCTTGGCGAGAACAAATTGCCGAAGTACCTTGCAAGTACGCTCAAAGGTTTTTATCTGATCGTTGTCCAT
>VFQS010003402.1_pt1 | contig 12165 bp, 6 predicted proteins | sample 3512361 | NCBI WGS metagenome assembly VFQS01 (sample SAMN10412375, study PRJNA504923) | tailings metagenome | isolation source: Relicate 1 Philex TSF3 active mining | place: Philippines
AAATTCCATCCACGCCCTGCCTGTGAAGTGCTCTTCTTCGTGAAGATCTTCACTGCGGGGACGAATCTTGGGAATCATCCAGTCCAGGTATTCATCCATTGACCCGAGGTCGGGTAAGTCAGTCCGGAATGCCTGCCCCAGGTTGGAGATCAATTTTTGGTTCGGTGCAGCCAAGGGAGTATGTTTTTTCTGGATTCTATTGCTCTGCCGCCCAGTCTTTCCGTTTGCCGAAATATCGGGGGTGTACGATGAGCAGGCCGAAACTGACGCCGTCTTCTTTCCCCGTCTTGGAGTGATGGGCACCATGTGCCCGCAGGATAGCCCTGGAATAGGTCGAATCCAACTGCCGGAACCACTTGAAGCGGCGGTGGATATATACGTCGTGGATCAGGAAATAGATCAACCCGTAAATCGAAATGCCAATCCCTACAAAGAGAAGCCAAAACTGCGGCGTGGAAAGTCCTATGATATACGACAGGGCACTCGGAATGGCAAACACCAGGAAAAAAAGGTCGTTTCGTTCAAAAAAGCCCTGTTTTTCGTGGTGGGGCTTGTGGTGGTCTTCGTGCCATGACCATAACCATCCGTGCATAAGGTACTTATGCGCGAGCCAGGCCACGAATTCCATCCCGAGGATGGTCAGGAGAACGATGCAGGTGTAAATCACATAAGACATGGATCGAAAGTTGATACGTCAAATGAAGAGAAAAAACAAAACTTGAAGCATAAACAATGCGGCCGCCACAATGTTTTTGCTGTTCCGCACCCAAAGAGCAAAGAGCGTTTGTAAAGGCAAAGATACGGCAAACCAGCCAAAGTAGTTCTTGAGGGGCACTTGATTGTTCTCCCAGGACCACATGCCGTACTGCATGGCATCGGGTTCTATGAGTACATCGAGCATTACCATGGCCAGGGCAGATAGCAATGCCTGTAGTCCGGCCGGAGTCCCAGGGGCGAGCAAGTGGACAAACGCCGCCGCCGAAAGGGTCACCAGGACCCAGTTTATGCCAATCATCAAAGGGGTGCCCCAGAGTTTGGGACCCAACACTTCCCCGTACGCATAATGCCCAAATAAGCGACCGGTCTGTATGCCGTACAGCTCGGCAAGAAAGCCGCTCAAATAGCAAAGGACCACGAAAAGGTAGAGCCTGCGGCCCTGTCCGGGCTGAAACCAGAGCAGGATACCCGTCGAAACAAGCAGGTTGAGGGGCGTGAGCCGCATAAATTCAGGGTGTATCGGCAGCAGGACGCCCGCTACGCCTACGGTGTACAAGAGGGCTAAAACAGCGATGGCTTTCCTTTCAGGGGTCTGCAGGACAGCTTTGATAAAGGAGTTCATGAGGCCGGGTACTTTCTGGCGATGAAGGAATCGGTCAATCTGGCCGACAGCAGGCACAGGGGAATCCCGCCCCCGGGATGGGCGCTGCCTCCACAGAAATACAGGTCCCGGATGCGGGAGGAGAAATTGGGGTGCCGCAGGAAAGCAGCCATCCGGTTGTTTGAACTGGTCCCGTAGAGCGCACCAAGGTGCGAAGAGGTCCTGCTCTCGATGGTCCGCGGATCCAGGATGTCCTCACATTCGATTAAAGTACCTAAATCCACGTTGAGGGCACGGCTCAGCTTTGCAATGGCATTGCGTCGGCACCGCGCAATGATCGAGTCCCAGTCCTGACCGGAGTTGTAGGGCACATTGATCATGACAAACCAGTTCTCACATCCGTCAGGGGCGTCTCCAGGGGTGTATTTTGAAGTGATATTGACGTAAACGGTAGGATCATCGCCGACTTCCCCGCGGGACATACACGCGAACTCGTGGTGGTAGTCGCCGCTGAAAAAGATATTGTGCATATCTAGTTCGGGGAACGGGCGCTTTACGCCCCAGTAGAAAATGAGGGCAGACGTAGATTTCTCCTGCCGCAGAGTCCGCTCGGGCCTGGGCTGATCCGGGAGCAGTTTGCTGTAGGTAAAAAAGATGTCCATATTGCTCACAATGGCATCGAAGGGGCGGTGCGTTCCGTTTACTTCCAGCCCGGTCGCACGTCCGTTTTTTACCTCTATGCGCGTCACAGGGCTGTTGAAATGGAAGGTGGCTCCTTTGCGCCTGGCCAACTCGAAGATACTGGTACTTATGGCATACATGCCGCCTCGGGGATAAAAGGCGCCGATATGGTATTCAAAATGGGGGATAATGGTGAGCAGCCCCGGCGTTCTATAAGGGCTGGAGCCGTTGTACGTGGCGTAGCGGTTGAATAACTGCACCATCCTGGGGTGCTGGAGGTAGCGCTCGTTGACCGCATTCATAGAGCGGAAGAGATCCAGCGCCGGGATTTGGAGCATGGCTTTGGCTACTTTCCAGGAAAGCCAGGTTTCAGGCAGGTGCAGGGATTTTTCGAGAAATATCCGCCCGGTGAGCTCGTATTTGTACGCACTATCGTCCAGGAGGCGCAGTACTTGCCGGGCAGGGACTTGAAAGGTTTGCTCGACCTGCAGGGCGAAGCGGGCTTTATCGGCAGGTGCTGACAGGCGCACCCCGTCGTCCCAGAAATAGTTGCAAAGGGTGTCCAGGCGCTCGTATTGAAAATGCGACTCCACTCGTTCGCCTGCTGCCTCAAATATTTCTTCGACGTACCGGGGCATGGTAAACAAAGAGGGCCCAGCGTCAAAGCGGTACCCGCCCAGGGTGAATTGCGAGAGCTTGCCCCCGGGATAGGCGTTGGCTTCAAAGACTTCAACTTCAAATCCGCGGGCAGCGAGGCGGGCGGCAGTGGCCAGCCCCCCTATGCCGGCACCGATAATTCCTATTTTCAAACCTTTCCGTTTTTGTGTGACAGGAGTAAGAGCGTACATCCAATAGACTTGTTGCGAGGGGTCAGCGAGGTGGGAAAAAAGAGTCATTTTCTTTCCACGCGAAGGCTTTTTGTGGGAGTATAGCCCAGCTATATGACCACAAAAAGGCGCAGTGTGGGAAGAAAAGGGCCTTTTTGACCCCGCGATGATCCCCCTCGCAACAAGTCTAATATCAAAGAGATTACAACAAACATTGCGAAAATAGGTTTTTAACCGATTGAATGTGCTACCTGGTGTAAGGGAAGCTCTATGAAAAATTCAGTTCCCTGATTTTCAATAGTCCGAAAATATATGCTCCCGCCTGCCTGTAGGATGATGTTGCGGCATATCGCCAACCCCAGCCCCATACCGGAGGATTTGGTGGTGAAATTGGGGTAAAAAACGCTTTCCTGAATGGCCTCCGGAATGCCCGTCCCGTTGTCGCGGAAGCGGATGCGGGCCGTAGGGCCGACGGTGTCGAGCTGTACTTGTATGTCGGGTATCCGCTCCGGGGGGATGGCCTGGAAGGCGTTTTGGAGCAGGTTGTTGAACACGCGCACCAGTAAGCGGCGATCGGCGAAGACCCATATTTCCTCTTCGGGTAGTTCCACGTGCAAGGTATTCTGGCCCTGTCGAAAAAGCTCTACGGAGACCAACAGAGCCTCGGCAAGGGGTACGGGCTGGTTTTCCGCCTGCGGCATCTGGGCGAAGTTGGAGAATTCGGTGGCGATGCGCGCCAGTCCGTCCACTTGTTCGGAAAGGGTAGCCGCGGCGTCGGGCAGCAGGGTGCCGATGCGTTCCGGCTCTCGTTGGTAAGCGTGGAGCAGATACTGTATGCTGAGCTTCATCGGCGTGAGTGGGTTTTTTATCTCATGGGCCACCTGTCTGGCCATTTCCCGCCAGGCTTTTTCCCGCTCGCTTTGCCGTAATTGACGCGCGCTGGCGTCAACTTGCTCGATGGCGGCATTGTATGCCCGCACGAGTTCCCCGATTTCATCTTCTTCGTTCTCCCAGGTTAAGGGTCGGTTTTCTCCGATGCGGAAGCTGCGCAGGTTCTCGCTGATATTTGCCAGGGGCTCCGTGAGTTGGTTGGCTATCCAGATGGCTGCACTGACGGAAAGCAGGAGCAGGAAAATAGAAACCATGAGCATTGCACCCAAAAAATTTTTCAGCCCTTCCGACAGCCGTTCGGAGGGATGTTGAAAGGGGATGCTTAAAAAGGGTGCCTTTTCCAAGGGTGCCCTGGAAACGGGCAGGTATAAAACTTGTACCGGGAGGCCCCGCAGGTATTCGTTTTGGAGTACATAAGGAGCTTTGCTGGCCTTGAGTTGCTTTGCAACAGCGTCGGGAAGCCTTACCGCCCGCAGCTTCGCCTGGTAGATGTCCCTTCCGGAAGAGGCGAGGAGGTACCCTTTTTCATCGTAGAGGTCCAGGTCGAGATCGAACTGCCGTGCAATCCGGAGCAGGAGGCTGTCGGCGGCCTTGCTGTCGGCGACTACCGGTTGTCGGCCCAGTTCATCTCGCGCCCTGCCAGCCTGCCGTAGAATTCGGTTTTCCGCGTCCTGGATGGAGTATTGGCGAAAAAACGGAATGGCAATCAGGATGAAAAGGGAGAAGGTGCCTATGGCAATGCCGAGGGCCATCCGCTGCACCTTTCCTCTGAACTGAACATTCCAGTTGAACGGCAGGGAAAGACCCGGGGCCGGCCAGCGCCAGCGCTTGTACGTCCACGCGAGCAGCGCGCTGAGCAGGAGTATGCTGATAAAGAAAAGGGCAAAATTGGGAAGCAGTTGGGGGTATCCGGGCAACGAACGGTCGGCATATACGCGCATGCCCGAGGGCAGAAGAGCATAGTAGGCAATTCGCCCATTGTACATGCCGGAATATTCAGCCTTCAGGGAGGGGGCGGGCTTGCCTTTTCTTTTTTGCAACAAGTTCTGCAGCCGGTTCCAGGGTATGCCGGGCCCTTCGCCGAAGGATTCTATGCCCTGGTCGGGCTTGTACAGAGCCAACCGAAGGGGGCTGCTGCTGGCCCAGGCTGCCGATTCAGACAGAATGCGACGATAGACGCGGGTACTGCCAGGATCGTCGGACGGGACGCGTTGCAGGCGGATAGCTTCCCCGGCGCTGCTGCGCAGGAGCGCGGCTTCTTTCTCTAGTTGAAAGGTATGCGTAAAGGCAGTAGCCGTCCCAGCAAAAAAGAGTGTCCATACCACTGTCCAGGTAAGGCTGTTGCTGCGGTAATCGAGAAAAAGGTCGAAGAGTAGGAGATAAGAAAACGCGAGCAGGGCAAGGGGAGGGGCTTCAACCCCCAACCCACGGGCAAGGCCGGGCAAAAAAGCAGAACAGGCGAAAAGCCCAAAGAGGATCAGCTTTGTATAAGTCAGGGATACCGTTGTGCGGAAAGTGCGCAGCAGCGTTTCAGACAGCAAGTACAAAGCTATGCTTGCCGTACCGATGAGCAGCAGCAACCCCCAGGCGGAGGGGACTGACCCAAGCAATGCCTCGAGCCCAAAAGCGGTGCGCTGTCCAAGTACATACGCGCGGAGCCCCCAGAGCATCCCGGCAAGTGCCGCCCATGCCCACAAGGGGAAAAAAGCCCGCCAGACGGTGCGCAAGATGGATAACGCAATCATATATAAATTATACAATATGCGAAAGTACAAACATAATCTGTATTTTGAATAGGATAAGTGGTTTTGTGGCCATCTTCTGGATACAGACCCCTTGCAGCGCGCCATAAAATTACATACCTTTGTCCTGCCGCAGGCTACCCTGTCGCGGGCCGGCGACCTCGGTCGCCGGCATGAGGAAAGTCCGGACAACGCAGCGCGCCACACCATCTAACGGATGGGGCCCGGCCTCGCGCCGGGTACAGATAGTGTCACAGAAACGAGACTTCCCGGGTCGTTCCGGGTAAAGGTGAAAACGTGCGGTAAGAGCGCACGCTGCCCCGCAGCAATGCGGGGTGGGGATAAACCTTGTGGGTTGAAATGCCATGTACACCCCAACTCCAAAAGAGCAGGGTTGCGCGCCTTGTTTTCCCTAAGGGGAAAGTTGGGGGGGGTAGGCAGATGGACCCCGGTCGCGAGGCCGGGGCTAGATAAATGACAGGGCGCCCCCTGGTGGGGGCCGACAGAATCCGGCTTATCGGCCTGCGGCCAATTAGACTTTTTGCGCGGGGAATCCTCGAGGGGTCAAAAAGGCCCTTTCTCGCCCATGCTTGCCTTTTTTCGGTCATATAGCAGAGCTATACTCCCTCAAAAAGCCTTCGCATGGACAAAAATGACTCTTTTTTCCCCTCTCGCTGACCCCGCGTAACAAGTCAATTAAAAAGGGGCGGTGTTTTCACCGCCCCTTTTTAATTGGTTATTGTCCGCTCAGCGCGGCAAAGTCAAAGAGCAGGGAGAACCGGAGGGTATTGTCGAGCGGATTCCGCTGGTTGGTGGTCGGGACGAGGTAAGAAAAGTTGAGTCCGAAGATATTGTATTTGAGGCCCAGGCCAACGGTGAAGAACTTGCGGTTGCCCTTCTGGCGGTGTTCGTTAAAAAAGCCGGTGCGCACGGCAAACTGGTCGCTGTACCAGTACTCTGCGCCGACGGAGTACATGATTTCGCGCAGCTCCTCGCTGAAACCTTCGGGGGCGTCATTCCAGGAAGAAAAGATGGCATTGATGGGGGAGATATCCTTGTAGTCGGGGTTTCCATCGCCGTTTCCATCGCAGTCTTTGCCCTGGCAGGGCGTCGGCACGAGGAGTTTGTTGATATCCGAGGTGAAGGTGACTTTGTTGTAGTCGTCGAGATTGAGGGTCCAGGCAGCTCCCAGGCCGAAGTTGGCGGGGAGGAAGTCGCGGAAGCGGTTGTTGGTGTAGGTGATTTTGGAGCCTATATTCGTCAGCGCGAGGCCGATGGTCAGTTCCGACTCGCCCTGCCGCAAATCAATGGGAGTATTGTAGGTCATGGAAAAGTCGGCGGCGCCGGCAATGCCCGGCTCTATGGTTTCCCCGTTTACAATCTGCCCGGCGGCGAGGTTGGAGTAGATGAATTTGGCACTGACGGCAGCGGAGAGGTTATCGGCGAGTTTGCGCGAGTAGGCGGCTGCAATTTCGTACTCCCTGGGGCGCCCGGTGTTGAGGGGCTGTCCGTTGGGGTCGGTGAACTGGATACTGCCGAGGGAAAAATAGCGCAGCCCAACTCCTATGGCCTGGTTTTGGTCGAGTTTGTAGAAGCCGGTGAGATAGGCTAAATAGACATCGCTGAGGCCCAGTGCGCGCAGCCAGGGGGTGTACGTGGCTGATACGCCCATCTGCTCGCTGGAAAAGGCGAGTTTGGAAGCGTTGAAGTGCATGGCGTTGGCATCCGGGGAAAGGGCGATCCCCGCATCTCCCATGGCACCCGAGCGGGCGTCGGCGACGATGCGCAGGAAAGGAACGGCGGTCACCACCGTATTGGTACAGGGCGTACCGTCGAGGTTGTAGTACTTTCCGTCCTGTCCCAGCGTACACTGTGCCCAGGCGGGCAATGCCGCTGCCCACAAGGCGGAGCATACTAGTATGTAGCGTAATCCTTTCTTCATTGGTCCTTTACTTAGATTATAAATTTTTTACAAATATAAAAAGCCCAGAAAGTATCATCTGTATTTATTTTAACATATTGCGGGGGCAGCAGAGGGAAAAGAGTCGTTTTGCCTGCACGGAGGCTTTTTGAGGGAGTCTAAGCGTGCTGTGAGACCCAAAAAGACCGATGCGGACAAAGAAAGGGCTTTTTTGGCCCCCTCGAAGATTCCCCTCGCAACAAGTTTATTGAATGCACTTTCTGTGCCAAATCCTCTCTTTTACGAAAAAAAACGGTACTTATTTTAACAGTACCAATTTTTCGAATGTGCTTTCGCCTTCGATGCTTTGGGCGCCGGGCAGGGTGGTGCGGATTTTGACCTTGTAGAGGTACACGCCGCGGGCTAATCGGTCGCCGTAGTCATCGCGTCCATCCCAGGGGATACAGTCGTCTCGGCGCAGCGAACCATCGGAAAAGAGGGATTGTGAGATGGTTTTGACGAGCCGTCCGGATATCGTGTAGATTTGGATCAGGGCTTCGATAGGCTGGTTGGCGAAATTATGGTCGAACTGAAAGCAGGTGTAGTCCGTAAAGGGGTTAGGATAGTTGAGTACCTGTTGCAGGGCGATGCCTTCGGAGCTGGCGACGATGAATTCCGTATAGCCTTCCGAGGCGTTGTTGGCGATGTCCCAAGCTTTTACGCGGATGCGGTGGGTACCCTCCGACAGGTTGGCGAGGGGATAGCGGGCTTCCCCCTTGCGGTAGTCGTCGAGGGCGGCGGTAAAGAAGTCGTTGAGCACGATGGAGTTTTGAGTTTGTTCGTCGAGGACGGCTTCCAGGTCGTGCCCTATGCTGTTGCCTACGACGTTGATGCCGTTGTCGTCGCTCAAGCGTACCAGCAGGAGGGGGTTGGGTTCGGTGATGCTGCCGGGGATGAAGTCGAAGTTGTTCATGAACACTTCGACGACAGGCCCTGTGCGGTCGCTGACTTGCGCGGGGCTGTTGCCTCCGATGACGAACTGCTCGTAATGCCCTGCGGCATCGGTCTGCGTGGACGCATGGGCGGCGAAACAGCTGATTTTGCCGTTGCCAAAGGCGTAGTTGATGTCTTTTGGCACGATGAAGGTGAAGCGGAACTGGCCCTTGCGGATGGAAGATCGCCCGCGGAAGAGCGCATTTTTCTGGATTTGATAGGGATAGGCATAGCTTCCGGCATCCTGGCCCAGGGTGGCGGTCTGGATACTTTTGTCAAAAACAGTAGGGTAGAGCACCCCGTTGAAGTCTTCGAGCACGCGCCCGTTGAAATCGGTGACTTCGCCCTGTACTTCCACGCGTTGGAGGGCGCGCAGGGTATCGGTCTGCCCGCTGACGGGCATGCTGTCTATGGCAGTGGTCCGTATTTGGTAGCGGGGGATGGCCAGTTGCTGGGAGGGGTCTCCGATGAGGCTGAACTTTCGCGAATTGGTGGTGATGCCGATGCTGGAAGAGCTGTTTTTGGCTTGCCGCATGGCTTCTCCCAGGGCTGGGTATTGGTCGTTTTGGCGGCTGAACAGCGCAGCCAGGGACTTTTCCGTAAGGACGGCATTTTGGTTGGCAAACACGGCGCGGGTGGTGGTCATGAGGGCCATGGCACCGCCCTGCGGGTTGAGGAAGGCCTCTTCCCCGGCCGAGCTGAAGGTCGGGTCGTCATAATTGGTAAACGAGCAGGTGGCGGTCAGGAAGAGGGTTTGCCGGTCGAGGTTTTTCCAGTTGAGGATATCGGGGATCGTCAGGATGCGCTCCTGGGCCCACCCGTTTGGCCCTCCGTGTCCGAGGTAAGTGACGATGAGGGCTCCTTTGAAGATAGCTTCGTTGATGGCCTCGGTGACGCCAGGTACGCGGTTCCCCCCGCTGGTGGCAGTTTGCGGGTAGGCGTCCACGAATACTTTTTCGAGGTTGAGCGCAGGGAAGGCCGTTTGTATATCGTCTGCGATGATATTGGCATCCCGGGTGTGTTGCATCCCGTCTTCGTCATCGCCGACGACGAGCATCCGGTTGCGCCAGTCGGAAAGCGTCGCCGGGGCGGTGTCGTAGTGGATGATCTTGGCGACGACCCCGGAGGCTTCTTCCGGGGTGTTCACGGGCAGGCGCCCTACGCCGACTTGCAGGCGGCCGGAGAGAGGGTCGCTGCCCGCCACCGGCTCGAGGAGCGCGAAATAATCGTCGGCGGGGAAGGCAAACAGAGGGTTGAAAGATTCGTTCTGCCAGGTCGGGATGTGGTCGCCGCCGAAACCGTAAATATCGCGGGCGTCAAAAGAGCCATCTCCAAACAGCAGCAGGTATTGAAACCCGGGGTCGCGCAGATACACCATGCGGGCAAAGTTGCGGATGGCGCTGGGGTCTTTCTTTCCGGAAGAAAATTCATTATAGATTTGTTGCACCTCGACGGCCTCGACGACCAGCCCGCTGTGCTTCCTGCGGTGTGCGGCTAACTGGGCGGCCTGTGCTGCCATAGAGGCCGGATAGATGAGCAGGAGGTCGGCGCGGGAGATGCCGTGCAGGTTTTGGTTTTCGACTTTGCCGACTGCCTTGGGCGTGTACAGCGCTTTGGCAGGGTTGAACGCCACGAACTGCCGCAGCGTCTCGCTGGCTGTCCGGAATCGGATTTGCTGAGGGCCGCGCTCTGCAGCCTGCACCAGAGGCCGCAAGGGGTTGCTTACGTCCCACACGGCAATATCGGCAGTGGCGCCGTTGAGTTCAAACGCGCTGGTGGGCTGGCCCAGGGTCTCGATATCCCGGAATGCCATCTGGTCGCCTGTGAACACCAGTCGGCGGCGCGCTTGCAGCTCGATGTAGTCCACCCACCCTTCACTGCCGTCGTTGGGGCCACCGGGGGGGGCGTAGCGGATGATGGCTTCTACGGCATCGCTGTTGAGGTTGAGGCTGCCTTCCAGCAGGGCGTTCTTGGCATAGTCGCGTATGTTGTCGAGCTCGCCCTCGAGCTCGACCACGCGCTCTGCGAGGCCGGAAGTGAGCGTCGTGCCGTTCAGGCTAAGGGTGAAGCGCGAGGTTTGGAGTGCGCGCAGCGCCATTTCCGCCCGCACGAGTACCGGGCTTTCCGCGATGAGGTTGGGAAAGTTGAAGAACTTATCGTACTTATACTCGCGGACGTTTCGGATTTGATCTCCGTACCAGCGCTTGCCGGAGCCCTTCGACTTGACCCACTGGTGCAACAGATTTATTTTGTCGGTTTCCAATCGGGCAAAATCATCGAACCCCTTCGAGGCGTACGTCGCCGTGGCGAGGTTGGCCTGCTCTGCTACCCGTTGGCCTGTTCCGCTCCCGATTTTAAGGAAGTAAAACTGCTGCTGGCTGTAGATGTTTTTTTCCATGGAAAAACGCCCCGTACCCGCTTGGTAGGTCCACTTGTCCGGGCCTTCGGCGTAGAAGAGCAGGTAATCGCCGGAATCGAAGCGGCCGTCGCTCTCGCCTGCTATAAATACTGGGATTTCCACGAGGTCGTCGGGCTTGGAGGCTCCCACGGGTTCGGGTAGCATGCCCCCGGAATTGCCCCACAAGGCGATTTGGCGGGGATCTATGCGATCGATATCTATTTTTAGTTCGTTTTTCAAAAATTCGTAGGATATTTTGTGCATGCCTTCCTGCGCCACAGAAATTTTGTAAATTGTCCCGTTGCGCAGTGCAGATTCGCTGGCAAACTCGCCGGAGCGGGCCTGCGCTTCGGGCTGCGGGGTCCAGGTGGCTTCGAGGCTGTATTCGAGTACCCGATGCACGTTGCCCTGGACGAGCAGGAAGGGGGCAAAACTGATCTTCCCAAAATAGCTTTGTCGGTCCTTCTCGACAAGGGCGTTGTACGAGAGGCGATCCGGGGGAAGGGGCACAGAGGCTGGCCAGGTGCCCGGCAGGGCCTCGGTGCGCAAGTCCAGTACCCGCACCTGTAGCGTACCGCCCCCTTGCACGGGAAAATCGCGGACTACCAGGGGGGTCAGGGGCATGGCATCGTCGTGCAGGGCACCCTTGAACGACCACCAGGACTGGACTCCGTTTTCCGAGCGGATGCGCTGTGGCACAGAGAACCACTCCAGCGTACCGGAAAGGCGCAGCGGTTCAACGGCCCATAGTGGAGACAGGGATACACACAACAAAAAGGTCAAAAGATGAGTCGTACGCATGGGCTGAACAGGATTTACCAAACTCCAAAGATAGCTTGGGCAAACATACTTTCGGCATGGGCCGAGGGCTTCCAGTGATTTTTTCGCCACCGCAGGCCTCTTTTTTAAAAAAGATACACGTTATGAAGGAATAGACTTGTTGCGCGGGGGCCTTTTTACAATGCTCCCGGTCGAGCCCTGCAAAAATAAGCCGACTTTCAAAAAAAAATCCGATATTCGGCGGGGCAGTTTATCCCGTTGCGCCTTGAAAAGTAACCGTATGCCTTCAAGACCAGTCTTTTTACTTGTATTTTTCCTTTCCTACCTGGGGCATATCCTGGCTCAGGACCCTCTGTTCAGCCAGTTCTATGCATCGCCGCTCCAGTTGAACCCGGCTATGGCAGGGGTTGCAGAGGCACCGCGCATCTCGCTGAACTACCGCAACCAGTGGCCTTCCTGGCCCAATGCGTACAGCACGTATGCCCTGGGCTTTGAACAGGCCCTCAACAGCCTAAACAGCGGTTTCGGAATATCGGTTCTGGCAGATGATGCGGGGAACGGCATCTATCGCACGCTGACCCTGCACGCAGTATACAGCTATTCCGTGCAATTAGGAGACGATTTCTTTGCAAAAT
>VFQS010003403.1_pt1 | contig 12162 bp, 10 predicted proteins | sample 3512361 | NCBI WGS metagenome assembly VFQS01 (sample SAMN10412375, study PRJNA504923) | tailings metagenome | isolation source: Relicate 1 Philex TSF3 active mining | place: Philippines
GCGCGGCACGTGGCGCAGATCGCGCACCGACGGCTGATTGGTGGCGACCCAGCGCACCAAGTGGATGGCGACTCGGCGCACCTGGTCGGTGACGATTCGGCGCAGCTCGCGCCGAGCGTTGCAGCCATGTACCTGCGCGAGGCCGACGCCGAGATCAACTGGACGACGCGCGCCTCATGAACATCCTCGGCCGGCTCTTGCGACGTGGCGCATCCAGCGCACACGAACCCGACGATGTGCTGCGCATCGAACCGATGCGCCGCGCTCATCTTCCGCAGATTCTGGAGATCGAGCAGACCGCGTATCCGCAGCCATGGTCAGAGGGCGTGTTCCGCGACGAGCTCGCAATGCAAGCCGGCGGATCGCGCCACTATCTCGTCGCGATGCTCGGCGGTCGCGTGGTCGGTTACGGGGGACTCATCTACATGGACGACGCGGCGCACGTGACGAACGTGGCAGTTGATGTGTCGCTTCGACGGCGCGGCATCGCCACCGAGTTGATGCTCGACTTGGCGCGCGAGGCGCGGCGTGCGGGCATGGCGTCGCTCACTCTCGAAGTGCGCGAGTCGAACGTGTCGGCCCAGTCGTTGTATCGCCGGTTCGGGTTCGTGCCTGTCGGCGTGCGGGCGAAGTATTACGAGAATCGTGACGACGCGATCGTGATGTGGTGCAACGACATCCAAGGCGACGAGTTTGCTCAACGCCTTGCGCGCATCCAAACCGAGCGGGATGGCGACTCATGACGACTCACGATGATGCCGAGCGAAGCATGACACGTCGTGCGGTTGACGCTTCCACCATGGTGTTGGGCATCGAGACGAGTTGCGACGAGACTGCCGCGGCGGTCGTGTTGGGCGGCACCGACGTGTTGTCGTCGGTCGTGGCGAGCCAACTCGACCAGCACGCTCGCTTCGGTGGCGTGGTGCCCGAGATCGCGAGCCGTGCGCACGTGGAGGCGTTGCCGCACGTGACTGCGCGCGCGCTCGAGCAAGCGCGCGTCGACTACTCGCGCATCGATGCGGTGGCGGCCACCGTCGGCCCCGGGCTCGTCGGTGCGCTGCTTGTCGGAGTCGCAGCCGCCAAGGCGACGGCACTCGCGCTCGACGTGCCGTTCGTCGGCGTCAACCACCTCGAGGCGCACTTGTATGCCGCGCTGCTCGACGCGCCCGACGCCGAGTTTCCGATGCTCTTCGTGCTCGTCTCGGGCGGGCACACGCTCCTTGTCGAGATGCGCGACGCGCACTCATACCGTGTGATCGGCCAGACCATCGACGACGCGGCGGGGGAGGCATTTGACAAAGTCGCACGATTCCTCGGGCTCGGCTATCCCGGCGGTCCGGAGATCGACAAGGCGGCGCAGCGCGGCGACGATTCTGCGATCGCGTTTCCGCGGGCGATGCTGCACGACGGACTCGACGTGTCGTTCAGCGGATTGAAGACGGCGGTCATCAACCACGTGCGAGCAAACCCAGGCGTGTCGACCGACGATGTTGCCGCATCGTTTCAGCGGGCGGTGGTCGACGTGCTCGTGCACAAGGCACGCCGTGCCGCGAAGGAAGTCGGCGCTCGCACCATCGCGCTCGGCGGCGGAGTCGCTGCAAATTCGCTCTTGCGTCGCGAGATGGCTGCGGCCGGCGCGCAAGACTCCCGCGCGGTGGTGCTGGCGTCGCGTGAGATGTGCACCGACAACGCCGCGATGATCGCGAGCGCGGCGTGGTATCGATTGGCGCGCGGCGAGTCGACGCCGCTTGATGCCGGCGCGAACCCGAATCTCAAGTTGGGGACTGGTCAAAAGTGACTGGGCAACACCTTCAGCGATGAACCCACTCCTCTTGCGCGGCACGCACACCGACGGCAGCGCCGGCCGCGGCATCGAGGTGTGGCCGCCGGTCGTGCTCGCGCCGATGGCCGGGGTGACCAATGCGCCGTTCCGCTCGCTGTGCCGCTCGTTCGGCCCGGGCCTCGTGTACGTGAACGAGATGATCATGGCGGCCGCCCTCGTCTACGGAAACCCGCGCACGCGCTCGATGGTGTCGTTCGCGCCTGATGAGACTTTCCGCAGCCTGCAGCTCTACGGCAGCGACCCGGGCATCGTCGAGCGTGCGGTGGATGTGCTCGGCGAGGAAGACCTGGTCGACCACATCGACTTGAATTTCGGTTGTCCGGCCGCCAAAGTGACGCGCAAGGGCGGCGGAGCTGCGGTGCCGCTGAAGAAAAATCTGCTCGCAGAAATCGTGCGTGCGGCGGTGCGCGCCGGCGCGCGGTACGGCATTCCGGTCACCTGCAAGTTCCGCATGGGCATCAACGACGACCTGCTCACGTATCTCGACACAGGAAAAATCTGTCGCGATGCCGGTGCGGTGATGATCGCGTTGCATGCCCGCACCGCGCAACAGCACTATGCGCCGAGCGCACGGTGGGAGGCGATTGCGGCGCTCAAAGAACATGTAGACGGCATCCCCGTGCTCGGCAACGGCGACATCTGGTGCGCCGACGACGCGCTGCGAATGGTGCGCGAGACGGGTTGCGACGGCGTGGTGATCGGCAGAGGATGCCTGGGCAAGCCGTGGCTCTTTCGCGATCTGGTCGACGCGTTCAACGGTCGCGCGGTTCGCCCCGCGCCGAAACTCGGCGACGTGCTCGACGTGATGGTGACGCACGCCGAGTCACTCATGCGACACCATCGTGAGAACGGGCGCAACGACGACACCAAGGGCATCCGCGAATTCCGCAAGCACTGCGGGTGGTACTTGACCGGATATCCCGTCGGGCCCGAGGTGCGGCGCAAGTTCTCCGAAGTGTCGACGCTCGACGATGTGCGCACCCTCGCAGGCTCGCTCGACCGCTCGCTCGAGCTTGTTGCGGGTGGCGAGCGACTGGCGCGCGGCCACACGAATGGTCCGATCAACGTGGTGCTGCCGCACGGCTACCTTGATCACCTCGACGACCTGACGGTGCCCGACGACGCACTGCTCACCACGATGAGCGGCGGATGACGCTCGTACTCGCCTCGCGCTCGCCGCGCCGCAGCGACATCTTGCGCGAGATGGGATACACGTTCGTGGTCGACTCTGCCGATGTCGACGAAACTCCGCTCGCGCACGAGTCGCCACGCGACCACGTGCTGCGCTTGGCAACCGCGAAATGTCTGCGTGTCGCGTCGCGACATGGGCGCAATGTTGTCGTGCTCGCTGCCGACACCACGGTGGAGATCGACGGAGACATCGTGGGCACTCCGCGCGACACCGACCATGCGCGCGAGATGCTGCGGCGCCTGTCGGGGCGCACGCACCAGGTGCACACCGCGGTGTGCGTGGCGCGCGGGACGCACGAGACATCGGTGAGCAGCGCTCAGGGTGATGCACACGGTGACGCTCATGATGTGGCGCTCGACACCGCCTCGGTCACGATGCACCCGATCGCCCCCGACGCCCTCGAGCGTTACCTCGCGACGGGGGAGTCGCTCGACAAAGCCGGGGCCTACGCGCTGCAGGGCGAAGCGGGCGTGTTCGTGCGCGAACTGCGGGGCGAGCGCAGCACCGTGGTCGGTCTCCCGATGCCCCTCGTGCGACACCTGCTCGACCGCCACGGGGTGGCGCACGCGGCGCGCGGGTTGTCGCCCGACGCGACCCACCCCTAGCATTAGCACTCGCCCACGGAGAGTGCTAACGGCTCGCCGGGGCCCCAGACAGCCCGTTTCCCGCCCGGGAAACCGCACGAAAAGGAACATCAATGAACCTGAAGCCCCTCGACGACAGAGTCGTCGTCAAGCCATCCGAAGCCGAGCAGACCACCGCCTCGGGTCTCGTCATCCCCGACACCGCGAAGGAAAAGCCGCAGCAGGGCACCGTGCTCGCCGTCGGCCCCGGCCGCTGGAGCGATGCCGAAGGCAAGTACTTCCCGCTTGACATCAAGGTCGGCGACACCGTGCTCTACAGCAAGTACGGCGGCACCGAAGTCAACCACAAGGGTGACGACATCCTCATCCTCACCAGCCGCGACGTGCTCGCGATCGTCTCGAAGTAACCAACAAAGGAAGTAACACACATGGCCAAGTTGCTCAAATTCGACGAAGAAGCGCGCCGCGCGCTCGAAGCCGGCGTCAACAAACTCGCCGACGCAGTAAAAGTCACGCTCGGACCCAAGGGTCGCAACGTCGTGCTCGACAAGAAGTTCGGCGCGCCGACGATCACCAACGACGGTGTCTCGATCGCGAAGGAAGTCGAGCTCGAGGACCCGTTCGAGAACATGGGCGCCCAGCTCGTGAAGGAAGTCGCCACCAAGACCAACGACGTCGCTGGTGACGGCACCACGACCGCCACGGTGCTTGCGCAGGCGATGGTCAGCCACGGCATGCGCAACGTCGCGGCCGGCGCCAACCCGATGGGCCTGAAGCGCGGCATCGAGAAGGCCGTCGCTGCGGCCGTCGAGTCGCTCAAGTCGCAGTCGAAAGAAGTCGACGACAAGGGCGACATCGCCAACGTCGCGACCATCTCGGCCGCCGACGCTGCGATCGGCAAGGTCATTGCCGACGCGATCGACAAGGTCGGCAAAGACGGCGTCGTCACGGTGGAAGAGTCGAACACGTTCGGTATCGAACTTGAGTTCACCGAGGGCATGCAGTTCGACAAGGGCTACCTGTCGCCGTACTTCGTGACCGACCAAGATCGCCAGGAAGCCGTGCTCGAAGAGCCCTACATCCTCTTCCACTCGGCGAAGATCTCGACCGTGCAGTCGATGCTGCCGTTGCTCGAAGGCGTGATGAAGACGGGCAAGCCGTTGCTCATCGTCGCAGAAGACGTCGAGGGCGAGGCGCTCGCCACGCTCGTGGTCAACAAGATCCGCGGCACGTTCAACTCCACCGCTGTGAAGGCCCCCGGCTTCGGCGACCGCCGCAAGGCGATGCTGCAAGACATGGCCATCCTCACCGGCGGCCAGGTCATCAGCGAAGAAGTGGGCCTGAAGTTGGAGAACGCCGGTCTCGACCTGCTCGGTCGTGCCAAGCGCGTGATCATCGACAAAGACAACACCACCATCGTCGACGGACACGGCGACAAGGCGGAAGTCAACGGTCGCATCAGCCAGATCAAGACCGAGATCGACAACACCGACAGCGACTGGGATCGCGAGAAGCTGCAAGAGCGTCTCGCCAAGCTCGCCGGCGGTGTCGCGGTCATCAAGGTCGGCGCGGCCACTGAGGTCGAGCTGAAAGAGAAGAAGCACCGCATCGAAGACGCCGTCTCGGCGACTCGCGCGGCAATCGAGGAAGGCGTGGTCGCCGGTGGCGGCACCGCTCTCGTGCGCGCGCGGCCGGCCGTGCTGAAGGTCGTCGAGTCGCTCTCGGGCGACGAGGCCACCGGAGCACGCAGCGTCTACGACTCGCTCACTGCCCCTGCCCGCCACATCGCCGACAACGCCGGCATGGAAGGTGCAGTCGCGGTTCAGCAGGTTGAAGCAGCCAAGGGCAACACGGGTCTCAACGCCGCAACCGGCGAGATGACCGACCTCGTGAAGGCCGGCATCATCGACCCGGCGAAGGTCACGCGCGCCGCGTTGCAGAACGCAGCGTCGATCGCGGCCCTCGTCATCACCACCGAGTGTCTCGTGGCCGACAAGCCCGAGAAGGCTGGTGCGGCACCGGCGGGCGGCGGAATGCCCGGCGGCGGCATGGGGATGATGTAACGCGTCATAACGACGCCGCCGGTCGCGTCAGCGACTACGGCGACACCAAGAAATCACCGACGACAGCGCCGGTGCGTGCGAGAGATTCGCGCGCGCCGGCGTTCGTTCGTTTGGACATGTTCGCGTCGCGCGCCGCCTGAGCAGCCAGTCGCACCACGAAGCCCGCGTCTTTGTCGACCCATGTCGCGTACGCGCGCGGTCGCGACACGCTGACACCGCCTTGTCGTGACACGCTCACACTCGGCTCGCGACTCAGCGTGACCTCGACGAGCAATCCGTCTTGGCTGTTGGCCGGCCAGCGCTCGTCGGTCGGCAGGTTGGAGACGAGGTTCGACAGCCCATACATCACCCACTTGCCGTTCACGTTCGTGATCGGCTGCACCACGTGCGCGTGGTGCCCGATGATGAGGTCGATGGCCGGCGACTGCGCGAGGCGCTGCGCCACGTCGACTTGGTACGAGTTCGGCTCGGTGCGCTTCTCGGTGCCCCAGTGCAGGCTCACGATCACGGCTTCGGCTCCCATCGCGCGAGCCGCTCGTGCGTCGCGAATGATGCGCTTCGGGTCGATCAGCGCCGAGCGCCACGGTTGGTCGGGTGGTGTCGACAGCCCGTTGTACGAGAACGTGTACGACAGGTGCGAGAGACGCAGGCCGTTCACTTCGATGACGGTTGGGCGGATTTCTTCGGCGCGGCGTGCCATGCCCGTCTGCGAGATGCCGTTGGCGAGCAATTCTCCGACCGTGGCGTCGACGCCCGCTGGGCCGCGGTCGAGAGCGTGGTTGCTCGCGGTGCTGCAGCGGTCGAAGCCGGCGTCGGCGAGGGCGGGCACCACTTCGCGCGGTACGCCAAAGAGCGGGAACGTGCTGAGCGATTGCCCGCGCGGCGCGATCGGCGTTTCGAGGTGGCACACGGCAAGATCGGCGCGCGATACGAGTGCGCGGATGTCGTCGAACATTGGGCGGAAGTCGAAGGCAGTGCTTCCCGGGGTACGGCCCGACGTTCCAACGGAATTACGCCGTGCGTTGCGCGCCGCTTGATCCCACAGCGGGGTGTGCATCAGCACGTCGCCGCCGAAGATGAGCGTGGCGCTCGCTGACGGCACGGGTTCGCCGCGCGCAGCGGGTGTGGTGCCGACTGCGAGAGATGCGGCGAGCGCGACGGCAGTCGCGAGACTCAGCGCCCGGAATCGCAATGGATAGGTGCGACCTTCGCCGCGTTTCACGCGTGCTGCGGGCCGCGCAAGAGCTTGCCGGGCATCTCGCCCGTGAACGTGTCGTGGTCGACGGTTTGCACGCCGGCGCAGAAGGTGGCGGCGTACCCGCTCGATTGCTGCACGATGCGACGTCCTTGTGCCGGCAAATCGTGAACAACCCGCGGCACCTCAAACGACAACTCGTCAAAGTTGATGATGTTGATGTCGGCACGCATGCCCGGCGCGATGATGCCGCGGTCGAGCAACCCGTGCAACTCGGCAGTCTTGCGAGTTTGGCGTTGCACGACGTGCTCGAGGCCAAGCCGCGGTCCGCGGGTTCGGTCGCGGACCCAATGAGTAAGCAGGAACGTCGGCATTCCGCCGTCACAAATCACGCCGCAGTGCGCGCCGGCGTCGCTCAGTCCGTTGCGCGTGAGCGGGTGCTGCAGCAGTTCATGCGTCATTGAGAGATCGCCGTATGCGTAATTGAGGAACGGACGGTAGATCATTCCCGCGCCTCCGTCACTGAGCAGATGGTCAATCATGATGGCGTGAGGTGATGCACCTGTCTTTCTGGCGATTCCGGCGATCGATTCGTCAAAAGTGGGCTCGTAGTTGATGTCGCCGCCGCTAATCGGGAACATCATGTGGAAGTTTTCGCCGACGAACTGCTCGTAGAAGCGATGGGCTGGTCGCTCGACGAGCAAACGCGCGTAACGCTCGGGCTCGCGCAGAGCGGCGACGCGTGCCGCGAACGGCAGCGCCGCCACTTCTTGGTATGCGGCGTGCATCATCATCGGGTTCACGGTGCCTTGCAGGCACATGATGAGCCCGATGCTGCGCCCAGCGACCTGGGCCTCGATATTCATGCCGTCACGATTGGCGGCGACCATGAGCGACAACGTCTCGCGCCAGAGGTCGGGATCATCGGCCGGCTGGTTCAGGTTGATGCTGAAACGAACGCCCGTTTTCGCGGCGACGTCACGCATCCACTGCCACTCGGTCTCGGGTCGACGCCAGTGTTCTGCTGCCATTTGGAAGATGCCGTGTCCGGCACGTCGCACGGCGTCGGCGATGCCGAGCAGCTCGTCTGGCTGGGCGCTGGTACCCGGCACGTACTCACCGTTCTTGCTCTTGTGCAGCGCTGTTCGTGAAGTGGAGAACCCGAGCGCTCCGGCGCGCAGGGCCTGGTACGTGATCTCGGCCATTCGCGCAATGTCGTCCGGCGTGGCGTCTTCGTTGTCGGCACCGCGATCACCCATCACGAATGCGCGCAGCGCGCCGTGACCGATCTGTGTGCCGAGGTCCATCACGCGCGGTTTGCGCTCGAGCGCGTCGAGGTATTCGGGAAACGAAGTCCACTCCCACTCGATGCCCTCGACCATCGCCGAACCCGGAATGTCTTCGACTCCTTCCATCAATTCGATGAGCCACTCGTGGCGGTCGGGTGCAGCCGGTGCGAAGCCGACACCGCAGTTGCCCATCACCGCGGTGGTCACACCATGCCAGCCGCTCGGCGTGAGGTACGGGTCCCACGTCGCTTGCGCGTCGTAGTGGGTGTGCACGTCGACCCAGCCCGGTGCTACGAGCATGCCGCCGGCGTCGACGACTCGCGCGCCGTTGCGATGCGCGGCACCTGACGCTGCAATCTCGGTGATGATGCCGTCTTCGAACGCGACGTCGGCGTGCCGCTCGGGGGCGCCAGTTCCGTCGACGAGCCGCGCGTTCGTGATCACGGTGCGTCGCGTGGTCATGGTCGTGGGTTCAGCTCCTGCAGCACGATGCTATGTAGTGCAGTGTTGCTCGTGATAAGCGAGTCGTTGCGCCAGTTTGGCGCACCATGGCGGTCGGACCACGTGCCGCCGGCTTCGGCGACCACCGCGGCGATGGCGGCGATGTCGTAAGGGCCGAGCCCGATGGCGTCGATCGCGAAGTCGACGGCACCTTCGGCCACCAGCATGTGCTGCCAGAAGTCGCCGTAATTGCGCAGTCGCGCCACGCTGCGTTGCAGTCGGTCGAGCTGTGCGGTCTTGCCGGCAGCGTGCCACGACTCGCTCACGGTGATACTTGCGCTCGCGCGCTTCAACTCGTTGGTCTTGCTCGTGCGAATCTGTCGGGGCGCGCCGTTGCCCACCGTGCAGTGTGCGCCGAGGCCTCGCGCCGCCCACCAACGCCGTTGCAGTGCGGGTGCCGACACCACGCCGAGCACCGGAATACCGTCGTCGACGAGCGCGATGAGCGTCGCCCACACCGGCACGCCGCGCACGAAGTTGCTCGTGCCGTCGATCGGGTCGATCACCCATTGCCGCCGCGCGTCGTGCGGGCCGACAACGCCGTGCTCCTCGCCGTAGAGCGAATAGTCGGGTCGCTGTGCTCGCAACATTTCGCTGATTGCCGTCTCCGTCGCACGGTCGATCTCGGTGACCTCGCTGCGGTCGGCCTTGCGCTCGACGCTGAATCCGCGGCTCTCGTAGCCCGGCAGCGACACCTGATCGGCCAGGTCGGCGGCGCGCAGGGCCAGCGCGAGATCGTCGGCCAACCACCCGTCAATCGTCGAATCCGAGGCCGTCACCACGCTCAGGGTACGGGGGCGTTGGCCTGGCTTGGCGCTGAGACTAAGGTTGAATCCAGATTTAATTCTGGGGGTAAAGTTTCATGATTCGTCGACTGGTCGGCGCATTGGTACTGGCTGCGGTTATTGGCGCTTGCGGCGTCGATGGCGAATCCTCGACGGGTCGATTGCGCAACACCGCGTCATGCGTCGCGTCGGAGTGGGAGAGAGTGGCGCTACTCGCTCCGATTTCCGAGAGCATCACTACAGCGACAAATCAAATTGCCGCACTCCCTTCTTTTGTGGTGTTGCGACAGAACGTAGAAATCGCATTCCTGGGTCTCGAGTCCGCACAGAATGATTTCACGGTCATCGAAACAACCCGCACCCAGACGTATGCCGACATCAAGGCCTCCGTAGTCGGTCTCTCTGGCGAAGAACTTGAGAAAAAGGGCAAAGAGAACGCAAAGATTGCCGCAGAGATTGACATCCGATGGTGGGGTGCCAAAGACCTGGTGGAACGACGGGCGCGAGAGTGGCGCGATGCGGGAAGCCGCCTGCAGCTGCAACAAGCAATGACGGCCCTATTGGCAAGTGCGAGCACGCAGCGAGACACTCTCTTGGCTCTGCCCATCTGCGAGTCGCAACAACCGGCGACTGAGGAAACGGTGACTGTTCAGACCGTCACCGAAGATACGGCTGTCGAGGACACCGCGGTCGAGGAGACGGTCACTGAAGATACGGATGTCGAGGACACCGCGGTCGAGGAGACGGTCACTGAAGATACGGCTGTCGAGGACATCGCGGCCGATGAGACCGTCACCGAAGACACGTCAACGTCCAGCTCCCAAGTGTCGCCCACGAGCAAGAAGTGCCGTGAGTCTGTGGCCGTCCTTCCACCCGAGGTCATGTACATCGGCGAGAAATATGAGATCGGTATGCCGGACTGCACCTTCGAAGACGGTGTCGCCCAGGGTCTCGTGGGCACTCAAGGACTCGGCAAGATGATCTCGGGCGGTGGATCGCGGGGCCAGACGTTGCTTCTTGAACCCGATGCTGTCGCTGAACGTCGTTGGGTGGCGGTGTACGTGCGTTTCCCTGGCGAGAGCGAAGACGTGTCGTGGGGTCGTTTCGTCGAGGTGCAGGAGAGAAAAACCGACAAGTGCGAAGGACTCGCGCCAACGCTCTCGCCTCTCGATGATGAACTTCGTGTGACGGCGGTGTCCACGTGTGCCGACGCCATCGGAATTGAAATCTCGGTATGGTCTGATGTCGGAAACTGGTTATTGCACGGAGACGATACCGAGTCGAGGACAATCACCAAGAAGTTGAAGCCGTACCTTTCGGCACATGAGCGTGTCAAGGTGCTGACGCGACATGTCTGTGCTGGTGAAGAACTCAAGCCCTGCGGTCTCACGACGGCAGAAATGTTTTCGGCACCAACGATCTCGTCAGTCAACCCCTCGGTACATCCGTGTCTAGACCCGCAACGGCCAGGCGTGCGGTGCATGTGGGCGGTGCTAGACGACGACACGCGTACGCAAGTGGAGTCGTCGTACATGTGCTCGTTCGAGAATTGTGGCGGAGGTGCCCACCAGGGACGACCAGTTGCACTCATGGCTGGTCCGAACGCCGACGGCTCGGTGACTGCGTATGGCGGGGGAGGAATATATGAGTCGTCAACCAACCGCTTCTACCCGTGGGGCAAACCAGGGGCGTGGTACACCGGCGGAGACTCGTGGTTGGACATTCAGAAGTCGCTGAACGCGACCGCTCCGCCACCCGACGACGCCGCAGCCGCGCCGACCACCATCGCCCCGAGCGACAACAGCTCGACCACGATTGCCGGCACCACTTCGCAGCCAGCTGACACCCCGACCGTGGCGGTGGTGGTGCCCCTGCCGGTCTCGGCAATGACTCCAGAGCCGTCCCCGAGTGCCGCGCAAGACACGACCGGCAACGAACCCGCTGTGCCGATCGGACAAGCGACGCCTGAGCCGCTGCCGATTGCAGTAGTCGACGGGGCGACCACGATGATTTGCGACCAAGAGTGTCTCGCCGACGCCCGTGACCTCGCAGCGGCCGACGACGATGCCAAAGTGGAGATCGAGTTGGCACCCGATGTTTGGATGCCTGCCGACGGTCTCGTCGTGCCGCTCGACTCGTCAGGAACGAAACTGCGCATTCGGGTTACCCCAACGTCGGGTGAGCCAGTAATCATCGGCGGAGAGATCGCGTCGGTTTCCGAGCAGGAGCGTCGGCACGACAGCCAGATGACATTCGTGTCGCTCGACGGCACCGTCACCGATGGATCGGGTGCGGTGATCGCAGTCGGCGCGGTCGAAGACGAGCCGTACGGCTTCTGGGATTTCGTCAAGGAGTTCGGCCCGTACGGTGGTCTCGCGATGATATTCATCCTGCTCGCCGCATGGTTCACCGTGCGCAAAATCCAAACAAAGACTCCTTGACGCCACGTCGATGAGAACTCGTAGACCACGGAGGTTGCCATGATCAAGCGCCGGACATCAATTGTTCTCGTCGGGCTGATGTTCTTGAGCTCGTGTTCGAGCGGCGGCGGCGAGTCGCTGCGCGTTCGCAATGCGGCGGTCACCTGTTACGACACGCAAGCAGACAAAGACCGCGCGGCAGACGTGTCGAATGCACTCCTCGAAGCGCCCCGTGCCTTCTTGGCACAACAAGCAACCAATTACAACGTCCCCGTAGCCGGTTTGACGGG
>VFQS010003404.1_pt1 | contig 12162 bp, 8 predicted proteins | sample 3512361 | NCBI WGS metagenome assembly VFQS01 (sample SAMN10412375, study PRJNA504923) | tailings metagenome | isolation source: Relicate 1 Philex TSF3 active mining | place: Philippines
TGGTCAGTTCGGACAGCAAGACGAAGGCCAAAACCATCAAGATGCCGCCGATGATAGGTCCAAAGAAAAATGTGGCGCCACCCAAAAAGGTGAAGAGCAAGTAACCACCCGATCGGCCAGCACCGACAACCTCTGCAGTGACAATTTCAAAATTGAGGGCACCAAGTCCGCCCGAAACACCTGCAAAAAAACCAGCAATGATGAACGCCAAATAACGTACACGTTGGGTGTTGTAGCCAATGAACTCCACACGCTCAGGGTTGTCACGCACAGCATTCAAAATTCGACCCAAGGGTGTTTGCGTGAAGGCATACATCAGTGCCACGCACACAAATGTGTAAATGGCGATCAAATAATAAATTTGAATCTGAGGACCAAAGGTAATGCCCATGAAGGCTTGGCCCGCGACACGATTTCCGGAGATGCCAGCTTCACCACCAAAGAATTCAGAGAACATCAGTGACATGGCGAACACCAGTTCAGCAACACCCAGTGTGATCATTGCAAACGGCGTACCAGCCTTTTTGGTGGTGACATAACCGAAAAGCATGGCAAATCCAATGCCTGCAAAGCCGCCAACCAAGGGAATGAGACTGACTGGGATGTTGGACTGACCACCGGTGATTGAATTCAAAGCGTGGATGGCAACAAACGAGCCAAGGCCGGTGTATACCGCATGGCCAAAACTCAACATGCCGCCCTGCCCTAACAACATGTTGTAGGACAAACACGCAATGATGGCAATGCCCATTTGAGCCAACATGGTGCCAGACAAATTACTGGTGAAAACCAAGGGCGCAAAAAGCAGGACGATGGCGAAAAGACTCCAGATGACCCATCTGCCAACGTTATAAGGTTTGAATTTAAAGGTACTGCTCATGTCATCATCCTTCTCGGGTACCCAAAAGTCCCTTTGGACGGAAAATCAAAATCAAGACCAAGAACAAGTAGGGCAGGATGGGCGCAACTTGTGAAATGGTCAGCTTCAAGACTGAGTTATTCATCAAGGCATCCGACAAGTTGAGCCCCAAGTCTTTGGCAACACTCACAAAAGAGTAATCAAAGGCGATGGCAAAAGTTTGAATCACACCGATCAAGACAGATGCCAAGAAAGCGCCTGACAAAGACCCCATGCCACCCACCACCACCACCACGAAAATAACGGAACCCACCGTTGCCGCCATGGCAGGTTCTGTGACGTAAGTACTGCCACCAATCACGCCTGCCAAACCTGCCAAGCCAGTACCTGCGCCAAACACCAACATGAACACACGCGGAACATTGTGGCCCAGTGCTTCAACGGTTTCAGGATGTGTCAAGGCGGCTTGAATCACCAGACCAATGCGTGTCTTGGTTAACAGCAGCCAAAGTGAAAACAACATCAACAAGGCCACAATCATCATGAAGCCACGTGTAGCGGGAAACGGTGTGCAAACGAGTCGTATGCTGGCGTCTGCTGCCTTGCACATCTCTGCAGGCGCTGCGCCCCATATCATCTGCAGACCGTTAACAGAATGATTGACCAAGGTAAAGGCAGCACCACGAAGAACTTCGGGTGGTGTGAAATCGACAGCTGTTCGGCCCCAAATGAGCTGAACCAATTCATAAACAATGTAGGACAAGCCAAAGGTGACCAGCAATTCTGGAACATGCCCGAATTTGTGCACTTTGCGCAAAGACAAGCGTTCAAAGAGAACGCCTGTGGCGCCCACCAAAATGGGGGCAATGATCAAAGAAGGCCAAAAGCCAATGACACTGGTCAGGGTGTAACCAAAATAGGCACCGATCATGTAGAACGACGCATGGGCAAAATTCAAGACCCCCATCATGCTGAAGATCAGGGTTAAGCCTGAACTGAGCATGAATAACAACAACCCATAGCTCAAACCGTTGAGCATGGAGATGATGAAGAACTCCATAAAACTACTTTCCGCCAGCCTTGGCAAGTCACAATAAACAAGAAGGGCCCGACCCCCTGAGGAGCGGGCCCATCCGAAGACTCACATCAATTAAGCAGGACGCTTCATCTGGCAGCTGGTGGGTGTGCTGGAAATGTAAGAAGGGAATTCCTTCACAGGCACCAACGTCATACCAGTGTTCTCGACACTGTAGTTGTACTTCTTGTCAACCTTGCTCCAAACGGTCAGGTACAAAGGTTGTTGCAACTGGTGATCGCTCTTGCGCATTTCGACTTCACCATTGAATACGCTGGTGGTCTTGATGCCAGACATGGCTGCAGCTACTTTGACTGGATCAGTGGATTTGGCTTTGGCCATGGCATCGCCCAAAACCGCGAAGATGCTATGAACAGAACCCGTGTAGAAGTCGTCGTTGAACTTGGCTTTGAACTCGTCTTGCCATTTGTCCATCTGGCCGCCCATTTTGTAGTGACCGTAGGCAATTTGGAACACGCGGCCTTCACCGCTCTTGCCCAAGGCTGTGGGAGTACCAGTAACGCCTGTGTAGTAAGTGTAGAAGTTGCCGGTGTAGCCACCTTCATTGGCAGCTTTAACCAACAAGGCCAAATCGGAACCCCAGTTACCTGTCACAACGGAGTCTGCGCCAGAGGCTTTGATCTTGGCGATGTACGGGGCAAAGTCGCGAACTTGGGCCAAGGGATGCAAGTCTTCGCCAACGATTTGAACGTCAGGACGCTTGCGGCTGATGCCTTCTTTAAAGAACTTGGCTACCTGGTGACCGTGAGAATAGTTTTGGTTCAACAAGAAAACTTTTTTGGTTTCAGGGCGATCTTTCATGAAAGTCGTCAAGGCTTCCATCTTCATAGATGTGTCAGCATCAAACCGGAAGTGCCAGTAGCTGCACTTGCTGTTGGTGAAATCGGGGTCCACAGCTGAGTGATTCAAGAAAATAATTTCTTTACCAGGGTTGCGTTCATTGTGTTTGTTAACGGCTTCAATCAAAGCACCTGCAACGCCTGAGCCATTGCCCTGCGTGATGTAGCGAATGCCTTGGTCGGTAGCGGCCTTCAAAACGTTCAAGCTTTCAGCAGGGCTTAGTTTGTTGTCGAAGCCGACCACTTCAAATTTAACGCCTGCGGGGTTGAGCTTGCTGTATTTTTCAGCGAAGAATTGGAAACTCTTGAGCTGATTGTTGCCCACAGGTGCCATCAAGCCAGACAAGGGGTCAATCCATGCGATTTTGACGGTTTCACCTTTTTGAGCAAAGGCACCAAAAGCACACATTGCCAATGAGGCAACAGCGACAGAACGAATTGCAAATTTCATGTTTAGCTCCAACTTTTGTGTAAAAAAACTCTAACGGCGTTCAGCGTAACTGTTTTGTAAGTTTTGTTGTTCGGGGTTTGCCCTAGGCGGTATCGCGCAAGTGACTGCGCTTCAAAATTGACGTCTGTCGAGCGTTCAAATCCCTGGGAGTTTGTAGCCTGACAGTTGCTCGCGAAGCTTGGTTTTGAGCATTTTCCCTGTGGCGCCTAAGGGTATGGCATCCACAAAAATAACGTCATCGGGTATTTGCCATTTGGCTGTTTTGCCCTCATAAAACTTCAGCAAATCTGGCGCCGTGACAAGACTGCCGGGTTTTTTGACCACACACACCACAGGTCGCTCATCCCACTTGGGATGCGGCATGCCCACGCAAGCGGCCATAGCAACATCGGGATGCGCCATGGCGATGTTTTCAATGTCGATGGAGCTAATCCACTCGCCGCCTGACTTGATGACATCTTTGCTGCGGTCGGTAATTTGCATGAAGCCATCTTCGTCAATGGTGGCCACGTCACCCGTTGGAAACCAACCATCGATCAATGGCGGCGGTCCTTCTTGTTTGAAATACTCGCGGATGATCCATGGCCCTTTGACCAACAAATCACCGTATGTTTTACCATCGTGCGGTAAAGTTTCACCGGCGTCGTTCACAATTTTGATGTCGACGCCAAAGATGCTGCGACCTTGCTTTAAACGCAATTTCATTTGAGCCTCGGCGGGCAAATTCAAATGTTTGTTTTTAAGCGTACACAAAGTACCCAAAGGGCTCATTTCGGTCATACCCCAAGCATGCAAAACTTCGACCCCGTAGTCGTCCCTGAACGCATCAATCATGGCGGGTGGACAAGCTGATCCTCCAATGACCGTTCTTTTAAGGCTGCTAAACCTGAGGTTGGCTGGCTTCATGTGACTCAACAACATTTGCCAAACAGTTGGCACACCTGCTGCAAATGTGACCTTCTCAGCCTCAATGAGGTCGTAAACCGATTTGCCATCCAATGCGGGGCCTGGAAATACCAACTTGGCACCCGTCATGGCAGCACTGTAAGGGATGCCCCAAGCGTTCACATGAAACATGGGCACCACCGGCAAAATGGCATCTCTTGCAGAAATGCTCATCACATCTGGCAATGCTGCCGCATAGGCATGCAACAAAGTTGATCGATGACTGTAAAGCGCTGCTTTGGGGTTGCCTGTGGTGCCACTTGTGTAACACATGCTGGATGCTGTGTTTTCGTCCAAATCGGGCCATGTGTAGCGCGCTTCATGCTGGCCGATGAGCGCCTCATAGCTGATTAAATTGGGAATGCCTGTATCAGTTGGTAAATGGTCTGCATCGCAAAGCGCAACCCAATGTTTGATAGTTGTACAACGGGCATGAACCGCTTGTACCAAGGGCAAAAAAGACATGTCGAAACAAAGCACCTGGTCTTCGGCATGATTGGCTATCCAAACCACTTGATCCGGGTGCAAACGCGGGTTCAGGGTGTGCAGCACCCGCCCCGAACCGCTCACACCAAAGTACAACTCTAAATGACGGTAACCATTCCAAGCCAAAGTGGCAACACGATCACCCAAGCTGAGCCTTAAAGTATCTAAAGCATTGGCCACTTGGCGGGACCGATTGGCCACATCAGACCAAGAATATCGATGGATGTCTCCTTCGACACGTCTTGAAACCACGTCACCATCGCCATGGTGACGGTCGGCAAATTCGATCAAGGAAGAAATCAGCAATGACTGCTGTTGCATAAGTCCGAGCATGGGCGCCTTTTCAATTTCTATTGCATGAACAAACCGCTTTTTAGCATGAGCGCCATGAGGTCGGTGTAAACCCTGTGTTCTGATGGGTCCATCCAAAGCCATCGACAATGTCGCATGACTTGGATTAATCGTTATGCCGCACTTGGCCCTGCATTTTCTGCAGAAGTTCTACCTACACCCATGCCTGAACCGCATTGGGTAGCCCAAAATCAGGCCTTGCAAAAGGCCATTGGCTTGCCGCTGCAATGGCTAGACACCTCTGAGGCTTTATCGGTTTTCAGTGGCAACGGTTTGTGGGAGGGCATGGCGTCTCGCGCCACTGTTTACAGCGGTCACCAATTTGGCCACTGGGCTGGTCAATTAGGTGACGGTCGTGCGCTGGCACTGGGCGAGTATCAAACCGAACAAGGTTGCTACGAAGTTCAACTCAAGGGGGCTGGCAAAACACCCTTTTCTCGCATGGGAGATGGTAGAGCAGTATTGCGATCCAGCATTCGGGAGTATTTGTGCAGCGAAGCCATGGCAGCGCTCAACATTCCCACAACTCGCGCACTGTGCCTGACGGGTTCGGCCCTTCCTGTGTTGCGTGAAGAACTGGAAACGGCCGCGGTGGTCACTCGACTGGCGCCAAGCTTCATTCGATTTGGTCACTTTGAGCACTTTGCCAATCAATCATCAGACCCTCTTTCGCTGAAGAAATTAGCTGACTTTGTTCTGTCGCATCACCTCACCAACTTGCCTCACAATTTAGGGAATCCCTATGCAGACTTGTTGCTAGAGGTAAGTTTGAGAACCGCGCAATTGATTGCACAATGGCAAGCCGTAGGCTTTTGCCATGGCGTGATGAACACCGATAACATGAGCATTTTGGGCCTGACGCTTGACTACGGCCCCTTCCAATTCATGGATGGATTCAACCCACAGCACATTTGCAATCATTCTGACAACCAAGGCCGGTATGCCTACGACAAACAACCCCAAGTTGCCTATTGGAATTTGTTTTGTTTGGGTCAAGCCCTGATGCCATTGATTGAAGAACAGGAACTCGCCATGAAGGCCTTAGAGCCCTTCAAAGCAGCTTACACAGCGAATTGGACCCATCAATTTTCGATGAAGTTGGGTTTGTCTGACAAAAACGAGGCAAACGCGTCCACCAACATGACCTTGATACAAGACTTACTCAAAATCATGAGCGCTGAGCGCACAGACTTCACACTGCTATGGCGGCGGTTAAGTCATGCAGCCAAAGAGTCCAATCAAAGCAGCCAAGCATGGCAGATGGTTCGAGACTTGTTCATCGATCAGGCGGCTTTTGGGGCATGGCAGTCCAAATACATGCAGCAATTGCAAATTCAAGAAGCCGACGATGCGGTCTCGGGCATGCTGTCAGTCAATCCAAAATTTGTTTTGCGCAATCATTTGGTCGAAGTGGCCATTCAAAAATCTAAAAATGGCGATCATTCAGAGGTCGATACACTCTTCAAATTGTTACAGTCGCCTTTTGCAGAACAGCCTGAATTTGAAAGCTTCGCCCAACTCCCTCCTGCGTGGGCTTCTGAAATTGAAATCAGCTGCTCTTCTTAAATTTTTCAAAAATTGATATTGATGTCTACCAACAACTTACCTCAAACAGACGAAGAATGGCGTGAATGGTTGCGCGCAAAAGGTGCGGAACCCTTGGCTTTTGAAGTGACGCGACGGGCTGCCACCGAACGTCCATTTACGGGTAAATATGAAACCCATTGGGAACCCGGCCAGTACAAGTGCATTTGTTGCGACGCCGTCCTTTTTGACTCAAAGACCAAGTTTGACGCGGGATGTGGATGGCCGTCTTTTTATCAAGCAGCCAACGAGAAGGCAGTAGCCCAAAAAGTCGATCGTAGCCACGGCATGGTGCGCGTTGAAAGTGTCTGTGCGCAGTGTGGTGCGCATTTGGGCCATGTTTTTGAAGATGGGCCAGCACCTACTGGCTTGCGCTATTGCATGAACTCGGCTTCTTTGAATTTCAACCCCACTTCAAAATGAAAATTGCGCTCGACTTATTTCCAATTCTGCTGTTTTTTGCTGCCTACAAGTTTGACACCATTTACACAGCTACTGCTGTTTTGATGGCAGCAACCGTGGTGCAAAGTTTGTGGATGTACAAACTCAAAGGCAAATTGGCCACCCTGCAAAAAGCCACATTGGCTTTGATTTTGGTATTTGGCAGCCTGACACTTTTTCTTCAAGACGACCGTTTCATCAAATTCAAACCCACCCTTCTTTACTTTTGCATGGGGCTTGGCTTGGCTGTGGCACAGCTGTTGTTCAAAAAGAATGTCTTGAAATCCATGTTGGGCTCCCAAGTCAATTTGCCCACAAAAAACTGGAACACATTGGGTTTGTCCTGGATGGTCTATTGTTTTTTCATGGCGGCACTCAACGCTTATGTCGCAACTTATTACAGTACCGAAGAGTGGGTCAATTTTAAAATCTGGGGCTATGTTTTCCCCTTGACATTCATTGTGGGTACGGGCATTTACATTGCCAAACATGTGCCACCTGAAGTCGATACCAATACCCATCCAAACTCAGAGCCACCTCAATAAACATGACTTCTCATTTGACTTTGCCTGTAAACCAGTCCTGGCAACCCCTCATGCTGGCAGCCTTGCAACAGCAATTTAAACCCAGCTTTTTAGAGGTCATTGACGAAAGCGCCGAACACGCTGGCCATTCTGGCGCCAGTGAAAGTGGCTTAAACAGCCATTTCAGGGTCCGCATAGCTTCTGCGCAATTTGAAGGCCTGAGCCGCGTTCAACGCCATCGGCTTGTGTATGATTCGCTCCAAGAATTCTTAGACAACGGCCTTCACGCTTTGGCCATAGAGTTTCGACCCTAATTTTCTGACTTGTAATTGAGGAACCTGATGAAATTTTCCAAATTGGCCCTTAGCTTGGTGGCAGCACTTAGCTTTTCTGCTTTGGCCCAAAATCTAGCCGTTGTGAACGGCAAGCCTGTCCCTAGCTCGCGTGTCGAAGCCCTGAAGCAGCAAGTCGAGCGCTCAGGTCGCCCCGTCACCCCCGAAATCTTGGCGCAAATCAAAGAAGAATTGATTGCCCGTGAAATTTTCATGCAAGAAGCGCGCAAACGCGGCTTGGATGCCAGCGAAGACTACAAAGCGCAACTCGAATTGGCACGTCAAAGTTTGCTGATTCGTGAGTTGTTCGCCAACTTTCAAAAGAAGAACCCTGTCACGGATGCCGAAATCAAAGCAGAGTACGACAAATTTGTGGCAGCCAATGGCGGCAAAGAATACCGCGCTCGCCACATCTTGGTAGAGAAAGAAGACGAAGCCAAAGCCCTGATTGCTGACATCAAAAAGGGCGGCAAGTTTGAAGACCTGGCCAAGAAAGCTTCTAAAGATCCTGGTTCTGGTGCCAATGGCGGTGACCTGGATTGGGCCCCTGCTGCCAGCTATGTGCCCGAGTTTTCTAATGCCATGGTCAAACTTGAAAAAGGCCAAATGACCGATACACCTGTCAAAAGTCAATTTGGCTTTCACGTCATTCGCGTCGACGATGTACGCGATGCGCAGTTGCCTAAATTGGACGAAGTCAAACCCCAAATTACACAACAACTGACACAAACTAAGCTGGGCAAGTTCCAAGAAGATTTGCGCGCCAAAGCAAAAGTTCAGTAATTAACAGGCGCCTCAGCAACGTGCCGCTGCACGTTGTTCAAAAGCACTGACACCCGATGGTGTGCAGTGCTTTTTTTATTTCAACCAGCGGCGTGCGTTTTGAAACATGCGCAACCACGGACTGTGAGCAGACACATCGCCCGTGGTGAAACTCATCTGAATGTTGCGAAAGACCCGTTCTGGATGCGGCATCATGGCGGTAAATCGGCCATCGGCTGTCGTGACGGCGGTTAGACCGGCTGGGCTGCCATTGGGGTTGGCAGGATAGGCTTCTGTCACTTGCCCCCAATTGTCCACAAACTGCATGGCTGCAATGGCTTTGTTGGCATCACCCCGGTATTTGAAATTGGCATAACCTTCTCCATGTGCAACTGCAATGGGCATACGACTGCCAGCCATGTCTTGGAAGAACAAGCTGGGTGAAGGCAATACTTCAACCATCGACAAACGCGCTTCAAAACGTTCACTTTGGTTGGTGGTAAAACGAGGCCAATCTTGTGCACCTGGAATGATATCGGCCAACTCAGCAAACATCTGACAGCCGTTACAGACACCCAAACCAAAGGTGTCGGCGCGGTCAAAGTAGGCTTTGAATGCATCGGACAAGGCTGAGTTGAAGGTGATGCTGCGAGCCCAGCCAATGCCAGCCCCCAGGGTGTCACCGTAGCTGAATCCGCCACATGCAACCAAGCCTTGAAAATCGTTCAAGCGCACACGACCACTTTGCAAGTCGGTCATGTGAACATCGTGGGACTCAAAACCAGACTCTGCAAAAGCATAGGCCATTTCGACATGCGAATTAACGCCCTGCTCCCGCAAAATGGCCACTTTGGGCTTGGACAGATTGAGCCAAGGCGCGGCGACATTCAATTCGGGGTTGAAACTGAGCGCTACATGCAAGCCAGGGTTGTCAGGACTGCCTACGGTCGCGTGCTCGCTGTCTGCACATGCAGGGTTGTCGCGCTGCTGGCAAATTTTCCAGCTGACGCTGTCCCATACTTGGTGAAGGTCTTCCAACTTGGCTGTGAAGATTTCTTGTGTATCTCGCCATACGCTTAAAGCGCCAACACCTTTTTGAACGCTAGATTGGGCGGGACGCGTTTTGCCAATGACATGACTGTGCTTTGACAAACCATGGTCGCGCAAGGCTTGCATCACATCAGAACGGTCTCGGGTATTGATTTGAATGATCACACCCAACTCTTCGTTGAACAAAGCTTTCAGGGTGAGTTCGTTACGCCGAGCGCTAACTTGTTGTGCCCAGTTTTTGGCATCGCCATGGTCCGCTCTGCTGTCAGAAATGCCATCGCCTTCAGTGACCAGCAAATCCAAGTTGAGTGCAACGCCCACTTGGCCAGCAAAGCACATTTCTGCAACAGCGCAAAAAAGGCCACCATCGCTTCGATCGTGATAGGCCAAGAGTTTGCCTTGGCTTCGCAAACTGTTGATGACCTTGACAAGATTGACCAAGTTGGAAGGCGTTTCCAAATCAGGCACTTGATCGCCCGATTGCTGAAGCACCTGACTCAAAATGCTGCCCCCCATGCGTGCCTGACCATTGCTGAGGTCAATCAAGATGAGCGAGGTGTCATCTAGCGTGGCGTTCAATTGAGGGGTTAAGGTGCCGCGCACATCTTGCAAACTGGCAAATGCACTGACGATCAAACTGACGGGTGATGTGACTTTTCTCGTTTGCCCCTCAACCGACCATTGCGTTTTCATGGACAAGCTGTCTTTGCCGACGGGAATGGAAATACCCAGAGCAGGACACAACTCAAGACCAACAGCTTTAACGGTTTCGTAGAGCGCTGCGTCTTCGCCTGGCTCACCGCAAGCGGCCATCCAATTGGCGCTGAGCTTGACCCGGTCGAGTTCAATCGGTGCCGCTAACAAATTGGTAATGGCTTCTGCAACGGCCATGCGACCAGACGCGGCCGCATTGACACTGGCCAAGGGCGTGCGTTCGCCCATGCTCATGGCCTCGCCTTTAAAGCCCCGGAAGTCTGCCAAGGTGACCGCACAATCGGCCACCGGGACTTGCCATGGGCCTACCATTTGATCTCTGTGCGTCAAGCCGCCCACGGTGCGATCACCGATGGTGACAAGAAACCGTTTCGAGGCGACAGTAGGATGACTGAGTACTTGCAAAACCGCGTCTTGTAAATCAACTTGGCTTAAATCGATGGGCGTGATGTTGCGCGCCAAAGACGTCACATCGCGGTGCATCTTGGGCGGCTTTCCCAGCAACACATTCATGGGCATGTCGACGGGCGTTTGCGATGCCTTTGACTGCGCTTCATTGTCTACCAACAGCAAATGCCGTTCTTCTGTGGCAACCCCCACAACAGCAAAGGGGCAGCGTTCGCGTTCACAAAATGCCTTGAATGTCTCAAGTGATTCAGGTGCGATGGCCAGCACATATCGCTCTTGACTTTCGTTGGACCAGATCTCTTTGGGCGACAGGCCAGAAGCTTCTAGGGGTACTGAGCGCAAATCGAAACGAGCGCCGCAACCCGCATCGTTGGTCAGTTCGGGGAAAGCGTTAGACAAACCACCGGCGCCAACATCGTGGATGGCCAAAATTGGATTGGCTTGGCCCATGGCCCAACATTGATTGATAACTTCTTGCGCACGTCGCTCAATTTCGGGGTTGCCACGTTGCACAGAGTCAAAATCAAGATTGGCCGCATTGGTGCCAGAAGCCATGGAACTGGCCGCACTGCCGCCCATGCCGATGAGCATGCCAGGGCCGCCCAATTGAATGAGCAAGGTACCTGCAGGAAATTGGATCTTCTGTGTTTGGATGGCATCAATGACGCCTAAACCGCCAGCAATCATGATGGGCTTGTGATAACCGCGCAACACACCATCGACCACTTGTTCATATTCACGAAAGTAACCCAATAAATTAGGACGGCCAAATTCATTGTTGAATGCAGCGCCGCCCAAGGGACCCTCGGTCATGATTTGCAATGGGCTGGCCATGTGATCCGGTTTGCCATGTGTGCCTTCCCACAATTTAGACACGGTAAAGCCAGTCATGCCTGCTTTGGGTTTAGAGCCGCGACCTGTTGCACCCTCATCGCGAATTTCACCGCCGGCACCCGTTGATGCGCCAGGGAATGGTGAAATGGCCGTGGGATGATTGTGCGTTTCAACCTTCATCAGCACATGATGCAGGGCGGCTTCTTTGACGTAGGCGCCCCCTTGCTTTGCGACAAAGCGCTCAACCTCATGACCCGCCATGATGGAGGCATTGTCTGAGTATGCAACCACGGTATGCTGAGGGTTTAGCTGGTGCGTATGACGAATCATGCCAAACAAACTGTGTGTTTGCGCTTGGCCATCGATGGTGAATTGTGCGTTGAAAATTTTGTGGCGACAGTGCTCACTGTTGGCCTGCGCAAACATCATCAATTCAACGTCGGAGGGGTTGCGTCCTAATTGCTGAAATGAACTTAGCAAATAATC
>VFQS010003405.1_pt1 | contig 12157 bp, 14 predicted proteins | sample 3512361 | NCBI WGS metagenome assembly VFQS01 (sample SAMN10412375, study PRJNA504923) | tailings metagenome | isolation source: Relicate 1 Philex TSF3 active mining | place: Philippines
GTAAAAGCTGGAATCGCCACCGTCTTCAAGTTGCTTGATTTGACTCCTCGACACGATGTTCTTTTGTGCCAATGTACCAATGTCAACTTTAGCGTTAAGACGCAATTGTTGCAGCAGGGCACCATTTTCGGGTGTCCAAATTGGCGGAGTGGCGCTCATGTGTAAAGGCTGGAGGTTCTGAGTATTAACAATGCGATCTTATAAACACATCGCATCTTAGACATTCTTATTAGTTTTGGCAATTTTGCTGATTTTTGTGACTCAGCTCGGGTTTCTGAAGTAGACGGATGGGCTACTTATGCCTAGAATCCACCTCCCTTTTCCAGATTTCTCCAATCCCCCCATGCAACTGATGTGGCTCTCTGGCCCTACGGGCCAGGTTAAATCAATCTCCATCACTGCGCGAACTGTGTTGCGCGGTGCGCTGGCGCTTGGATTGGGGCTGATGCTGTTGGGCTTTATTTTGAATTGGGTTGGCCTGCGATTTGCGGTGGAGTACAACCCAGACTTGGCCAGATCGCTGGGCGGCGTGACCACCGAGGCCGAGCAGCAAAAAATGGAAGCCATTTACCGCCATCGGTTGGAGCAACTGAGGGCCTCATTGGACCAAACCGTGTCAGAGGTGAAGCGTTTGGAAGCCATGAAAAACAGATTCATGGCCTTGGCCACCCCTGTGGGACTTAAATCAAAATTTGAGCCCAATGGAAATTCGAAGTCAGAGACAAAATTCGAATCGAAGGGCGGGCCTTTTGTCTCTCCTCTTTTCCGGAATAACTTTTTCAGGTACCCTTTGCAGACAGAGTTGCAACAAACAGCCACCCAGGTGGAGGCTATTTCTGCCTCTTTGCAGAGTTTCGAAAAGCAATGGTCCGACCATCTCAGCTGGCTCGAGAGTTTGCCCATTGCCTCGCCCATTCAATCGGATTACCGTTTGTCCAGTGGCTTCGGTTTGCGAAACGACCCTTTCACGGGCTCTTTGGCCATGCACGAAGGCATCGATTTTTCTGCTGAAGTGGGGACCCCTGTCTTGGCCACTGCACCCGGCATCGTGACCCGATCCGATTGGGATGCAGGTTATGGCCATGTCATTGAAGTCAAGCACGCTGAAAACTTCATGACCCGCTATGCGCACCTGAGCAAACGCCGCGTGAACGAAGGTACCAGTGTCACAACGGGCACACGCATTGGCGATGTGGGCAGTACCGGTCGCTCAACTGGACCGCATTTGCATTACGAAGTTTTCAGGAACAACCGCGTTCTTAACCCAATGCAAGTCTTGCCAACGCAAGCCCTGAATTGATTCACTGGCATCTTGTCCGCAAAACCACTTCGCCATCCACTTCCTTATGTTTGAAAAACTCAAGTCAAAATCATTCACGGCGACGCAGGAGCGCTTTGACACTCTGATTGGCCGCACCACCACCATTCATGGCCGACTGGTGCTGCTCGACAGTGTCAGAATCGATGGCAAGGTGCTGGGCAACATCGAGACAGCCCCAGGCAACAAAATTTCCGTGGCCATCGGCGCGACGGGTGAAGTAACCGGCGACATCACCGCACACAGAATCATGGTGGCGGGCAAAGTTGAAGGCAACATTTATGCCTCTGAGCGCGTTGAGTTTCACAAAGACTGTGTGGTGCACGGTGACATCTCGTATGGCTCGATTGCAGTCGAGCACGGTGCGCGCTTGCTGGGTTTGGTGATTCAAAACAAAACAGCGGCCGAGTCTGCTTCCGATGCGAAGGCAGTCATTCAAAGCGCACGGGCCAATTCGTAAAGGTCCTCAAGTCACATGACGGCTGTTGTTGCGATGGATACAAAAAAAGGGCCTCTAGGGCCCTTTTGCTTTGAATGACACGAATCAAACTTGCGTCATGTTGCCTCGAACTTGACCGCCGCGTTCGATTTCAATTTCGCCATATTCCAAGGTGCCGTTGACTTTGCCGGTGCTGCGCACGATCAGCAATTGACGGCTGCTGATGTCTTTGTTGAGCTCACCTTTGACATCGACACGGTCGGCTTTGATGCTGCCCGTGACACGGCCAGTTTGGCCAATTAACAAATTGCCGACGGTGAGGTCGCCATCAAATTGACCCTCAATCACGGCTTCATCGGAGGCTGTGATGCTGCCCTTGAAAGAAACGCCTTCGCCGATGAAAACGCTGTTTTGTTTGCTGTTGGGGTTCATGGGTCAGTTGCCAGTTAAAGAGTGGTGAGGATTGAGATTCAAGACTTGGCCAAAAGCAGTTCGCCCTTGATGGATGCGCCTTTTTGGACCGACAGGGTTTTGTAAACCACATGACCGTCGACGGTGGCAGAGGACGTGACTGTCAATTCTTCGCAAGTTGCAGTGCCTGCAAAACGGCCTTTGATGTGGAAATTTTTGCAAGACACAATGCCATCAACCTGGCCTCTAGAGCCAATGGTCAATTCGTCCACTTGAACCTGTCCATTCAAAGAGCCTTCAACGTGGATGGCGCCTTTGGCAGACAACTCACCCTTGAAGTAAAAGCCTTCGCTCAAAATGGAAGGCTTGGACACATTGGATTGCAACATGCCCATCATGCCGTTGGGCTTGGGAGTGGCCTGCGGTGCGACGACCACGGGCTCGGGTGCAGGTTCTGCATTGGCAATGACCACTTCTTCAGAAGTGGGCGCTTCAACTTTAACCGGTTCAGCCGGTTCGTTATTTGGAGTTGCTTTGAATTTGTTGAACATGCTGAGCCGTCCGAATTACTTTTTGTGGGTTGACGGGGTATCCGCCAACCAAAATTTCTAGGTGCAGGTGTTTGCCTGTCGAGGAGCCTGTGTTGCCAATGTAGCCTAATACGGCATCGGTATCTACTTTCTCGCCTACTTTGACCAACAACTTGGACATGTGCGCATAAAGCGATTCGATGCCATTGTTGTGGCGAACCACCACGGTGTTGCCGTACTGTGGGTGATGCTGAGACAGTACAACCGTGCCAGCTTTGACAGGACGCACTCTGTCGTCGCCATTGTCACTTTGCAGGTCGAGACCCGTGTGGAAATGGGTGTGACCATTGATGGGGTGCTTGCGAATGCCAAAGTCGGACGTCAGAGAGTAGCTGTCAACGGGCATTTTATTGGGAAGTGCATAGAGCACATCGCGCAAGGAGCGGTTGGTGGCCAACTCATCGGCCACTTTTCCCAGTAAAAGTGGGTTGCTGTTCAAATCATCCGTCAAACTGAATCCGCCTTTGGGATTGTTTTGTTGAATGATTTTGATAATTTTTTCGGTCAGGCCAGATGAATCGAGTTGCGACTTCAATGAAACGTTCTCTTGCGAAACGGCGGCCATCGAGGTGTCAACATAGCGTCGAATGCTCATGTCGCGATCGCGAATGGACTGTGCCAAGGCCACCATTTGGTCCTCGTTCATGTTGCCTACATCGCCGCTCTCGCTGTCTGCTGTGCTGCTGACCAGAGCTTTGAAGACTTCTTGGTGGGATTGCTCCAGCCTGGCACGGCTGATCTGCAAGCTGATGGCTGTCACCAAAAGAAAGACAATGATGCAAAACGTTGAAACCGCTGTGGTCAGTGCCGTACGCACGGCAATCCGTTGTACTTTGGCGCTCAGCGCAAAGTACTGCAAATCACCATTTTGTTCAAAGATGATTCTGGAGTCTTGGTATTCTTTGTGCCACAAGCGCACCATGGTCGACGGTAGCGACAGGGCTCCGCGCCAAAGCCAGCTTGCCAATTGCATGTTGGTTTCCGCTTAAACAGCCGCAGGGCCGCTGTTGCTGACAATGGACTGTGCGTTGAGTGTGCCTTCGAGGGCTTGCGTCAAGGTGCCTTCAACCTCGCCGCCTTTTTCAATCTCAATTTCAACGTAGTGAATCTTGCCCGTGATCTTGCCCGTTGAGCGAATGATCAGGCTCTTTTCACTGATGACGGTGTTGTGCAATTGGCCTCGTACATCAATGACTTTGGCAGAAATGCGACCCGTGATCTTGCCCGTAGGACCAATCAAGACCTCCTCCGCGGTGAGGTCGCCTTCAATGACACCATTGATGACGGCTTTGGAGGGGACGAAAAAGACGCCTTTAACGATGACGCCGTCACCAATAACTACGCTTTCAAGTGAATCTGCTGGATTTGCCACATTAGCTCCTAAGGGAGATCGATTTTAGCAAAATCCTCGAGGAAAAAGGGGGGTGCGTGTGAGCTTTAAAGGAGCACTTTAGAACTACTAATTGGTGATCAGCCCCAGTTCAAAGGGGATGTCGTCCAAACAAGCGCTGGTTTGCCCCTTGGGGCCGCGGTCTAAAAAGCGAATCGTGACCATCAATTTGTTGCCTTGCACCTCGGGTGTGGCCTTGAGTTTGGCGTCAACCCAAATTTGAACCAGTTTGCACCGACCCTGAGGCAGGCTTTGCCGGAATTCACCGCCCTTTGCAATTTGCCTGCTGACCTGGGCCGTACCCCGCATCATTTCCATTAAAAAACCGACGCTGTCTCTGAGGGGCAAAAAAAGCTGAAGCCATTCAAGCAAATCTTCTCGGCGATCTTCACCGCTTCGGTGCTGCCAAGCAAAGTAGCGCGGCGCATCAAAAGGACTGGTGCCACCGGGCAAAGCCATTCGATCGCGCAGTTTGAACAGCCATTCGTCGTCTGCAATGAAGTGGGCTAGTTTTTTCTTTTGCGACCGCAGCGCAATGCTGTGGTGATCGACCTTGGCAAGCAGATCGTTCAAGACGGACTCGGCAACGTGGGGGTTGCCCTTGAACCCGTTGAGCTTTTTCTTCTGATCGTCCAATTGGCCCAAAATTTGGGCATTCAAATCAAATTGGTCTTCGAGTTCCGCAATTTCCATCAGGGTCAAAAGACAGAAATGGTGATCAATGGGAAAAAACCGATGGATCAGCACGTCAACCCTGGAAAACAAAGTTTCAACCCGCAAGAAATTGCCGGTCAGTTCGTCCAAGGGGTGTTCTAAAAGGATCGCTGCCACTTCTCTGCAGTTCTGTTGTCGTTGCTATCAGATGACAATGATAAAGTCATTTCGCAGGACAATGTGCGTATCATTGGCACTTCTGGTACTTTTCCACATCTCTTCACATGACCGAATTTGGCGCCAGCAGTAGCGGATCAGGCACTGATATTTTTTTCAGGGCCACAGACCGATTGCAGATGGAAAGCTGTGCAACAGCCATGGCTCAAGAAGGAAAGAGTCTGGTCATTTCTAGCAACTCTGCAGAACTGCTGGACTACTATGGTGCCGCATTCATTCGGCGTATCAAGAAAGAGTTAACGCAGTCGTCGGTCGAAGTCTTCATGCCACCCGACACGGAGGCCATGCTCGACCGCTTCAACAAGCTGTTGTCGACCATGAAGTTGGACGAGGCCACAAAGCCGCGTGGTGGTTTGCCGCCCGAAAAAATTTGGGTTGTCCATGATGCCAACGCCCTGGCGTCACACGAATTGGATTTGTTAACTCGTTTGATTCTTCAGTTTCCTGGTGCAGGCATTGGCACCGTGTTGATGTTCACTCAAGAGGCTGCAAAGTCAGAAAGCTTGGCAAAGCAAAACAAGCAATTTATCTCTTGGACTTTGGAGATGCCAACGGCAGAGCAAAAACTCAATGCCATCCAGCAAGCCAGAAAAATAGGCGAAGAAGAGGTCGCGATACAGTTCTTCAATCGTTTGTCTAAAACTGCAACAAAGAAACCTGCCTTCGCGAGTGCTGCATCGGCGGCCAACGAGGCGTCCAAAAAATCAAGCCCACCACAGGCAAAACAAACGAAAAAAGGCAAATCGGGCGCAGCGCTTTTGTGGTCCATGATTGTGGCCTCGCTGTTGGTGCTGTCGATGGGCGTTGCGGCATGGCTGCATCCTGAGAGGGCTGATATGGCATGGGCAGAAATTTTGCATTTGCTGGATCAAGGGGCTGCTTCACCTAAAGCCACAAACGATGCCGCGTTGTCCAAGGGTGACGAAAAAATAGAACCTGTGCCAAGCGATGTGAAGCTTGACGAGGCCAACAATCCCATGCCCACGCCTGGCATTCCTGACAGTAAAACGCCTGTTGCTGGTGGCGCGGATGCAGCTGCGCCGCTGGAGCCCAAACCAGAACCCAAGCCTGAACCCAAGGCAGAAGCAAAACCAGAAAAAGTAATCACGGAATTGCCAGACATTGCGGTTCAAGGTCGACTTTGGCTCAAAGGTTTTCCAGAAGACAGCTTTGGCTTGGTGCATGGCACCTACGACAGCGTCAAGCAAGCGCAGGCATCAATGAAGGGCAAGGCTTGGTTGGCCAATGCCCGCATTGTTCCGGTGTTTGCGGCAGACAAAGAGGCGTCCAAATTCTCTGTGGTAACTGGCCCATTCAAAACCAGAGACCGGGCCAAAAACGCCATCACGCGTTTGGAGCTCTCTACCGATGTGATGATTCAGTCTGCCGTCAATTTGAACGCTCAATCCAAATCACCTAGCGCCCCCTGAGCTGTTGCTTCGGTGGTTTTGGAAATTGCCTTATTTGATGCTGTGGTGTCCGTAGGGGCAATACCCTGGTTTGGGGCCAACCTGTGGATGTGTTCTGCACGTGTTGGGCCGGTTGGCGTACACCGTGCAGTGCCTGCCTTTGGCATCTAAAAATTGGCAGTCACCACTGCTGCGTCTGGCCAGCGTGAAAACGCTGTTCTTATAGTTGAAATGGTCAATGAGTCCGGCCTTGCTGAGTCGCTTGGCAATTTGTTTGGGCTCTTCGTGTTCAGCTTCGAAGGGGTCGACCAAATTCAAGCGAATGAGGTCGGCCATCTTGACTTCCACTGGCATGGTGCAGCAGTTGGCAGCACAGGTGTCGCACATGCCGGCCTTGTAGCGGGTCCAACTCTCGATGCGATCGACGTCGACGATGCTAATGGGTGAACGCATGCGCTCTCAAACAAGCGGCCTTGTTTGAACAAGGTGAAAAGCTCTTAAACATGTCGTGATGTTAAAGGAATTTGCGTGTGCTTTTCTAAAAACGTCAACATCGCCGAGTTGAACACGGCTTCTTGCTCAATGCTTGCAATGTGAGCGGCATGGGGGATCATCAAAAACTCAGATTGCACCATGTTGGCGTGCATCTGGCGCGACATCTCTGGCGGTGTGCCGTGATCGTGTTCGCCCACCATGATCAATGCAGGACACTTGATTTCGTGCAAGCGATCTAGCAAATCAATTTTAGAAATGGCATCGCAACTGCCGCAGAAGCCATTCACAGGGGTGTCCAAAATGCCTTTGCCAATGCGTGCCATCACGTCAGGGTGAGCGGCACGATAGTCGGCGGTAAACCAACGCGCCAAAGTGCTTTCAACCAAACCTTGCATGCCTTGTGTTTGCGCAATTTGAATGCGTGCGCCCCACATCGCCGCAGCCTCGGGTGGTCGTCGGCTTGTGGAGTCGGCCAAGATCAGGCTTTCAAAACAGGAGGGGTGAGCCAGCGCATAGGTTTGGCCAATCATGCCGCCCATAGAAATGCCCAGCCAATGCGTACGTTCTATGCCCAGGTGCAAATACAAACCGTGCACGTCGGCAGCCATTTGGTCGAGCGTGTAAGGACCGGGCGGCGCACTGGTCTGGCCGTGGCCACGGCTGTCAAAACGCAACACCCGAAAATGCGTCTTCAGGACTTCAACTTGTGCATCCCAAGCCGACAAATTACAGGCCAACGAATGTGACAGCGTGATCCAAGGACCTTGTGTGCCATCGACGGTGTAGTGCAAATCGATGCCATTGACGTGAACAAATGCCATGGCTTAATCTGCCTTGATGCCCGATGCGGTGGCCAATTTTTTGAAGAGCTGAATTTCGTCTTTGATCAGTTGGTCAAAGGCTTCTGGTGTGCTGGTCACAGCCTCGGTGCCCAGTGAATTAAAGCGTTGAATCACTTGGGGTTGTTTCAGTGCCACCGCCACTTGGCTTTGAATTTTTTGAACGATGTCACGCGGCGTGTTGGCTGGCGCTAAAAGGCCGTACCAAAAAATCCATTTGTAGCCAGGCACGCCCGATTCGGACACTGTGGGCAAGTTGGGTAAATCGGGCATCCGCGTGCTGCCAGTCACGGCAATGGCTTTGGCTTTGCCTTCCTTTACCAAATTGATCGCACTGGCATAAGGCGAGATGAACACATGCGTTCTGCCTGCCATGGTGTCGGTTAAGGCCTCAGGAATGCCTTTGAAGGGAATGTGCGCTAAGTCAATGCCCGCTTGCGACTTCAGAAGTTCGGCTGCAAATTGTGCGCCACTCCCCACGCCTGCTGATGCGTAATTGAGCTGTCCTGGCTTGCTCTTGGCAAGCGCTAAGAACTCTTTCATGTTGTTCACGTTGAGTTCTGGCGACACGATGACCAACGCAGGCCCAGTGGCTGTTAGGCTAATGCCCGAAAAATCTTTAGAGGCGTCGTAGGGCAGCTTGCTGTAGATGGCGGGTGAAATGGCGTGAGCCGATGACACAGACAACAAGGTGTAACCATCGGGTGCCGATGCGGCAACTGCTTGCGCGGCAATGTTGCTGCCCGCTCCCAACTTGTTTTCAACAACAACGGCTTGCTTCCAATCTTCGGTGAATTTGGGGGCCAAGACACGCGCCACAATGTCGGGTACGCCGCCAGGCGAAAAGCCAACCAAAATTTTGATGGGCTTTTGCGGATAAATGGCGGCTGAGGTTTGCGCATGCACCCAACCAACTGAAGTCAAAACAGCGCCAATCAAACCAATTTGCATGAACCGCATGATTGAGCGGATAAGGCGCGTTTGTTGATGCATAAATTAGCCCACCTTTGAAATCGTTCATGGTAAGCCAAGCTGTTTGCTTGCTCATCGGTAAAAACCTGAGTAACATTGATCAGAGAAAAGAGTAAACAATGATCTGAGCTCAAGGTTTTGACTTTGAAGTCGAAGTTATGAATTCAGAACTTGGAATCGGGTTGCTTTGAAGACAAGCTTCAATCAATCGGTTTCAGGAATCAACAGACATTGTGAACTTGAAGACTTGACAATGAAGAACCGCTATTTAATTTTCGTGTTGCTTGCTGCAGGGGCTATCTCGGCAAGTGTTGCGAGCGCTCAATCGAAAAAGTCAGTGGCCAAAGAGCCTGCACCCAATTGTTTCATTTCTGAATTCAGACACATTGGGATGACTGTTCATGATCCCGTTGAAAGACTGCATCAAGCAAAGCAGTGGCTGATTCAAAATGTTGCATCGTGCTCAATCGAGAAGCTCACTTTGATCAATGGCAACAGGGCTTCTTGGTTGGGAACTTCTGACACGTCTTTCTTCATGACCTTGATTGATTCAATGATTGAATACAAAACTGCGGGTAATCCAGAAATGCTGGCCCAAATATTCAATTCAGCTGGAAAAGAAGGGACTGCAAGCTTGCAGGTCACCAGTGTGACGCAAGCGCCCAGAACCCCCACATACGATGCTCAAACGTACCAACAGCAACAGTACCCGTATCAGCAACAGTATCAGCAGCAGTATCAGCAGCAGTCTTACGCTCAGCCTCAGCAACAGATTGCCAACCCACAACCTGCTTATCCTCAAGCTTCGCAAGGTGGAGGAAGGTAGTTTGTAAATTCAACAGATCAAAGTTGAATCATTGTGTGTTCTTTTCAAGGAGCGTATTTATGAAACTGTCGAAATTGTTGATGGCGTGTTTGATTGCTACGACTGCCGGCGCAGTTGTTGCACAGCAGCCTGATCCCAACAAACCCCCGCCACCTGGCGCGAAACCACCCCCACCTCCACCTGGTGGTGCGATGCCACCACCTGGTGCGAAACCGCCCCCACCTCCACCTCCACCTCCACCTCCACCTCCACCTGGTGGTGCGATGCCGCCACCCGGCGCGAAACCGCCGCCACCTCCACCTGGTGGTGCTATGCCGCCACCCGGCGCGAAACCTCCGCCACCCCCACCAGGTGGCGCGATGCCGCCACCTGGTGCGAAACCACCCCCACCTCCACCTCCACCTGGTGGTGCAATGCCACCTCCCGGCGCGAAACCGCCACCACCTAAGGGTGACAAGCCAATGCCTCCTGGTGCACCTAAACCACCAGGCGGTTAAGCTAAACCTTGTGAAGAACGGGCACTTTGACGAAGTGCCCGTTTTTGCATTGAGCTCATGAGGCTCGATTGAAAAAAGAAAACCCTAGCAACATGGCTGATGCTAGGGTTTGGATTGGGGGCTTGGTACGGAATGGAGCTACCGACACGCCGATTTTGAACGCTAAACTTAAAATTAAAGAGTCTAATTTTTCAAAGAAAGCTGCCTTCGTAGCTAAAGTGGAGTGTGTGTTTGGTGCAACAAAAACTATGCCGCAATCTTAGCAGCACACCCAATTTAACGCTGACTTCATTGACCAAAGACATCACGCAACTTGTTGGACGCTGTATCAATCTCTGCTATCAATTCCCCGTTGAGAAAAGCTGCCTAGCTTTGCGTAACTTGAAGCCTTGCATCATTTTTTAAGTATACAATTCTGAAAAATAAGTATACAGTTGATTGTTTTTAGTATTAGGTGTGACTATGGCGAAGCCTTCGAGATTTATCAACCTGACTAGAAACATCACTCGTGACGTACTTGAGCATCCAAAGGATTTGACGAAGTTTTTCTCTGAAAAAGAGAAAATTACAAGAGCTGCAGCTGCAAGGTATGTGCTTCAGTTGGAAAGAGAAGGTTGGATCGCTAGAAGCGGACCCGCTACGCGACCTATTTTCAGCCCTGGGTATTTGAGGCGTGTATCACAAATGTATGAATTGGATAATCTGGAAGAGGATGTCATTTGGACACAAGATTTCAGACCGTATTTCAATCTCAGTTCTAACGTAACAAATATTGCCGCTCATGGATTTACGGAAATGGTCAACAATTCGATTGACCATTCGGCCGGCACATCGGTTTTTATCACAGCATCCCAGACAGAAAAATCATTAACGCTGGTAGTCGCCGATAACGGAATTGGAATATTTGAAAAAATATCAGCTGCATTGAATTTGGCAGACAAGCGACAAGCACTTTTCGAACTTTCAAAAGGAAAGCTCACTACTGATCCGAGTAAACACAGCGGTGAGGGTGTCTTTTTTACATCGCGAATGTTTGACTACTACGAGATCGAAGCAAATGGTCTTCAGTTTAGCCATGATGAAAAGCATGACTTCCTGATGGAAGAACTTAGCCCATTTGTAAAGGGGACTGTTGTGTTCATGAAAGTCGCGTTAGACAGCGAGCGAACTACAAGCGATGTCTTTAACCAGTTTATGAATGCACCGGAAGACTTTGACTTTTCTAAAACAATTGTCCCAATGAAGTTAGCACGTTTAGGCGATGAGCAACTCATTTCTCGATCACAAGCAAAAAGATTGATTGCTCGATTTGATCGATTCAAGAAAGTTATTCTTGACTTTAAAAGTGTGAATGAGATTGGACAAGCCTTTGCAGATGAATTGTTTCGTGTCTACGCTAATGAACATCCGCAAGTGGAACTGACGCCAGTTAATATGAGTGAACAAGTTGAAAAGATGTGGCTTCGTGCAGTTGCACCAAGAACTTAAACAAATCATCCAGGTGATTTGATTTTCAAACGACAACTCAAAAAAGCTGCGCCAGAAAACAGAAAACCCTTGCAACATGGCTGTTGCTAGGGTTTGGAATGGTGGTCAAGTTCCCCGCCACCACAAACCCTCATCCCGTCCTCATGCGAGGTCAGTAGCTCAGTTTACGGTTCAATGAGAGGTTCGTGGCGCTTGGTAGCCATTACCCTCATTTACGCATACGTCTCGGTTTTTCCCCCTCAACCCTCGTCCGTCATTCGGGTCAACACACGCACGCCAAAACGACGACGTGCAAGCCCTTCTTTGCCAACTTCATTGACAGTGGGAGTTTGTGATGGATGACTGGGTGGCGGTCCAGCTGCGCGCAAACGCAACAGCGCTACGGCCATCAGATCAACGATTTCTTGTTGGGGAGACCGAGGCCCTGCTGTGACTACCGCGCGGCTTGACGGCTGGGTACTCATGTCCTGCGGTGCAGCCTCTACAGCGCCAGCGCCACGGCTTCGTCCGTATAAGGCATGGGTTTCGAAGTGCTCAATGTCCTTCGGAAGATAGGTCACGGATCTTCCAATTTTTATGTAACGCGGTCCGC
>VFQS010003406.1_pt1 | contig 12157 bp, 6 predicted proteins | sample 3512361 | NCBI WGS metagenome assembly VFQS01 (sample SAMN10412375, study PRJNA504923) | tailings metagenome | isolation source: Relicate 1 Philex TSF3 active mining | place: Philippines
CACGTCCGGTGAACAATATGGGACCATCCAATCGGATTTGGAGGGGCTGGGTTTCAGAGCTGAGCGCGATCGTCTGGTACGCAAATACGGCGGGATGAATCTCTATCTCGACTTCCTTACAGAGGACCCTCCGTCGGTAACCGGAGCCCGGATGGTGGATGACATCGTGGCAAGCATTGTCCCGGGTGTGAACCGGGCTTTGGCGAGTCGGCGTCTGGTCGAGGTGAAGGGAGTTGACCTCTTCGGCACCGCCCAGGAATGCAACGTGGCGGTGTGCGATATCGGTACGTTGCTGGTGCTGAAGCTGAATGCGTTCGGCGGGCCAACAGGAAGACGATTACCCAAGGATGCCTACGATGTGCTGTTGACTGTGACGGGATCTGTAGATGGTCCCGGGGTCGCAGTGGCAGCGTTCCAAGCCGAGGCGAACACTGGCAATTCGGGTTTTGCTTTTGCCATCGAGGCGCTGAAGAAGGATTTTATTGATCCTAAACAGGATGGACCGATCCGCGCTGCGGAGTTTCATCCTGGCAACGCCGAGCACCGCGACCGTATTCGGGAAGAAATGGCGACCGTTGGCCGAATGCTGCTCGGGATCTGAAAGACCCCTTTGAAAACCTGAAAACCCGTCTTGCCATACAGTCCGATAAAATGGATTATCAGACCTAACGCGCGCCGAAAGGGGGGCGGTAGAACCGTATTTGTCCTACCTCGCCATGTAGAATCCCGCACGAGAAATGACGGAAATCCTTCATATTCAGGCGGGTTTTAAGCGACCCTCGCTCAACACCCTTCTCTTCTGGCCGCTGAGGATGTCTGAGCCTATGTCGAAAGACGGTCCGATCATTGTCCGGCGGAACAAGCCTCAAGGCGTTGCCGTGAGCCCCCCCCCGGAACTCACCGGTGACTCCCCCGAGGATTCCAACCTACCCGCCCCCGCCCAGGCCTCAGAACAGCGTCTCATCACCCAGGAGGAGTTTCAGCGACTTTCAGACATTCCGCCCGAGGCCGAGTGGTTCGCCAACATCACCAACCCCCATACCCGGAGGGCCTACCGCAACGACGTTGGGCAGTTCATGAGGTTCGTCGGCATCGAGCACTTCACCGACTTCAGAATCGTCGCTCGAGCGCACGTCATCGCATGGCGTAAATCGTTGGAGGGCAAGAGCATGGCCCCCGCAACGATTCGTCGAAAGCTCTCCGCACTGTCGGACCTCTTCGATTACCTCTGCAAAGAGAACGCCATCGTCATCAACCCCGTGCATGGCGTCGAGAGGCCAACGGAAGGAGCGAATGAAGGGAAAACGCCCGCCATCTCGGATGAGCAAGCGCGACAGCTTCTAAACGCCCCAGACCCCGAAACCCTCAAGGGTAAGCGGGACCGCGCCATTCTAGCCGTCCTCCTCTACCACGGCCTTCGACGCGCAGAGTTGTGTGCGCTCAAGGTTGAGCACTTCACGCAACGGCGCGGCATCATGACGTTTACGGTACACGGCAAGCGCGGGAAGCTGCGCTACCCACCCGTCCATCCCAAGGCACTCGCGCTTCTCCAGGACTACCTCGACGCTTCCGGGCACGGTAGCGACGCGAAAGGTGCCCTCTTCCGGCCAATACGCAGGCCCGATGGAAAGCTGGAAAAGGCGCTCACGAGCGATTCGGTCTACCGGAACGTCGTGATGCACTACGCGAAGGCAATCGGCATCAGCATCGAGGCCTTCGGGCCGCACTCGCTCAGAGCAACAGCAGCCACGAACGCGCTGGAAAACGGAGCCGACATCGCGAAGGTCCAGGAATGGTTGGGGCACTCCGACATCTCAACCACCCGCCTCTACGACAAGCGGCAGAGTCGCCCCGAGGATTCCCCCACTTTCAAAGTCTCGTACTGACCGTCCTTTCAAAACTCAATGTCCTCCGTCTACTTCAACACCGCGGATACCCATTCGCTGGAAGCCTATGGTTTCAAGCTCACCAAGGGAGGCGCGCACAACAGCAGGACGATGATGCTCGCAGAACTGGAAATGGCTCTCCGAGCAGTCGAAGAGACCGCATCGGCACCCGAGTATACCGAGGCAATACTCATCCAAAACGTGCTCGCCAAGGACACCGACAGCACTCGAAAAAAGACTCTCAGCCATCTCAAGGAACTGTATTCCCTCTCACCAGCGACACCTCTCTTCCGAGTCCTCCGCCGCCTCTACCGCATCGACCCAGGGAGCTTGCCCCAGGTTGCAGTCCTCATCGCGTTGGCGCGAGACACTCTCCTGAGGGCAAGTGCCGGAATTATCCTTCCTTTGGCTGAAGGAGAAGCGGTCACACCAGATGAAATCGCCAAGACCATTGAGAGAGAGTTCCCTGGTACATACTCACCCAAATCCCTCCTTTCCATCGCTCAAAACTGCGCATCCACGTGGGCACAAGTTGGACACCTCGCTGGGCGAATCCGGAAAACGCGCAAGCGCATCCAGCCAACACCCGTCGCGTGTGTCCTCGCCTTCTTCCTTGCCGAAACTACTGGCCATCAAGGGCCAGCCATCTTTGCAAACCCATGGTGCCGAGCCATCGAGATTGACTCTGACCGAGCGAGGAACCTGGGATTCGAAGCGCACCGAATCGGGCTGATAAACCTCCGAGCGATTGGCGAGGTTGTAGAGATTGGCTTTCCCTGCCTCTCAGACATTCTCTCCCCCACTCCATGAACTCCACGGACCGGCTTCTACACAATTATGCCCGGCAGGTTCGCCTCCCCTGGCCCCAGAACATTGCAGGAATGCAACGGGTCTGGTTTGCCGTCTATCCCCCAGCGGAGGAAAGAAAGGTCCGTGCCCGACTCCAACACTTTGAAAACCTCACCCGCGAAGCAGGCCACGGTTGGGCTTCCGCTGACCTAACTCCCATCTTACCGACATGGATGGCAGCGCATGATTACCGCGACGCCGCCTTTGCCGAGCCAGAGTATTTCACCTGCGACGACGAATTGGAGATCTTGGCAGCACAGAAAATCCGCGATGTGTGCTCAGCCGCAGAAGCAAATGAGAACGCAGTCGTAGCCCTGGTGGGTCTCGCATCCCTCTTCGACTACATGAAGGTTTCCCGCCTCATCGGACGGGTGGAAGATAACATTCGAGGACGCCTCCTTGTCTTCTTCCCAGGCGAATACCGCCACAACGTTTACCGCTTCATGGATGCCCGAGACGGATTCAACTACATGGCGGTCCCGATTACCTCTTCCGAGAATTTCCTCATCGCATGAAAAACCGCGACATCTACTTCAAGGATCCAACCACTCTTCAAATCCTCAACCAAGGCGTCGCCAAGGTTTCCGAAATCAGCCAGGAGAGCGACGAAGAACGTGCACGCCGTGTCCAGACACTGCGCTTCGAGCTGGAGACCTTTGTATGCGACGGCGAATACGCGAAGGGAATGGTCCGAATACTCGACGCCTACCTGAAGGGACTTAACCGCACCGAGCAGCAAGCCGTGTGGGTCAGCGGATTCTTCGGCAGCGGCAAATCCCATCTCGTAAAGGTTCTCCGCTATCTCTGGGAAGACTACCGCTTCGAGGACGGAGCAACTGCACGTTCGCTCGTAAGCCTTCCAGCCGATGTCACAGACCTCCTCACCGAACTCTCCACAAGAGCAAAACCGTTCGGGGGTCTGCGTGCTGCCGCTGGAACTCTTGGGGCTGGAGACATGGGTAATGTCCGTCTCGCGTTTATCCAATTGGTGCTTCGTGCTGCCGGTTTGCCGGAGAATATCGCACAGGCACGGTTCATTCTCTGGCTCCGCGAACACCGCTTCGATGAACCGGTCACTCGATTCCTTGCCGCGAAAGGCAAGACGCTCGCGAAGGAGGTCGCTAACCTAAAGTTATCAACATTGCTCGCTGAGGCACTGGTTTCCGCGGACCCGAAACTAGGAACTATTCCCAACGCACAGGCCGCAATTCGCGACCAGTTCAAGGACAACAGTTCACCAACCATCGCGGATGCCCTTGAATTTGTTCGGCGCATTTTTGGAGACGGCTCGCAGCTCCCATGCACGTTGTTGGTTGTGGACGAAATCCAGCAGTTCATTGGACAGACCATTCCAAGGGCCAACGACCTCCAGGAAATAGCCGAACATTGCTGTATCGACCTAAACAATCGCCTCTTGTTCGTAGGTACCGGACAATCTGCACTCGCAAGCACTCCGGCACTTCAGCGACTTATGGCCCGTTTCACGGTCCCCGTGCAGCTTCGGGACTCCGACGTGGAAGGGGTTATCAGGAAGACAGTTCTCCGAAAAAAGCCTGAGCATGAAGCGGCCATCCGCCGCTGCATGGACGCCCATCACGGAGAGATGGCCCGTCATCTTCAAAACAGCAGACTCGCGCTCACCCCTGCAGACGAGACCCATTTCGTGGCGGACTATCCCCTCCTCCCAACCCGCCGAAGATTCTGGGAGAAAGTCCTTCGCAACACCGACCAGTCCGGAACGAAAGCCCAACTTAGGTCCCAACTCCAAATTGTCTTTGAAGCTGCCAAGGGTACAGCGCAACACGACATCGGAACCGTCGTCCCTGCCGATTTCATCTACGACCTGATTGCAACCGACCTCCTAAACTCGGGCCAACTCGAACGCGAATACCACGAGACAATTCTCAAGCAGCGTGATGGCACCCCCGAAGGGACTCTCCGCTCTAGCCTCTGTGCGCTCACCTTTCTCGTGGGGAAGCTCTCACACACCGCTGGCAGCGACGAAGGTGTCCGGGCTACAGCCGATACACTCATTGACCTACTCGTTGGAAACCTTCGGTCAGACCGGACACGCCTTGAGCAGGTAGTTCCAGCACAGCTTCAGATTCTAGTGGCGGGCGGACAATTGATGGTGGTCGAGAACGCGTACCACCTTCAGACCCGCGAAGGTGCGGTCTGGACCCACGAGTTCAACCGTCGCAGGACGTCGGTTCTAAATGACGACACCCGCATCAACGAAAAGCGTTCGGAACTCCTTCGAGAAAGTGCCCGAAACGCCTTGAGAACAGTCTCTCTGCAACAGGGAGATTCGCGCCAGCCACGAAAGCTTACAGTTGAGCTTTCTTCTAGCCGACCACAGGTAAGCACTGAGGAGGTTACTCTATGGGTACGTGACGGGTGGTGTGACGATGAGAAGACTGTTCTCAATGATGCCCGAGCAGCCGGAGTGAACAGCCCGATGCTCTTCGGATACCTACCACGCCTTGCGCATGAGGACCTCCGCCAAGCGATTGCCTCAAACATTGCAGCCCAGGAAACCCTCGACTCCCATGGTGCGGCTACGACACCAGAAGCCATTCAGGCCCGTAAAGCCATAGAAACGCACCTGGAACTCTCTAGCCAACGTCTCTCCGACCTAATTGGACGCACCGTCAATCAGGCCAAGGTATTCCTCGGTGGTGGTCGAGACGCTAACGGACTCGAACTGAGCGACAAGGTCCGCGATGCCGCAACCAACGCCCTTGAAAGGCTCTTCCCGCAATATGGTGATGCCGACCACGGCAACTGGGGGCAGGTTGTTACCAAAGCCAAAGGCGGAGACGTTGGAGCCCTCGCGCAGGTAGGACACGCAGGCGACGTCGTCACCCATCCCGTTTGTCGCCGTGTTCTCGACTTCATCGGGGCCGGCAAAAAAGGAAAAGACATTCGCGAGGCCTTTCGAGCTGCACCCTTTGGCTGGCCCCAAGACGCAATTGATGGAGCTCTCCTGGTTCTGACCGTTGCCGGCAATCTTCGAGCTACCCTCAACAACCAACCCGCACAGGCTCAAAACCTTCCGCAGAACCAAATCGGTATCGCGAGTTTCTTCGTCGACGTTCCGCCCTTGAACGTCGGTCAACGCCTCGACCTAAAGGCGCTCTTCCTCAAGGCCGATATCAAGACGACCAACGGTAAGGAGAGCGAGGCCGCGGGCTCCTTCCTCGAAGCTCTCCTAAAGCTCGCAGATTCAGCCGGTGGCGATGCCCCGAAGCCAGAGGTCCCCGACAAGGCATTCATCCGCGAACTACAGACCCTCAGCGGCAATGCCCAACTCCTGCGCATCCACGGACAGAAAGACGACCTGACCAAGAAGGTCGAGAGCTGGAAAAGGACCGCAGACACTATCACCAAGCGTTGGCCCGCCTGGGAGAAGCTCCAGGCCTTGCACAAGCTCGCAGTAACCCTCCCGGAATCCTCGACAGTTGGCGCATCCATCACCGCGATAATTGCCAACCGAAACCTCCTCGCCGACCCCGACCCCATTCCCGAACTCGCCAAGCAACTCACCAACGCTCTACGGCTCGCGCTCAGCGCGGTCCAAGACCGATTGGAAGCATCCTTCGCCGAAGGACACGCTAAGCTCGTCGCCTCTTCGGTCTGGAGCAGCCTCGCCGAGGAACAGCGAACGGCTCTCTCCGGCACTCACCAGCTTTCCCCTTCCGGGAAAGACCCAGGAAGTACAGAGGCCGAAATCATCTCTGCCCTTCAATCGCGCTCACTGACTGACCGACACAACTTGGTCGATGCCGTCCCGCAGAGGTTTGCAAAAGCCCTGTCCGATGCCGCTCGCTTCCTCGAACCGAAAGCGCAGCGAGTCTTTCTCCCTGGAGCGACAGTGAAATCGAGTGCGGAATTGGAGGAGTGGCTCCAGGAAGTCCGCGCTCTCGTGCTGGAGAAGCTGAACGAAGGCCCAGTTATACTTTAAGCGCCTGCCTCCTCACATGCACGAGTCCGAAACCAATGAATCTAAGAAGAGCCTTGCAGAACTCAGCGAGGGGCTTGTCTCCATCGCCGCCATTCTCAACAAGCATGGCCGCGGTGAGTTGTGGTTTGGCGTCCGAAACGATGGCTGCCCGGTCGGAATGGAAGTGACGGAGACCACCCTGCGTAAGGTTTCCCAAGCGATTGCCGCTCATATCGAACCTAAAATCTACCCCGAAATCGAGAGGGTCGACATTGAGGGCAAGCATTGCATCCGCATCGCCTTTTCAGGCTCAGAGGTGCCGTACTACGCCCACGGCCGAGCCTATATGCGCGTGGCCGACGAAGACCGGCAACTCTCCGCCAAAGAGCTCGAAGGTCTCATTCTCCGGAAAAACCGAACCCGCGAAGGCTGGGACAGCGAAGCCATTGCCGACCCTGGCTTTCAGCTTGGGATTCAGCGCCTACGTGATTTTGTGAAGCGAGCAGGCCTCCCTTGGTCGGATGCTCCGTCTGTCCTCGAAAACCTTGGGTTGCGAACAGCGCACGGGTATCGGAACGCTACCGCCCTTTTCTTCCCCAAAACCCCCACCCTCAAACTCCGCTGCGCGGTCTTTGCTTCACCAACGAGCCCCACCCTCATCGACCAGCACGACTTCGTCGCAGACCTCCCAGCCCTCATTGACGAGGCAGAAAAATACATCCTCAGGAACATTCATATTGGCATGCGCCTCGAAGGTATGCGCCGCGTCGATGTGCCTGAGATTCCACAGCCGGCTTTCCGGGAAGCCATAGTCAATGCCTTTTGCCATCGAGACTACCGCGACCCCGATGAAGTAAGAATCGCCATTTACCCTGACCGTGTTGAAATCCGGAATCCCGGCTCTTTGCCCGACGGGTACACCATCGACACTCTTCGCTCCCACCGCGTCTCAAATCGGCGTAACCCGATTATTGCCAGCCTCCTCCAACGTATCCACCTCGTGGAAGCATGGGGCCGCGGGCTGTCGCTCATTCTTAACTACGCACCCAACGCTACCTTTCAACAGGTTGCCCACCTCTTCATAACCACCTTCCCCCGCAACCTCAAACCGACCCAAGGAGCGGAGTCACAGCTAGAGTCACAGCTAGAGTCACAGCTAGAGTCACAGCTAGAGTCACAGCTAGAGTCGAGGGTCGGTTCCGCCTTGAAGGCCCGAATCCTTGCGGCCTTGGCCCACCAACCTTTAGGTAAGCGCGAATTGTCTGAGCAACTTGGCCAAAGGGTCGTTTCAGGCCCACTCCACCAGGCCTTGCGTGACCTCATCGCAGACGAATGGGTTGCCTACACCCTTCCCGGCAAGCCCAACAGCCGACTTCAGAAATACCAACTGACCGACAAGGCCAGAATTCTCCTCGGAGATAAAGCCCTCTGATTTCCACTTACCTTCCGACCCCATGCCTTCCCTCCCCTCTCCTCTCCGCAGACACCTCGAAACTAGCATCAGGTATGCACGCAACATGGCCGAGGCTGGCGCGCTAAAGGCCTTGGAGGCTTTAGCGGTCCATGAGGCAGATCCCTATCCTCACATGGACGACTCACAGCGAGCACTGCGACGAAAACTCCGCGCCCAAGCCCGGCAGTTGGGTGATGTCGAAAGTCAGATTCGCCCTGGCACTTACGATATTCACCACTTGGCTGAAAAGGTGGCGTATGACCAATGGCACCGTCTCCTATTCGCGCGATTTCTACTAGAAAATGGGCTTCTTATTTCGCCAGAACATCAGGTTGCCGTCACACTCGATGACTGTCGGGAACTAGCGCCCGCTCTCGGGCTGAAAGATGCGTGGTCCGTTGCCGGCAGCTTCACCGCAACGGTCCTGCCCGAGGCGTTTCGCGCAGACGACCCAGCCGCAGCGGTTGACATTCCAATTGAGGAAAGGAACTGGCTTTTACGAATACTCCTCGACCTCCCTGCCGAGGTCTTCACCGCTTCCGACTCGCTCGGGTGGACTTACCAATTCTGGCAAGGAGAAAAGAGAGATGCGGTCAACGCCTCAGGCGCGAAGATCGGGGCTGACGAGTTGCCCCCTGTTACACAGTTGTTCACTGAAGATTACATGGTGGACTTCATCTTAGATAATACGCTAGGCGCTTGGTACGCAGGTAAAATTCTAGGGGCTAATCCAAAACTCACCGAATCAGCGCAGCGCGAAGACGAGCTACGTCAGGCCGTCTCTTTACCCGGCTGTCCTTGGAAATATCTTCGATTCACCAAAGGCGAGAACGGAAAATGGAGCCCTGCCGCAGGTACGTTCGAGGGATGGCCGAAATTCGCTTCGAACCTCCAAGTGCTAGACCCGTGTATGGGCAGCGGACACTTTGTCGTGGCGATGTTCGAGCGTTTAACCGCGCTGCGCGTGGCAGAGGAAGGACTCAACGAATTCACCGCAATGACTGCAGTTATCCGCGACAATCTGTTTGGCTTGGAGATTGACCCGCGCTGCACACAGATTGCCGCGTTTAACCTCGCGCTAGCCGCGTGGAAGCGTGTTGGACACTGCAAGTTGCCCGCGATGAATCTGGCTTGTTCGGGACTCGCGCCGAATGCCCGTGAAACCGATTGGATGGCGATCGCAGAAGACAGCCAAAAGCTCTGCGCTGGCATGGAGAGGCTCTACAAACTCTTCAAGAATGCGCCGGTGCTAGGAAGTCTCATCAACCCCCGAGCCGGTCAGGGTGATTTACTGATCGCAGCATTTCATGAACTTCAACCTCTGCTCGAAAAGGCATTGGAACATGAAACTAAGGACGACGCCGAACATGAAATGGCCGTAACAGCGCGAGGCTTGGCTAAGGCAGCTCAAATTCTTTCCAGGCAGTTCACGCTCGTTGTTACAAATGTGCCATATCTCGGCAGGCTAAAGCAAGGCACCCTATTGAGAGAATATTGTGAAACATTTTATCAAAAATCAAAAGCGGACCTTGCTACCTGCTTCATGGAGCGCTCCATTCAGTTATCTGCCCCCGGTGGTACATCAGCCATGGTCATTCCACAAACTTGGCTATTTCTCAAAACCTATGCACACTTAAGAGATTCTATTCTCAAATCAGCCAATTGGGATTTCGTTGCAAAACTAGGGACAAAGGCGTTTGGCAGCATAAGCGGCGAAGTCGTAAATGTTGCCTTGCAATCGATCACCAAAACCACGCCTCTGTCCAGTTCTAAAATATTTGCGTTAGATGTAGGTAACGAGTCTACGGTGGCGCTCAAATCCAATCGATTACTAGAGAATCTACCTGTGTATGTTTCTCAAGCCGAGCAGTCTAGGAATCCAAACTGCGCCATTGTTTTCGAACCACCATCGAACCTTCAAACGCTTGCGATGTTCGCCGATTCTGTCCAGGGAGCATCAACTCTGGATATTGAAATGTTCAGGTTTTGCTTCTGGGAATTTAGCGTCACAGATGGATGGGTTTTTCACCAAAGCACACCAGGAGGAGACCGCATGTACTCTGGCTTAGAGTATGTTAGTATTCATAGAAATCCAGGAGGGAGATTTGAGAGGCTCGCGCTAGAATTAAAAGCTGAGGGTCGACTGGGTGGTGCATGGTCTGGTCAGCCAGTTTGGGGAAAGCTGGGAGTCGCGTGCGCTTGGATGGGGGCATTACCATCTGCGATTTATATTGGGGCAGTTTACGATAACAGTATTGCCGCAATTGTCCCAAAAGATGTTAATAACCTGAACGCTATCTGGACATTCTGTTCTTCCCCTGCATATTTGCAGGAAGTTCGGAAAATCAATCAAAAATCGCAAGTTGCGAATGCAACTTTGGTCCAAGTTCCATTCGACCTTCCGCACTGGCAGAAGGTGGCAGCGGAAAAATATCCACTTGGATTACCAAAACCCTTTTCGAGCGACCCTACACAATGGCTATTCAACGGCCACCCAAAAGGTTCCGACCAACCGCTGCATGTAGCTGTTGCCCGATTGCTTGGTTACCAATGGCCCCGCCAGACCGGTTCAAGCTTTCCCGACTGCGACGCGCTCGGCCCGGATGGTCTGGAATCATTTGCCGATGACGATGGCATCGTCTGTTACTCAGCGATCAAAGGAGAACCGCCGGCATCGGAAAGACTCCGCGCACTTTTATCTCAGGCTCTCGGTCCCTTTGACCTCAAGCAACTCCTCTCTACCGCCAGTGCCAAAGGCAGCAAATCTGAAAATCTGGATGATTGGCTTCGCGAGGAGTTCTTCGACCAACACTGCACTCTCTTCCACCAACGCCCCTTCGTTTGGCATGTCTGGGACGGACTAAAGAGCGGATTTGGAGCGTTGGTGAACTACCACAAGCTCACCCACGCCAATCTGGAGAAGCTCACTTACGCCTACCTCGGGGACTGGATTCGGCGCCAAACGATTGCCGTGGAATCAGGTGAGGCTGGCAGTGATGCGAAGCTTCAAGCCGCCAAAGAGTTGCAGTCCAAGCTGAAGCTCATACTCGCTGGCGAAGCACCCTACGACATCTTCGTTCGCTGGAAGCCCCTCTCTCAGCAAGCCATCGGGTGGAACCCTGACCTGAACGACGGCGTCCGCATGAACATCCGCCCGTTCGTTGAGGCCGATGTCCTGCGCAAGAAGGTGAAAATCAAGTGGGACAAGGATCGCGGTGCCGAACCGCAACGGGATAAGGCTGAATTCCCGTGGTTCTGGGCCGGCAACACCTTCACCGGCAACCGGGTCAACGACGTTCACCTCACCCGAGAGCAGAAACTCAAATCGAGATAATGAGCTCCCTCCCCTCCCCTCTCCGCAAGCAACTGGAGAGCACCATCAAGGCTGCGCGAAAAACAGCGGAAGCCGGAGCGCAAAAGGCCTTGGAGGCGCTCGCAGTTCACGAGGCAGACCCCTACCGCCACATGGACGACGCGCAGCGCACCCTGCGCAGAAAGCTCCGCGCACAGGCCCGGCAGTTGGGTGACGTCGAGAGCCAGATTCGCCCTGGCACCTACGACATTCATCACTTGGCTGAGAAGGTTGCCTATGACCAATGGCACAGGCTCTTGTTTGCGCGATTTCTCGTGGAGAACGGGCTACTAATCTCCCCGGAGCATCAGGTTGCCGTCACGCTCGATGACTGCGAGGAGTTGGCTCCCTCCCTCGGGTTGAAAGACGCCTGGGCCGTTGCCGGTAGCTTCACCGCAACGGTCCTGCCTGAGGCATTTCGCGCAGACGACCCAGCCGCAGCGGTTGACCTTCCGATTGAGGAGAGGAACAGACTTCTTCGGCTCCTCATCGACCTACCCACCGAGGTTTTCACCGCGTCCGATTCGCTCGGTTGGACGTACCAGTTTTGGCAGGCGGAAAAGAAAGACGCCGTAAACGAGTCCGGCGTGAAGATTGGTGCAGACGAGTTGTCGCCCGTGACCCAGTTGTTCACCGAGGACTACATGGTGGACTTCCTCTTGGACAACACGCTC
>VFQS010003408.1_pt1 | contig 12155 bp, 17 predicted proteins | sample 3512361 | NCBI WGS metagenome assembly VFQS01 (sample SAMN10412375, study PRJNA504923) | tailings metagenome | isolation source: Relicate 1 Philex TSF3 active mining | place: Philippines
GGGGCACAAAGTGCCCGGAAATCCTCAAAATTCGCACTTCCAGATAGAATCCACCGGCGCGAAAATCCAAGATTGATAATAATTCTTATGTTAAATTAAATCAACAGCTTATCGTGATTTCAGGACTCAGCCAGCGTCGGTAGCGCCAAAGGCAACGCCAAGTTTCTTGCGCGGCTTGGCGACCTTGGCGGTTTCAGCCTTGGGCTTCGGCTTCTGCCCGGGCTTGCGACCAAGACCGATCCGGACCGCGAGTTCCTTGCGCTTGGCGGCATAGTCGGGTGCGACCATCGGATAGTCGGCCGGCAGGTTCCAGCGCGCGCGGTACTCGGCCGGAGTCATGCCGTGGTCGGTGCCCAGATGACGCTTGAGCATCTTCATCCTCGCGCCGCAATCGAGACAGGTCACGGCGTCGGGCTTGACCGACGCGCGTACCGAGACTGCAGGTGTGAGCTTTTCCTCGACCGGTTCTGGTGCCTGGCCAAGCGCGGCGAGCGAAGCATAGACCGACTGGATCAGGCCCGGCAGATCATTGGCCGAGACCGAATTGTTGCTGACATGGGCGGAGACGATGTCGGCAACATGGTCCAGCAAGGTTTCGTTGGCCATGATCTTTGCGCTTCCTCGAAGTGGCGATGCCGGACCCTATGGGCGCGCGCGAAGAATTGCCAGTTCATGAGCGCGAATGCATGAGGTCCATGAACAAAAAAATGGGGCCAGCATTGCTGCCGACCCCGTGAAAGTCTTGGGAGAGGATGCCTGAAAGGCAAGGCTGATATGGGTCGCGGCTGCCTATGCTGCAAGTGCGAAAGGAGCCCGCGCTGTTGAATTTTTCGCACCGGGCGATTGCCCAAGAAGCCCGAAGGGAGGCGGCAGCGCCGCCTCCCCAGCTCGTTCAGAGAAAGAGGACTTCCTCGGAGACGATCTCGACCGCGTAGCGCTCCACGCCTTCCCGGTCGGTCCACTTCGAGTAGTGGAGGCGGCCCTGGACCTCGACCAGATCGCCCTTCTTCTTGTGCTTGGCGACCGAAGTGCCGAGGCCGTTGAAGGCGGTAATGCGGTGGAACTCGGGGATGGTCTCGGTGTAGCCCGCCTCGTTCTTGACCGTTTTGCCGTCGACCAGCTTGGGGCGATCGGTGACGAGAGTGAACGAGGTGATCGCGGTCTCGCCAGCGTGGCGGGTTTCAGGGGCGGACGCGATGCGGCCGATCAGGATGACGAGGTTCTTCATGGGTTGTCTCCGGTTTTGAATTCGGCGGAACCGCCCGCCGATGACCCAGACAGGCGGCGCCGTTAGGCCCGGGCCCGCACCGAACGCAGTGAGGGAAACCCAAAAGCGAGGAGTGGTGCGGCAAGCCCGCAGGGCTTCACGGTCCGCTGCTTTTGGGTTGCGGCCAGGGACTGGCGCCGCAGGGTTCATCGGCAAACGAAGGGCGGTTTCGTCAATTCATGCCGGAAATCAGCAAGACCCTGGACCCGTCAGCCTTGGTCGCCTTTTAGTCTCGCCCGGGTCTGCCCACGCTGCGCATGCGCGCCCCTCCCTCACCGGCCCCCCGCCCAGCCCGGCGGCATCATCAGCACGAGGCGCTCCGAGCTCAACCCCATCCGCCAGCGCCGCCTCGGCCCTTGGCACAGGTGCCGCACACGTCAGCGCGCCCGAGGTTCGCGGCGCCCCTCACCGCAGTGGACATTCAGCGCCAGGGTTTGGCGAGCCCTTGCGAGATGAGATAGTCACCTGCGTCCACGCCATTGACCGAGACGGTGGCCAGCGTCCGCCCATAGCGGTCGGTTCCGAGCCGCTCGATCATGACGCGGCCGCGCGACAGCAGCCGGACCAGCGCCGCGCGCGAGGCCTCCCCGGCGCGGTAATCGCACCACGCGTAGCTCCCGCGCCGGTCGTGGCACTTCGGGCTATCGGGAAGTTCCGGGGCATCGATATTGGCGATCCGCACCCGCTCGCGGCTGCAGCGGATCGTATCGCCGTCGTGGACGGTTGGCGAAAGACACATAACGGCGGCAGCGAGAACGACAGTCATGGCCGGGACCCTAGCAACCCCTCCCCATCGCGCCAATGGCCCCGATCGTCACCCGCAGGGCCGGCATCCATGCCGGCGAGCTTGGGTGGGCGGCGGTGCGATAGCGCCGACGCGCGCCCTAGCGAGTAGAGCGGGTTGACCCCAGCCCGCGTGGGGCGCGGGCGCCGGGGCGCCCCTACCTCGCCACCCCCTCGCCAACCAAGACCAAGCCCGGTATCATCGCCTCGACAGACATCGCCCGGAACTCGCTGCCGCAGGCAGGACCGTGTCCGATCCTAAGGAGGAGGCCTGATGGTTGATCACTCAGAAATGCCAAGCGCACTGCAAGTGGCACAGGCCGTATCAGCCGTGCTGGGCAAGAAGCTTGCCGATCAGAGCGCCAGCAAGATTGTCCTGACCCGCGACGAAGCCGCCCTGTGTCTCGGCCTTGCCGAGGGCGTAGTCGAGAACCTGGAACAGGCCGAACTGGACGCTGGCTGAAACCGCAGCCCCAGCCTCACTCTAGCGGACCGACAAACCGAGTTCTCCGAGCAGTTGCCCGGCCTGCTCGCGCGAGATCGTCGCCCCGCGAAACAGGTTTGCATCGACCAGGCGCAGTCCGCCAAGGTCGGCGCCGCGCAGATCGGAGCCTTCGAAGCGCGATCCCGCGACCATCGCCTCGCGCAGGCTGCAGCCCTCGAACACCGTCATGCGGAAGTCGCCCTTGCGCACGTCCGCGCCGGAGAGGTCGACCCGGCGCAGTGTTTCTTTCCGGAACGAGAACCCGGGCAGCTTGGCGCTGACCAGCAGCACTTCCTCGAACTGGATATGCATGGCCCGCGCTTCTGAAAAATCCGCCCCGGTGAGCTTCGTCCCGACGAACTTCGTGGAAGTCAGCGTCGCGCGCCGCCAGACGGAGTTGTTGAAGTCGCCGCCCGAGAACGTAGCCTCGCTGAGATTTGCGCCGACGAAACTGACGAATGGCGCCCGGCAGCTTTGCCAGACGGAGCCTTCAAGCTTGGTGTCGCTGCAATCGGTCTTGCGCAGATTGCAGCGTTCGAACCGCCAGCCCGTCAGGTCGAGCCCGGAGAGGTCAGCCTCCTCGAGGTCGCAATCGGTCACGACCTGCGGCGCGCCGCCAGTGAGCGGGGCAAGATCGGAACGCGTCAGCGTCCGCCCCGAAAGGCCGAGAGGAGAAAACAGGTCGTCCATCCCCCCGCCCTAGCCGTCGGCAGCCGGGGCCGCTAGGCTCCGCTCAATGACCGAACTGCGTGGAGACCTGCCGATCCTCTTGTTCGCGGCGCAGCCTGCGTTCGAGGAATGGCTGGCACAGCAACCGGAAGTTGCCCCCGGCGCATGGCTGCGCTTCGCGAAGAAGGGCACCGCAATCACCAGCCTGACCAAGGCCGAGGCGATCGATGCGGCGCTGTGCCACGGGTGGATCGACGGCCAGCTCGACAAATGCGATGCGGAGAGCTGGCTGATCCGTTTTACGCCGCGCAAGGCCCGCAGCAAGTGGTCCGAGGTCAACCGGACCCGGGCTGAGGAACTGATCGCGGCAGGCCGCATGCGTCCGCGCGGGCTCGCCGAAGTGGAACGCGCCAAGGCCGATGGCCGCTGGGCGGCGGCCTATGCGCCGGCGAGCACCGCCAAAGTTCCCGAGGATCTGGCCCAAGCGCTCGCCGCAAACCCCAAGGCTGCGGCGTTCTTCGCCACGCTGACCGGCGGTAACCGCTATGCGGTGCTCTACCGCATCGGGGCGGTAAAGCGGGCCGAGACCCGCGCGCGCAAGATCGCCGCGTTCGTCGCCATGCTCGAACGCGGTGAGACCGTTCACGGATAGGCAGGACCGCCCGCAAGGCCCATTCTCGCCATCTTGCCGAAGGCGAAGGCCCGGCATAGACTGACCCCAGCGAGCCCATGCGGGGCCTGCGTTTAACCGAAGGAGATGCGCGAGAGGTCGAACGGGCAGCGTCGATCGCGAGAAATTGGAGCAAAGACCAATGATCCAGCGATACCGTGTGCTCGGCCGCAGCGTGGCCGAAGGCGATGAACTTCAGCCGATGCTTGCCAAAGCCTACGCGCAAAAGACCCAGGTCCTGTGCGAATGCCGCAAGGGAACCGACCTGCTGCTCTACATTTCGCACCGCAATGACCGCTACGTGCTGGCGCGCTGGCCGGGCTCGGGCGCGCGTCATGCGACGGCCTGCGATCACTACGAGGCCCCCGATTACCTGACCGGTATGGGCCAAGTGCGCGGCAGTGCGATCCTCGACGATGAGGCGAGCGGCGAGACCGCGCTCAAGCTCGGGTTCCCCTTGTCGCGCGGCAGCGCCCGGCTCGCGCCGGCAGCGCTGACCAACGACAAGCCGACGGTTAAGTCGTCGGGGCAGAAGCTGTCGATGCGAGGCCTGCTCCACGTCCTGTGGGACCGGGCCGAACTGACGCACTGGCATCCCAGGATGGCGGGCAAGCGCAGCTGGTTCGTAGTGCGCCGCGCGCTGCTTGAGTCGGCGGCCTCGTGCCGGGCGAAGCAGGAGGCCCTGCCCCACGTGCTGTTCGTGCCCGAGAGCTTCAAACTGGAGGAAAAGGAGGACATCCGTGCCCGCCGCCGCGCCGCGCTCGATCGGGTCTACCGCTCGCGCGACGAGATGATGGTGGTGGTCGGCGAAATCAAGGAGATCGTCTCGGCGCACGGCGCGGAGCGGATCGTCCTGCGCCATGTCGGCGACATGCCCTTCGTGATGGACCCGGACATGGCGCGCCGGTTCCACAAGCGGTTCGCGGGCGAACTCGCGCTGTGGCAGGCGCAGCACGGCGCCAAGGGGGAGCAGGATCACCTCGTAATCGCAGGCTCGTTCGCACGGCGGCGCGAAGGCACCTTCGACCTGATCGAGGTCGCGCTGATGCCGGTGACGCCTGAGTGGGTGCCCTACGAGACCAGCGACGAGCGCTACCTCATCGCCAAGGCGGTCGCGGAGAAGCGCCGGTTCGTGAAGGGTCTGCGCGTCAATCTCGACGTCGACACGCCGATCGCGAGCCTGGTGCTGAAGGACACCGGCGAGGAAGCCTGCGCGGTCCATATCCATGACCGCGATAACGAGGTGGCCGAACCGCTCGAAGCGCTGCTTGCCGGGCAAGGCGTCGCACACCGGTTCTGGAAGGAAGGCGAGCCGCTCCCGGCGCGCGTCACGCGGTCCCGGCGAAGCTGGGAAGCTCAGGCGGCAGCCTGATTCTCCAGCTTAGTCTTCCGGACGGGGCAACGGCCGGGTGGGCTGGAGATCGATCCGGCGGGGCGCGGGCGCGGCTGCGCGCAGCGCTTCGAGGCGCGCGGGGACTTCGTCGGCGTGCTGGGTGATCTCGATCCGCTGCAGCGACACGATCGTCCAGACCGCCAGGTCGGGGTTGTCGGTCACGTGGACCGAGTAGGCGAGCGGCAGCTTGTCGGGGTAAAGCCAGAGCAGCAGCACCGGCAGCGCCGCGAGATTGGGGCGGCCGTCGATCGCCAGCAGCGTCAGCACGCCGGTGTCACGGTCGTAGCGGCAGCTGATCCTGAGCGGCTCGGGATGGCCGACGAGGCCGAGGATGGTCTCCTTCGCTTTTGCGCCGAACACTGCATCGAGTTCGCCCGGCGGCTTCGCTTCAGGATCGGCCGCAAGGTCGGCGAGAAACAGTTCGACCGCGGCGAAGCGCGCGGCCTCTTCGTGGGTGCAGGCAATTTCGAGCGTGAGCGTGCGTGACGACATGGTGTGAGGCTTTCGCTTGGCATCGCGCAGCGCCGCTGCCCCGCGTCATGACGGCGGGACACCGTCAAGAACGGCGGAAATGCACGGGATTGAAGGTTCAGAGGACGAGGTGGCGCTCGACGTGCGCGCGCTCGCGGACTCGCTGGAGGTTGTAGACGGGGACGGCGTAGGTCGCGGCAATACGCAGCGCCTGGCCGGTGCCGCCCGAAGCCTCGCCATCAGCGGTCCAGCACAGCACGAATTCCGAAGGGCTATCGAGCGCGGGGCCCAGAATCTGGAAGACGTTGCGGGTGTGAAGGTCCTGGACGAAGCGCGACAGCCCGGCGAAAGCGGGATGGTGCGCAGCGGCGATTTCGCGCGCCCTGCCCCAGATCTCCTCGCCCAACACGCCCGCATGAAACGCGCTTCCCGAGCCGCGCCAGCCTGCCGCTGGCAGGAAGATCTGCGCCGCGTCGCCCGCGCCGCGTTCGAAGGCGCTGTCGGCGCCGATCGCGTGACCCGAGCGCAGGACATAGCCGCGCTTGAGCAGGGCAAAGGCGGCGCGGGTCATCAGGCTGAGCATTTCGGGTGGCGTCGCGCGCGCGCCAATCCCGGAATAGAAGCGAAGCATGGCCGGTCTCCCCAAAGGAACACCAGCTCCAAGCCCCCTCCCCTCACTGGTCGTCGGCGGCGTCCGGATACCAGTCCAGCACCGGTGGGTCGGAATGGCTCGCATCGTAGGCGGCAATGGCCGCGTGGGTGATCCAAGTCGCAGGGCTGCGCAGCGCGACATAGGCGCCGTAAAACCGCCCGCCGCGTTCGACGAACTGGGCATGGACATCCTCGGCTACCGCCTCGCTGACGAGGAACCCCGGCATGCCCCGGATATGGACCGGCGGCAGGACGCCGAGCATGTCGTCGTGGAACGCCTCGCTCACCCGCGACAGCGGGAAGCGGACGAGAAGTTCGGCAATTGCCGCATCGTTGTTCTCGGTCATGCCCGTGCTCCTCAAAGGAGAACGAATGGCGGGATGGTCAGCTCGGCGCGGGCCATCTCGCGTTTGAGCTCGCGCAGACGGGTGAAGCCTTTGATCCATGACGGCGGGAACAGGACCCATTCGTCCTCGCTCGCCGTGTAGTCGCGCAAGGGACCGGTGCCGTCGTACAGCACGATCTCGGGCATGAACGCTCCGAGGCAACCGCCCGACCAGCGGCGGAACGGCAGGCCGTGCTCGCAGCAAAAGGCGTCGACTGCGGGGATCTGCCCGCCGTCGAGCTCGGTGCCGTAGAGTTCGAGCGGCTCGCCCGCGACCAACGCGGCGGGATCGAAGGGCTCCCCGTCCCATTCGGTGCGCAGGTCATAGTCGGCCGCGTGGGCGGCGAAGACCTCAAGGTGTTCGCGCGGCAAGGTGTCGCCGATGGTGATGTGAACGGGAGCGCGGTCGCCCATGGGCCAGGTCCTTTCGCGGGTGTCGTTGATCCGACCCCGCTCAAGTCCCCCTCCCCTCGATGTCAGCCGCGGCGAGCGGCCCAACGCTCGAGGGTGCGGTCGACCTCAAGCTCGCTTGAGCATGTCTGGCACAGCGCAAAGGCCTCGGCGGGGGTGCCCGACAGCCATTGCTCCCAGTTGGTCTGTGCTAGCACGACCGGCATGCGGTCATGGACGTCGGCCATCTGCGCGCAGCCATCCACCATGACCATCGAATAGGCTTGGCCCCATTCTTCGGTCGGACGCCAGAGCCCGGCGACGGCGAAGACCTCTTCGCCCGCCAGCGAGTACCAGGTGCGGGTCATCGCGCCCTTGGCGCCTTCGGCCTCCGCCCAGGCACTGACCGGAATCAGGCAGCGGCGGCGCTCGAAGCTGGCCCGCCAGAACGCGGTGCCGAGCTTGTCCTCGCGCGCGTTGTTGACCGGCTTGGGCTTCAATGGCTGACCGCTCTTGCCCTTGAGCACAAGCGGGAACCCCCAGGACATCACCCGAGCCTCGCCTTCGGCGACCACCAGCCCCGGATAGCCGGGATAGACCTCGGCCGCGAAGTTGGCGCCCTCCCCTGCCCGCGTGCCGAACAGTCGGGCGATCTCGGCGGGCGCCTTGGTCATGCGGTACAGATTACACATGGCCCGATGCTCGGTTGGACGGCTCTCCGTGTCAATCGAACAGGCGCGCCCTTGCAAATATGTTCCCTCTATGTTCTGTTGTTACCATGGAACGAATCGATACGTCTGCGGTCGCGCATGCGATCTTGGGCGCCCCGGGCTGGGCGCGCGTTGGCATTACCGCCCCAAGCTCAGGCCTGCGCGAGGGCGCCGCGCTGGAACTCGCCCGGGTCATCGCCGATGTCGTAGCCTCGCTGCCAGCGAAATGGCCGAAGCGCAGTCGTCGCTGCCGCTTTGAGGCCGGCGGAAAAGCGTCACTCTGCAGGCAAGTCCAGCAGCGGGATGAGCTGCGGATCGATCGGAAATCCCAGACGGCGGGCAAGGGCAGTGGCGTGTTGGAAATCGGCGGCGCGCACGTGAAGCGATCGCGCGAGCGCGGCGAGGTCTTCGCCAGGGCGCGGCGCTGACAGGGCGTGGAGTTTGCCGCAGGTTGCAGTCACCGCGAACGGCCAGGTCATGGCGATCGCCACAACCTGCTCGGTCAGCACGATCAGGGTATCGCCAGTCTTTATCGCCTCGTCGCACTGCGAGGCGTCGTAGGCATTGGCACTGCTCGCGAAGGCGTGATGGCGCCGGGTCTCGAAGGCGAAACGTTCGCTGTCGGTCAGCATGTCGGGATCTCCAGATTGCCCCAGGCAAATGAAGAGGCGGAACGCCGGGCGGGGGGTAGCCGGCGTTCCGCCTCAGGCCGCGCGGGGGTCTCATCCGCGGCCTTTCACGGGGACGGGGACCCGCGAGTGGGTCCCCGTCAGTGGAGTGGTCGGACGATCAGGCGTCGACGAGCGGCGGCAGCGCGCCATCGTGTTCGGCGCCGTCCTTGGCCTGCGCGCGGCCGCGCTTGCCCGGAGGCGTCGCGGTGCTGTCGCCAAGGCCGTCTTCGTGGCGGGCTTCGCCGGCCTGCTCGCCGCCTGCACGGTCACCGGCGACGTCGTCGGCACCGAAGATGTCGCTCTCGCCGTATTCGGCCGAGCCGAGCTGGCTGCTGCGACGGCGCGGACGCTGCCAGGCCACCGCCATCGTGCCGTCCTCACGCGGGAAAGCGGCGATGTAGAGCGGCTGCGCCATCGACGGATCGTCGATCTTGCCCTGGTAGAAGCTCTCGCCGGTCGAGTTCGAGGAGAGTTCGAACAGCGCGCCGACGATCACCCAGCGGCGCTGATCGTTGAGCGCGACGATTTCGTACTTGGGCGCGCGCGGGTTGCTGGAGGTCACCGGACGGAGGCCGATGGTGCGGGTGATGGTGAGCGTTTCGACGGAGCCGATCAGCTGGCCGTTGGCGTTCTTGCGGATTTCACCGATGTTCATGGACTGTCTCCTGGTAGGATTGATTGCGACCGAACCCCTTGTCCGATCACTCTCTTCCCACCCCCCTTCCCTCCCGGCCGTCAGGCCGAAGCTGCGGGCACTGCCCGCAGGGGGAGACCCGTCCGGTGATGTACTATGCTTTCAGGAGGTGAGACGGTACCTGGATGACCCTGCATGCGGATTGTACTTCCGCTATGCTCTTTGGGGATGATGCGATTGACGACGACAACGGGGCTTCGCAGGATAGCCCCGCAGCTGAGCGGCCAAGCACGCAGATTGGGAATGAATATGTCAGTAAATGAGGCAGCGAAGCTGGGGTCTTCAATCAAAGATGCGGCTTCGTCGTCAGAATCAGTTCTCGTTGAAGCAACAGTTCAGACACGTGACGACGGATCCGTGCCAATTGCAATATTGAGCGCCGATGAAGCGGTCAGAGTGATCAACGCCCATGCACCGCGGATAATATATCTTGTTGAGCAAGTTTTCGACCTTGCTGATGAGATCGAAGCTGTGCAGGATGAGCTGGATGACCTTGGCGTCGAACACTCGCCTAGTCATTTGAAGGCAACCCAGCGCAGGTTTGCCGCCTATGACGGGCAGATTGGTGCGACAATCGCGAGTTTCATGATTGACGGGGTGCTTCATACTGCGGTCGCCACCGCAACTTGGCACGACGAATTCGGAGACGCCGTCGAGGCGATTCTAGAAGTTGCCCGCGAAAACGCCAGTGCCGGCCAAGCATCGAAAAATTCGGAAGAAGCCAAGGCGATCGACCGCAACGCGCTGGTTCTGCTAAAACACCCGTCCTTCAATCATGGACGTGTCTCGTTCGACAAACGCATGGCGCTGGCTGAAACACTCTTTCAGGATTGTGGCCTCCACACACTTTCCGACATTACGCGGCGGGCGGAGACCTTGTTCTGGCTCGAGCAATCTGGCGTAAAGGTCGATGGGAATTGAGCAGGACTCACCGACACACCCGGGTGTATTCTGATCTTTTCTTGGATTTCCTCGGGCATCATTTCGAGCGCAACTTTCGTAGGCTGGTCTGGTCGAAGTCACTCGAGAAAAACGCAACCGGCCAGTCAGCGGAGCTCTCGTCTTGTCACCTCCGAGCCTTCGGCAGCTTATCTAGAATTGAGCGCAATGCAGAAGGGCTATCGCATTTTGCGTGCCATGAGCTGACAAAGAGGCGTGCTCGTGTCTCGTCAGGAAAGGCCTTCTTCGCTGCGTCGACAAGTTGCCGTTGATACCCCTGGACAGCGGCAGCTGCTGCTAACCGAGCATTCCTCTCCCGGGTCGCCACGCGCAGGAAGGAAAATGCCTGAGTTAGATTGCCGTCAGTCTCGCTCGCCCATTCTAAGATTGATACCGACGCGTTCGGCACGTTTTGGTTGAGCCAAGTGTTGGCATCTGGCCCAAGGTCTTCACGCGCCGAGGTCTCAAGATTATTTCTGCGGTCCAAAGCTGCCGCCGCCTTTTCCTTCGCTAGCTTTGCGGCTTGCTCTTCGATTGCTGACAAGCGTGCTTGCCGCATCGGCTCAAGTGGGAGCCCGCATAGGTCGTCAACGACGACCGGCTTGAGATATGAGTCAGCCATTCGCACGAGTGCTTCGACCCTGGACAAAAGCGAATCGTATGCGGCCCCTCCGCTTCGAGCAACTTCGGTGGGCGATACGCCATCGACATTGTACTTACCCAACCACCTCGCTTTTACCTCGTCAGGATCAGGGGCTCCAGCGGCTTCGAGCACCCGTCGAATTTTCCAGCCCAATTCATGAAGTCTGTAGATCCGTCCGTGCAATTCCGACGCAACGAAGAAGGCCTCTTCGTCCCGGTCCCACACAACAACGTCTTGGTTGACGGCAAGATGAGCCAAGTAGTGAAATATCGCATTATCCGCGCTGCCGAAGCTGGATGTGGTGTATCCTGCTTCCTCCAACCTCTTCCAATTATAGGCACTCAGATCTGACCGGATCATCCAGGTGGGCAGGCGATTGGCATACCCTTGGTAGTCCGGCCAATCGCCACGGACTTTGATCCTAGAACCGGGAGTGCTGCTACGCGAAGGTGCGACAATACCCGTGGCAAGCAGAGCTGCTTGCCACACCGGCAGGCCAACGCAGAACCAATGTTGGCAATCCACAGGCACGCCTATCTCGTCGAGCAAACCCACCTCTTCGAGCGACGCCAGAGACTCCCGATGGTAGTCGTAGTCGACTTTGCCGCGCGGCTTGCGCTCGATATGAAACTTGAGGCGTCGACCGCGCTCCTCCTTCTTGGCTGCGACGCGGCTCTCAAGGCGGGCTTGTCCAAGACTGCGTTCGGGATGATGGATCCATTTGCGATCACAGTTATGAAGGATGGCCTCGTCCAGTTCCTGCATGCTGATCTGCTGAAACCTCAGGGAATTGAGGTCAATTTCGATCATCGGAATATCGACGGCGGCAACCTTCTCCTGTTTTGCATCGTCAACAGCGTGTGCAACTTTGAACTCGACCGCAAATTCGTTGCTCGACAACACGACGATGGCGTCAGGTCGAAATCCTGGTCGGTCCACCTCGATGACGACACGATCAAGCTTAAACCGGCCTCCTTCGAACACGATTTCCTCGACGCCTTCTTGTCGCAAGACGAGCGGCGCAAAGGTTAGTTGTCGTTCGCGTTCCAGCAACTCCTTGGCATAAACATGCAGAGCCGTTTCGCCAGCACAGCGGGAATCCGGCAAATGTGCAAAATGTGGCCGCGCCCTGGTCGAGATTCTCAGCTGCAAGAGTTCGCCGCAATCTAGGCAGCGGAACGGCCCCATTGACCTACCGGAAATCCGATCGACGTGACGTGCGATGCCATCATTGCATCGCGCAAATGGCACCCTCAGGTCGCCGGACCTTTGCCATGTTGTGTGGAGCGGCGTGCAAAATTGACCCCCTTAGCGGGGTGATCGGCGTCTAAAATT
>VFQS010003409.1_pt1 | contig 12152 bp, 9 predicted proteins | sample 3512361 | NCBI WGS metagenome assembly VFQS01 (sample SAMN10412375, study PRJNA504923) | tailings metagenome | isolation source: Relicate 1 Philex TSF3 active mining | place: Philippines
GGCCACGGCCCGGCAGGCGGCGATGGCCATGCTGCGGGCGCGCTCGCTCAGCTCGGCGCTCACCTCAGCCGGGATCACGGTGTGGCTTTTGCCGTCGCTGTATTTGGTGTCGTAGTCGTACCAGTCGGCCTCAAAGCAGATCTCGCCCAGCACGGAGGCCTGCATGCTGCGGCCCCCGAGCACAGCGCATTCCAGTTCGCGGGCATCCACGCCCTGCTCCACCACCAGCCGCGGGTCATGGCTGGCGGCCAGTGCCAGCCCCGCCAGCAGTTCACTCCGGTTCGTGGCTTTGCTGATGCCCACGGAGGAGCCGAGATTGGCGGGCTTGATGAAGCAGGGGTAGCCCAGTTGCTGCTCCAGCCGATCGAGCAGCGCCTGGGGAGTCGCCTCCAGCTCCTGGGCATCCACGCAGGCATAGGGCACCTGGGGCAGGCCGGCCGCCGCGAAGGCTGCCTTCATGGCCTGCTTGTCCATGCCCACCGCCGATCCGAGCACGCCCGAACCCACGAAGGGCACCTGCATCAGGCTGAACAGGCCCTGGATCGTGCCGTCCTCGCCGTTGGGGCCGTGCAGCACCGGCACCCACACCTGCATGTCCAGGGCGCCTTCGGGGAAGCCCTGAAAGCCCGGCCTGAGCGGAGCGGCCGGCAGCTCCTCCCGGCTGGCAGGCGTGCCCTTGGCCAGTACGGCATTGGCCACCGACGGCGGCCACCAATGCCCCCATTGATCGATGTAGAAGCAGCTCAGCTGGTAGCGCTCTGCATTGGCCCCGCGGCGCAGGGCCGCCGCCACCGTGTTGGCCGAGCGGATCGAGACCGCATGCTCACCCGAGACACCGCCGAACACCAGGCCGAGTTGCACGGGTTCGCTGGTCATGGGCGGCTGGGTCGAGAGGCCAAACGTATCAGCGATCTCGGCGCTGACCAGGGTTACGACTGTGCTGTGCCGCTCAGGGAGAAGGCTCGCACCTCATCGATGCGCACCTCCACCAGATCACCAGCCTGCCAGCGGCCGCCAGCGGTGCGGGCGGCGGGGAAGAAGGTGAGGCGATTGGTGCGGGTGCGGCCCATCACCTGCTCGGGATCCTTCGGGTTGATGCCCTCCACCAGCACCTGCTCCGTGCGGCCGGCGTAGCGGGCGCTGCGCTCACGGGCCACCCGCTCCACCAGCGCATTGATCTCGCGGAGGCGTTCCACTTTCACCTCCTCGCTCAGTTGGTTTGGCCAGTCGGCGGCGGGGGTGTTGGGGCGTGGCGAGTAGGCGGCGGTGTTCACCTGATCGAAGCCGATCTCCTCGATCAGATCGAGGGTGCGGCGGTATTGGGCGTCGGTTTCACCGGGGAAGGCCACGATCACATCGGCGCTGATCGAGGCATCGGGCATGCGCTCGCGGATGCGCTCGATGATGCGGCGGTAGCGATCCACCGTGTAGCCGCGGGCCATCGCCTTGAGCACGTCGTCGTCACCACTCTGGAAGGGGACGTGGAAGTGCTCGCACACCTTGGGCAGATCGGCGCAGGCATCGATCAGCCGCTCGGTGAAGTAGCGCGGGTGGCTGGTGGCGAAGCGGATCCGCTCGAGCCCCTCCACGTTGTGCACGAATTGCAGCAGGTCGGTGAGGGTGTGCTGGCGGCGACCCTCCGGCGTGATGCCGGGGAGATCACGGCCATAGGCATCGATGTTCTGGCCCAGCAGGGTGATCTCCTTGAACCCCTGGGCGGCCAGCCCTTCCATCTCGAGCTTGATCGCCTCCGGCAGGCGGGATTGCTCCTTGCCGCGCACGGAGGGCACCACGCAGTAGGTGCAGCGCTCGTTGCAGCCGTAGATCACGTTCACCCAGCCGCAGATGCTGCTGTCGCGGCGGGCGGTGGTGATGTCTTCGAGGATGTGGTGCTCTTCGGTGGCCACCACCTGCTGGCCCTGCTCCACCTGAGCCAGCAGCACATCGAGGCGGTTGGCGTGCTGCGGCCCCATCACCAGATCCAGCTCGGGCACGCGCCGCAGCAGCGATTCGCCTTCCTGCTGGGCCACGCAACCGGCCACCACCAGGGTGAGGTTGGGGTTGGTGCGTTTGCGCTGCGCCTGCCGGCCTAAGTAGCTGTAAACCTTCTGCTCGGCGTTATCGCGGATCGTGCAGGTGTTGTAGAGCACCAGATCGGCCTCGAGCTCGGCCTGGGCTTCGCGATAGCCCATCGATTCGAGGATTCCGGCCATGCGCTCGGAATCCGCCTTGTTCATCTGGCAGCCGAAGGTGGTGATCCAGTAGCTGCCGCGCCCGCTCTCTGCCGCCGTCGGTGCGGTGGGTGCGCTGAGTTGTGTCGCCGTCATCGCTCCAGTTTCCGGTATCGCTGGAGCGGCGGCGATCCATCAAGGGATGGCGGGGCTTTCTTGGTCGTGCCAGCTTGAAGCCAGCGCCCTGGGGCCATGCGCCTTCGCCTGCATCGCTTTCGCCTCACCAAGGCCGTGCCGCTGGCCATCAGCCGCGGCACCACCAGCGCTGTGGAGCACCTGCTTGTGGAAGTCGAGCACGCGGGTGTGATCGGCCGCGGCGAAACCGGTGGGTTTGAGACGGGTCACCGTGCCTACGGCACTCAAGCGATCGCAGCGGAGCTGGAGGCTTTGGCGCCGCAGCTGGAGCCGCTGGCCCCCCAGCCCTTGCAGGCACTGGAGCCCTGGCTGGCGGCTCTCAGCCCACCGGCGCGCTGCGGCCTGGATCTGGCCCTGCACGACTGGTGGGGGCAGTGCCTGGGGCAGCCGCTGCACCGGCTCTGGGGCCTGGATCCGGGAGCCTGTGCCGCCACCAGCGTCACCCTCGGGCTCGGAGCGCCCTCGGCGGTGCTGGCGCGGCTTGAGCGCTGGCGGCAGCAGCTGCCCTCCACCCGCATCAAGCTGAAGCTTGGATCTCCCGATGGCCTCGACCACGATCGCGCCCTGGTGCAGACGGTGCACGCCGCCCTGCGACCCGGCGACGAGCTGCAGATCGATGCCAACGGTGGCTGGGATCTGGCGGGGGCACGGCAGATGATCCCCTGGCTGGCCGAGTACGGGGTGGTGCTGGTGGAGCAACCCCTGGCCCCGCTCGCGGATGCCGCCGCCGATACAGCCGGATTCGCGGCGTTGCAGGGGCTGGCGCCCATTCCAGTGGTGGCGGATGAGAGTTGCTGGGATCTGGTTGATCTGCTGCGGCTGGCACCGCATGTGCAGGGCATCAACATCAAACTGGTGAAGTGCGGTGGCCTCAGCGAGGGCCTGCTGATGGCGCATACCGCCCGCCGCCTGGGGCTCGGGGTGATGCTCGGCTGTTACTCCGATGGCGGCTTGCTCAACAGCGGTGCTGCCCAGCTGCTGCCGCTGGTGCAGTGGCCCGATCTCGACAGCCATCTCAACCTGATCGATGACCCCTTCGCCGGGCCGGATCGCCACGGGGATGTGCTGCGGCCAGCGGGGCATCCCGGCCTGGGAGCGCAACGTCTGCAGGAGGTGGCCTGATGCTCACTCCTCAAGCGCCGCTGGTGCTGCTGCAGCACGGCGGCCTCGACAATCTCTCCGGCAAGACCGGCCTGGCCATGCTGCGCTACCGCCAGGGGCCGATCGTGGCCGTGATCGATCCGGCCCATGCCGGCAGCGATCTGCGCGCGATCACCGGCATTGATCGCGATGTCCCCGTGGTGGCGGATCTGGCCGCCGCCCTGGCCTGGGGCCCCGCTGTGGCCGTGGTGGGCTTGGCGCCCTCCGGCGGGCGGTTGCCCATGGAGATGCGTGCCGATGTGGTGGCGGCGCTGCGGGCAGGGCTCTGCCTGGCCAGTGGTTTGCACAGCCGTCTGGCGGCGGATCCGGAGTTTGGTGCGATTCCGCTGGCGCCGGGGCAGTGGATCTGGGATCTGCGCCAGGAGCCGCCGGAGCTGGAGGTGGCCGCGGCACGCTGTGCGGCGCTGCCCTGCCGGCGCCTGCTGGCGGTGGGCTCGGATATGGCTGTGGGCAAGATGAGCGCCTGCCTGGAGCTGCAGCGGGCTGCGCAGCGCTCGGGTGTGGATGCGCGCTTTGTGGGTACCGGCCAGGCCGGCATCCTGATCAGCGGCCAGGGGGTGGCCCTCGATGCGGTGCGGGTGGATTACGCCGCTGGAGCGGTGGAGGCGGCAGTGATGGCCGCGGCGGAGGGGGCCGGCGCTCAGGCCTGGGTGTTGGTGGAGGGGCAGGGTTCGCTTGCGCACCCGGGATCCACCGCCACCCTGCCGCTGCTGCGCGGCAGCCAGCCCACGGATCTGCTGCTGGTGCACCGCGCTGGCCAGAGCCATGTGCGCACCCGGCCGGGGGCTGCCGCCGTGGCGATTCCGCCGCTGCCGGAGCTGATCACGGCCTGTGAGGCATTGGCGGCCCTCGGCCGGCCCGATGGGCTGCGGCCGCGGGTGCGGGCCATCGCGCTGAACACCGCCTTGCTCGATGCGGCCCAGGCGGAGCGCGAAGCCCGGCAGATCACGGCGCTCACCGGATTACCGGCGGTTGACCCGGTGCGCCACGGGGGGGAGCGTCTGCTGGCGACTCTGCTCGCATCGCCTGTGGCTCCGTAGTCGAGGCCTGTGGTCAGAAAGGGGAAACCCCCACCACTCAGAGAGTGATGGGGGTTTCGAGCAGGGGCGGACGAGGGGACTTGAACCCCCGAATGCCGGAACCACAATCCGGTGCCTTAACCACTTGGCTACGCCCGCCAGGGCTGCGCGATCCTATCAATGCGTGTTGCAGCCTTGAATGGAGCGGCTTGGCGGGCCGGGCAGGCCATGGGGCTGGTGTCTCGCGGCCGTGGCGCTGGGGGGAGCCTTGGTGGCCACCAACCCCGATGAACAGGATTTCGAGGCGTTCGCCGGTGAGCGGCTCGCGCGTCTGGCTGCCGAGGAGCTCTGCGATCAGGGCGGTCTGCCCATGGTGGCGCGGCTGCTGATTCAGAACTGCTCCGAGCTGGTGCTGGGGCAACAGGCCGTGCTGGGCCAGCTGGCTCTGCAGGGGAGCCGGCGCCTCAATGCCGGTGTTTTCAGCCTCTACAGCACCCAGCTCGGTGGCCAGACCCTGCTGCCCGGTCTGCGTCTGCCCCGGTATCGGATTCTCACGCTCGGGGTGGCGGGGCAGTTGGTGATGCTGCAGGCCGGCCGCGATGAAGCCTGATCTGCCTGGACCCGGCAGCCTCAAGCTGCAGCTGCCGCGCCTGTTGCTGGATCCCTGTCAGCACGATCTGCCCTGCGGGGATGCCGATGGCCTGGTGTCGGTGCAGCTCGAGCTGCAGGCGGGCCGCGTGGCGGCGATCCGGCCTCTGGCCTCGCCGCAGGGCTTGCCCCTGGCGCTCACGCCGCTGGTGGATGCCCATGCCCATCTCGATAAGGCCTTCAGCTGGGCGCAGCACCCCAACCGCAGTGGCCAGATGGCCGCTGCTCTGAGCGTGAACCTGCGCGAGGGCGAGCAGCGCACGCTGGAGCAGGTGTCTCAGCGGGCGGAATGCGCCCTGGATCAGGCCTGGCGCTATGGCCTGCGTGCCATCCGCAGCCACATCGACAGTGGCGGGCCTGGAGCGTTGCCCAGCTGGGAGGCGTTGCTGGAGCTGCAGCAGCAGTGGCGCGGGCGGGTGGAGCTGCAGCTGGTGGCCCTGGTGCCCGTCAGCTACTGGAGCACTCAGGCAGGCCGGGCCTGGGCGGAGCGGGTGGCGCAGGCCGGTGGCCTGTTGGGGGGTGTGCTCGGGCCGCCCTATCCGCGTGCGCGGCGGGACCGTCAGGCCTTGCAGGGGATGCTCCAGTTGGCCGAGGAGCTCGGCTGCGGCATCGATCTGCACGTGGACGAGAGCGGCGCGGCCCCCGGCCAGGGTGTGCGCCTGCTGCTGGAGCAGCTGGAACGCCGGCGCCCTGATCTGCCGATCACCTGCAGTCATGCCAGCAGCATGGGGCTGTTGCCCTCCGCGGCGCAGCAGCGGCTGGCGGAGCGGCTGGCGCACGCGCAGGTGGAGGTGGTGGCATTGCCCACCACCAACCTCTGGCTGCTCGGGCGGCGAGGGGAGGAAGATCTGCCGCAGCGGCCCCTGGCGCCGGTGCGGCAGCTGCAACGTGCCGGCGTGCTGGTGGCTGTGGGCGGCGACAACGTGCAGGACCCCTGGGATCCCGGCAGCGATTTTGACCCCATCGAGCTGTTGCGCCTGGCCAGCCGCGTTTGCCACTGCCCTCCCTGGCAGCGCCAGGGATTGACCCCGTTCACCACGGCGCCGGCGCGCATGCTTGGCCTGGATTGGGATGGGATCGTGCGCCGGGGAGCACCGGCTGATCTCGTGATCACGAGCGCCACCAGCTGGAGTGAGCTGCTGGCCCGTCCGCCCCAGCGGCGGGTGCTGCGCTGTGGCGAGTGGCTGCCGGTGGCGCCCACACAGCAGCCCTCGCCGGCCCTTGCCAGGCTGGATGCCTCAATACCCTCCTGATCACTTGATGGCTTCGCTGCTGCCCAGCGCCCTGCCGCAGCCCCTGCCGCACCCGGCCACGGCGCAGCAGCTGGAGCAGCTGACCGCTGATCTGTGCGCTGCCGGCCTGATGCCATTGCGCAGCAGCGGAGAGCTCGAGCAGCTTGCGGCGGATGCCTTTGTGTATTCACCGGTGCTGCAGCCGCTGCTCCACGGGCTGCGGGCGCAGCTTGGTGTGCGGGCCATGAACGCGGAACAGGTGCTGGCGGCGGCGGCGGCCTGCGCGCGCCACGGCGTGAGCCTCACCCTGCGCGGTGCCGGCACCGGTAATTACGGCCAGGCCACGCCCCTGGCCGGTGGCCTGGTGCTGGAGCTCAGCGCCATGAACCGCCTCCAGCAGTTCGATCCCGCCAGCGGTGTGTTCACGGCGGAGGCGGGGATTCTGCTGGCGGATCTGGAGCAGCAGCTGCAGGCGCAGGGCCGGGAGCTGCGGCTGCTGCCCAGCACCGTGCGCAGCGCCAGCCTGGCGGGGTATCTGGCGGGCGGCTCCAGCGGGATCGGCTCGCTGCGCTGGGGATTCCTGCGAGATCCAGGTCATCTGCTCGGGCTCGAGATCGTGACACTCGAACCCATGCCGCGGCTGCTGCAGCTCGGTGCTGCGGAAGCCCAGGCCATCAACCACGCCTATGGCTGCAACGGCATCATCACCAGCGCCACCATGGCCAGTGCGGTTGCCGTCCCCTGGCAGCAGTGGGTGCTGGAGTTCCCGTCATGGGAGCAGGCCCTGGCGGCGGCGCAGCAGTTGCCCAACACGGCCCTGCTGCTGAACGCCCTCTGTGCCTTGGAGGGGCCCGTGGCGCAATGGATGCCCTGGCCAAAGGGCTGCCCCCCTGCCACGGCATCGGGGCACCGCCTGTTGATCCTGGCTGCCCCTGATGCACGGCTGGCGCTGGATGCGCTGCTGCCGCGCCTGGGGGGGCAGCTGGTGTGGGAGGCGCCCCAGGGGCAGAGCCGTGGCATCCCGCTGCGGGAGCTGTGCTGGAACCACACCACCCTGCATGCCCGCACCCACGACCCCGGCTTCACCTACCTGCAACTGCTGCTGCCCCAGCCGGAGCAGGCGGCCCTCGATGCCCTCCGCCAGCGCTGGGGTGATGAGGTGCTCTGGCACCTGGAGGCTGTGCGGGCCCAGGGGCAGCAGCGGCTGGCCTGTCTACCGCTGGTGCGATGGCGCGGCCGCGAGGCCTTGGAGGCGTTGATCCGCCATGCCTGCGATCTGGGCTGCCTCTTGTTCAATCCCCACGCGATCACCGTGGAAGATGGTGGTCTCGGCGGTGTGGATGCGGAGCAGGTGGCGGCCAAGGCCAACTACGACCCGGCCGGGCTGCTGAACCCCGGCAAGCTGCGCGGCTGGCTTGAGCGTTCGGCGTCGGTTGGCGCTTAACAGCCGAGGCTGGCTCGGGTGTCGGCGCCGGTGCGGGGGTTGGTGCCGCTGGCTTTGGCGCAGAGCTGCCGTTGATCGGCGCGATCGATCAGGGCATCGCTGAAGTCGGCGCCGGTCACATCGGCGCCATTGAAGGTGGCGCCAGCGGCAATCACGCCCACCAGCAGGGCATTGCGCAGGTTGGTGTGGCTCATGTCGGTGCGATCGAGCAGCACATCGCTGAGGTCAGCGCCACTGAAATCGGCTTCGGGGAAAGCCCCCTGGGTGAAGATCGCTCCGTGCAGATCGGCGTCCGCAAACTTGGCGCCCTTGCCCACTGCTCCGGCGAAGGAGGTGTTGGCCAGGTGCTGGCCGGAGAAGTCCTTGCCGCTCTGGTTGGTGAGCGTGTAATCCACGGTGTCCTGGAACAGGGCCCGATCCTGCAGGCCAACGCCGGCGCTTGTGTCGAGAGCCATAGCCGGCAGGGCGGCCACCAGCAGCCAGAGGCTGGCCGCAAGGGCCAGGAGGCGATGGATCGGCATGGCGGCGCAGGCGTCTGCGTTCAGTCTGTCGTCTGAAGCAGGGGAAGCAGCTCTGCCACCAGATAGAGCGAACCGCACGCCACCGGCAGGGCGGGGGAGTCCACCAGCCAGCTGAGGTTGCTGGTCAGGTCAGGGGCGCCGGCCTCCAGGTGAAGCCCTGTGGCGGCCTGGAGTTCGGCTGCACTCCAGCTGCTGTGCTCCTGCGGCAGAGCCACAACCCGCACGGCGTCGCCCTCCCGCAGCAGGGTGCGCAACAGCGACGGGGCATCCTTATGGCGCTGCATGGCGATCAGCCAGCGCCGCGGCAGCTGGTGTTCGTGGCTGCGTTGGTCCAGTTCATGCCGCAGCGCCACGGCCGCCGGTGGGTTGTGGGCACCGTCCACCAGGAGCGGCCGGCCCTCGAATCGGCGTTGCTCCAGCCGGCCGGGCCAGCGGGCCTGACGCAGCCCTGCGGCGATCGCAGCTGGGGTGATCGGCCAGCCGCGATCCGCGAGAGCCTGCGCTGCTGCCGTGGCCACGGCGGCGTTGCTGCGTTGCAGATCCCCCTGCAGACCCAGCACAGGTCCCCCCTGCTCCGCTGCCGGCAGTGGCTCCACCCAACGCAGCGAGCAGCCCTGGCGGGCCGCCAGTTGTCTCAGCACCTGGGCGGCTTCCTCGGTTTGCGGGCCGCTCACGGCTGAGGCCCCGGGGTGCAGCACCCCTCCCTTCTCAGCGGCGATGGCTGCGATCGTGGGGCCCAGATGTTCGGTGTGATCGAGGCCGATGCTGGCGAAGGCCAGCACCTGGCGATCCGGATGCACCGTGGTGGCATCGAGGCGGCCCCCCAGCCCCACCTCCAGCACCGCGAGCTCCACGCCAGCCTCCGCGAAGGCCTGCATGGCCGCTGCCGTCACCAGCTCGAAGGGGGTGAGGTCGTGGCGCAGGGCCAGCGGTTGCAGCTCCTGCAGCAGCCGTTGCAGAGCGGCTTCGCTGATCAGGCCATCCGGCAGACGGATCCGCTCGCACCAGCTGAGCAGATGGGGTGAGGTGTAGAGGCCGCAGCGGATTCCGGCGGCGCCTGCGATTGCGTGCAGCATCGTGCTGATCGAGCCCTTGCCGTTGGTGCCGGCCACTTGCACAGCCGCAAAGCGACGTTCCGGATGGCCCAGCTCCGCCAGGGCCGCCTGCAGGCGTTCCAGGCCGAGGTCGACCCCCCGGCGACTGAAGGGAGCGATCAGCTCGCTGAAGGGGTCTGGGCCTGGCACGCGATCAGGGCTCGTTCCAGCCGCTTCACCGCTTCTCGGATGTGGCGGGGCTGGATGGTGAGGGGGGGGACGAACCGCACCACGTTGGTGCCGGCGGGCACCAGCAGCAGCCCTTCGGCCATGGCCGCCTTCACCACATCGATGGCGGCTGGCCCATCGGGTCTGAGCACCAGCCCCTGCAGCAGTCCCCAGCCGCGGCAGCCCTCGGCCAGGGTGGGGTGACGCGCCACCAGGCCGGCGAGCTGCTCCTGCAGCTGGTGGCCCATCGCTTCGGCATGGGCCGGCAGGTTGCGCCGCACCAGTTCTTCCGCCACGGTGAGCCCGGCTCGGCAGGCCATCGGATTACCCCCGAAGGTGCTGGCGTGCTCGCCCGGCCTGAGGTGATCGGCAGCCGCCTTCACGCATAACGCGCCGATGGGGAACCCGCCGCCCAACCCTTTGGCCAGGGTGAACGCATCCGGTTCAACACCGAGCTTTTGATAGCCCCAGAGGCGCCCGGTGCGGCCGACGCCCACCTGCACTTCATCGAAGATCAGCAGGATGTTGTGCTGATCGCAGAGCTCCCGCACCCGCCGGAAGAAGCTCTGGTTGCCCGGGTTCACGCCGCCTTCGCCCTGCAGCGGCTCCAGCATCACGGCGGCCACGCGCGGACCATCCTTTTCGCACTCGGCCAGCAGCGCCTCGAAGGCGGCCGTGTCGTTGTAGGGGAAGTAACGGAACCCCTGCACCATCGGCTCAAAGCCCTGGTGGTACTTGGGCTGACCGGTGGCGGTGACCGCCGCCAGGGTTCGCCCGTGGAAACTGGCCTGAGCCGTGAGGATCAACGGACCAGCGCCGTCGCTGCCGATGCCGCGCACCTGATGGCCGTGCTTGCGGGCCAGCTTGATCGCTCCTTCGTTGGCTTCGGCGCCGGAATTGCAGAAAAACACCGCATCGGCGCAGCTGTTGGCCGTGATCCAGGCCGCCAGCTGTTCCTGCTCAGGAATCCGATACAGGTTGGAGACGTGCTGCAGCTTGCGCAGCTGCCGGCCCAGAGCCCGGCGCATCACCGGGCTGCTGTGGCCGAGGGTGCACACGGCAATGCCGGCCACCCCATCGAGGTAGCGCTTGCCCTTGCTGTCCCACACCCACACGCCCCGGCCGCGCACCAGTTCGAGGGGAAAACGCCCGTAGGTCTGCATCACCGCCGAGCTGGCGGGGGTGATGCGAGGGGGCGGAGTCATAGGAGCGGTGGGACTTGAACCCACATGCCCGAAGGCGCTCGATTTTGAGTCGAGTCCGTCTACCAATTCCGGCACGCTCCCGCGTGGCTGACTTTAGGGGTCAGCCCTCAGCCCACGCGGCGGATCGAGGCGCCAACGCGGTTGAGCTTGCCCTCGAAATCGGCGTAGCCGCGATCGAGGTATTCCAGGCCCTGCACCGTGGTGATGCCTTCCGCCGCAAGGCCGGCCAGCACCATGGCGGCTGAGGCCCGCAGGTCGCTGCCCTGTACCGGTGCGCCGCTGAGGCTGGCGACGCCTTCGATGAAGGCGGTGCTGCCCTGCACCCGGATCGCTGCGCCCATGCGCTGGAGCTCGGCCACGTGCTGAAGCCGGTTCTCGAAGATGTTTTCGGTGATCACGCTCGTGCCCTGGGCTGTGGCCAGCAGACTCATGAACGGCGCCTGCAGGTCGGTGGGGAAGCCGGGGAACGGCTGGGTGCGCAGATCGACAGCCCGGATCTCTTCAGCCCGGATCGTGACCAGGGTGCCGTCGATGCTGAGCTTGCAGCCGGCTTCTTCGAGCTTGGTGAGCACCGCACCGAGGTGATCGGTGATCACCGGGCCCACGGTGAGCGTTGAGCGCGTGATGGCAGCGGCCAGCAGGAAGGTGCCGGCCTCGATCCGATCGGGGATCACGGCGTAGTCGGCACCGTGCAGGCGCTCCACTCCAACGATCGTGATGGTGGGGGTGCCGGCGCCACGCACTTTGGCGCCCATGGCCAGCAGCAACCCGGCCAGATCCACCACCTCCGGTTCGAGAGCGGCGTTTTCAATCACCGTTTCACCCTCGGCGAGGGCGGCCGCCATCATCAGCGTTTCGGTGGCACCCACGCTGGGGCAATCGAGGTGAATGCGGCCGCCCTTGAGGCGATGGCCGCGGCCGGGCACCACCGCCGACACCACACCGTGCTCGATCGTGACCTGGGCTCCGAGCGCTTTCAGCCCCTTCACGTGCTCCACCACGGGACGGGTGCCGATCTGGCAGCCACCAGGGAGGGGCACTCGGGCAATGCCCAGCCTTGCCAGGAGCGGGCCGATGCAGAAGAAGCTGGCCCGCAGGCTGTTCACCAGCTCGTAGGGCGGCGAGGATTGGTTGAGGCCGGAGCCGTGCATCTCCAGGCTTTCACCATTGCGGCGCACCTTCACCCCGAGGGAGCTGAGGATTTCCCCCATCCCCTGGATATCGGTGAGGGGCGGCACATTGCGCAGCCGCAGCTGGTCTTCGGTGAGCAGGCTGGCGGCCATCAGCACCAGGG
>VFQS010003411.1_pt1 | contig 12149 bp, 10 predicted proteins | sample 3512361 | NCBI WGS metagenome assembly VFQS01 (sample SAMN10412375, study PRJNA504923) | tailings metagenome | isolation source: Relicate 1 Philex TSF3 active mining | place: Philippines
ACTTCATACTCTTCGGGAAGAGATAGATCTAGAATCGCTTCCCGAACAAGAGACTCTAGCTTACGACCTCTTACCACACCCTTAGTTCCCGCAGGAATGAGGTTGGGTAAGTAGAGGTCTAGAGCGTGGTTCATCTTACTCTCTTCCACACCGGCTTGAAGCAAGGCGTCGACAAAGATGTCAATCTGCTTTTGGACGCTTGGCTCTTGGATAAAGTCGTGAAATAGCTCTGTATCGCTTAGCGAGTGTTCTAGCTTTTCGTCGTATTGGGCGGTGTAATACTCTTCCATCTTGTTTCTTTCTACCTCTAGAAAGAAACTATTACCTTTTCATTTTCTTATTTAACTCTTTCATCAACTCCTCCTTAGAAATCGACCGGGGTCCTACAGTATTATCTTTGGCGAACTCGAGGACTCCAATTCTATCGATATCAAGCGGGTTATCAAACCGGAGAAAGTAGTGGGACTGCTCTGACTTGTTCTCGATCTCCCGACTAATGTTTCCTGCGTATACTCCGACGCGGCGAAAGGAGATATGGGGAGCGTCGCCTTTCTTGACAAAGGTATAGCCTACGGGCGTCTGCTTTTCTTCTACCTCTCGGTCTACCTCTCGTCTCTCCCATATCTGAAAGACACAGGGAACGTGGTGTGGTTTACCGGCGAGTAGAAACGAGTCATTAGGCAAGTCAATCTCTCGGAGAAGATGGAATCGCTTTGGGATTTTGTCTTGACACGACTGCTTTTTAAACGACTTTGGTAGGATAAAGCTAATGGTGGATGCAAACTCAGCGCTTTTGCGTATGAACTTGAACGCTAGACTCGATTGGCGACCAAATGGGGGATTACCAATCACATGAACCTTACCTTTTGGATTAGAAAGCGTGAGATAGTCTTGCTTTACCACACTCGTATGTTCAGGGTATAGGTCGTAGAATAGGCACTTGACACCAAGTCGGAGAAGAGGCTCTATAAACGCTCCATTACCCGCGCTCGGTTCAAGAAGAATATCGTCAAGAGAAACCTTGACTTCCTCTTGAAAGGTTTGGATACACAAGTCTACCGCCTTAGAGGAGGTGTAAAACTTGTCAGTTGTGTCACGCTCTAGACCAGAAGACATTTTATAGTGTAAAATATATAGCGTGTTAAGGTCATTTTTTTTTAAATATTAGAGTATATAAAATGGCCGCGGCTGGAGGAGATATTGAACACATAGTCCGTCGATATGAAAATCTTAAAGAGGACGAATCCTTAGAGACTAGCCCTCACCTCTTCTTACAAGAAGAGGAAGAGAAAAAGGCAAATAAGATGCTAGCTGTAGGTACGTCTTTTACCCCAGAGTATTTCCGATTTATGGATGATAATCGCTTTTACATGGGTCATCGCTATATAATCGACGAGCGGATTGCCGGAAATCAGGTAGGAAGTTATCGGTTTCTCGCCAACCCTCCTATCCCTGATCTAATTCCTTTCGTGGTAGATGCTCTACCACAAGTAATGAAGACTCAGTCTCTTGAAAACATTAGAGGCTTACTTACTCTTCCAGCCTATATCAGGTCTCGCGTCATCGACCTCGGTCTCGCCCTAAATGACGAGGATCCCGATGAAGAGATCTCGATTGACGACTTGCCGAATTCTCCTCTCAAAGCTCTACACCTCTCTAACATTGCTACCTTTGTAGAGAACAATAGCTGGACGTTCTACTCCAACGACAAGTCGAAAGAGTTCCACATCTTTGCGCCAATGATCGCCACACACGGAGGAGGAATATACACTCTCAAGTTTCTCCGGTTGACGTCGAGGGATATTAATTTTCAGATCTACCCAACGATATATAGTATCACGGTAGAAGAAGGGGGTCGCCGAATTCCTGTGACGACACCAGAGGGAGACATTATAGAGTTTCATCTCGAGGTAGGAATAGTGCCTAATCCTGGAATTCCTTTTCCTCGCTATATCACCTATTATTCACCAACAGCGGGCGGTTATGAAAAGAGAAGAATGGAAATTCCAAGAAAAAATCCTGACGATTGTGTAACGGTTTCGATGTTTCTAGCGGGATACCTTACTCAACCCGATATGACTCGATACCACAACCTTTTCCGTCATATCGTCATTAAAGAAAATAGTCAGAGTCACATACGTAGCATTAACCATATGCTCTCGTATGGCTATGACCCATTTGCGTCTACTGTTATGACAAGCAGGATCCATAGTTTCTATAATCGTAAAGATCCATCAAATCCTCTACGAAAATTATACTTAGTCCGCTTATACTTTGGTCCAGTTAACCGTGACTATACTAAACAAATCGGAGGAATTGCCTTTGGAGGATACCACGCCTTGCCTAATCTATACACGATCAACGTGGTCGACCCGGCAAAGACGAGAGCACAAAATTACCAAGTGTTGACCGATATGCTCGATCTGCTTGGGTGTAATAGGGAGAATATTCTTTTCCCGATTGGTGTGATAGGTCACCAGCTCCTACTAAGTTATGAACAAGGAAGATATCTTATGAGAGACCCTCAGGTAGATGAGTACTATGCGGACTTGATGGATCACCCGAATAATCTTGTTTATCCCGCTAGAACTCTTTCGCCCTATGGATATATCTCTCTCTTTTGCGCGGAAACTTCTCTCCCCGCTCAACACTTTGCCGCGGTTTGCCCTGAGATGGGAGGTCTATACTCTTACTATCAGAATACACCACTCTTCAAGGGCGACCCCTTCCCTCTCGTCCGGAACACTGTCAACAAGTTTATTCGACATTTTTCCGAAACACGAACTCGCCCCGTATACCAACCCGTCGTCGGCGAAAAACTTCTCCTCCAGAGCTTTCCCTTCAATCTCGACATAAAAGACCTAAGACTCTCTAGGCTACGGGAAGAAGCGGCTATAATCGATGAAGAATCGCTAGGGTTGATACGATGGCCGAATCATGATATCTCGTTTGACTACTACAACCGTCTGAATACGGGTATAGAACAAGTAGAGAAATCGTTAGGAAACGTTGCAGGACTCAAGTCAGTAAGAAATTTTTTGCGCAAGTATCAGCTCTCGAACGAGGCGGACATTATGCGACGATACTCTCGCTCGGTCGGCTTGTTTGGCTTCTTTCGGAGGAAATATACGGGAGAGGATATGCACAACCTTCTACTAAGTCGCCCTCTCTTTACTGCTTTCTTGAAAGAGTATACCTCGGTAGCAGACGATGGAGTATCGCCTCTTTCCACACGAGTCATCCAGCAACACTCGGAAGAAGTAAATCAACACATTGCTGAGTATCTTGCTCGGTCGGAGAAACCAGTCTTGAACCTCAATAAGATATTTTTAGACAGCGTGTGGAATAATCCGGCAGCGGTGAAACAGCTCGCTCTTTACAAGACGGCGAGTCTACAACGTCTCGTTGAACTTGCTGACAAATTGGAGATAGGAGACGATCTAGAGAAAGACTTGGTCGAAGCGCTTGAACAGTATGGAAGACAATACAAAAAAACGTTACGTATAACAGTAAGAAACAAGGTCGCGAGCGAGATCGCCACCACTCGCGTCCTCCTACCGGAAGGTAGAATATTGACGGCAGCTGATATCGCTAAGTATTTCTTGACCCATCCCGTTCCTAGAGAGGAAGAAAAGGAAAAGTATAAACCGGTAAGCGATGAGATGGTCAAGCGAGTTATACTGAAGCGTTTACGCCTCGCCTCGCCTATAGCCGAACTAGAGTCAAGAGAACAGGCGGAAATGTCTCTCCAAGCACGTCGTATACAGGCGATCCGAGCAGCGCAACCTTCTCGCTTTTTGCCGCTACCAGAGGTGAAGCGTTTGACAAGAGCTCAGATCCAACAAGGAAAGGTGCTTGACTACGAACAAGCGTTACGAGATCTAGAAGAAGAGGAAAAACAGCGCCAGATAAGAGCTATTGGAAAGAAGAGAACTGCCAAGGAGGTCTTAAAAGATAGAAGAGAGGAGGATCTAACTGAAGAGTATATAGACGAGATGATTCAGGCGGAAAGAGAGCGCTTACTCGAGTCAGCTTGGTCTGATGAAGACAGCGCGCGGCTTAGAGCTGAATTTGAAGTAGCTATCCGACCAAGCGAAAGAGAAAAACTAGACGGGTATGACACAATGATAGCTCTTGTCGCCATAATTCGTCAGTCTCGTCCGGATAAATATCTAGGGAAGAAGTAGATTTTTTAACAAAGAAGAAGACGAAGAAGCAAGCGTAGCACCCGGAAATATAGAAAGTAAACGATTTCCTATTTGAAATCGTTATATATCACACGCCAATCCATACCTTTTCACATACGAGTCGGCGAGTGGGTGTCTCTCTCGTATGAGCTTATATTCGTGGGTATGAACCTCTCTCATCAGATAGCCCACGATTGCCATTCTCTCTCGATCAAGGCACAACGGAGTGCCCTTGATGACAAAATAGTCTCCTTTCTTTTGTAGCACAATGGTCTTTGGCGGGTAATCCAAACGAAAGACGGCGCCATTCCATACCGTGATTTGCGGCTCTACCTGTGAGAACGAGCCGTCCGTCTGCTGCACACTTGCGACAAGCGGTTGGTCATCCTCTTTCAGCCGCTCTAGAATGAGAGAAAAGCAAACGCCTGTCGGGCAGGTCACGTATAACTTTTCCTGGTTGAAAAAGACGATAAAGGAAATCGTTGGTTCTCTACTAATGTGTATCATCCAACACTCTAAGAAGCTGACTTAGCCCTAGATTCATACTTAGAGTCAGATCGTTTAAATCGCTTACCCGCCGGAGAGAGATTACCTCTTCTGAAGGAGAAAAACTAGACGGAAAGCTATCCGGCACGTCGACAATACACAGCACCTTGACTCGGATGGTTCGTTTACTCCGCTTGTAGTCGTGGGGAAAGAATTCTTCGAGCGAGTAGATCTCGGCTTGTGGCAAAAGCGAGAGCAGATAGTCTCGCCACTCGGGAACTTCTTCCTGTAGTTCTCGTTCTAAAGCGTCAATGTGATACTCTCTCGCCTTGACTCCGCCACCAAAATCTCCCCATAGCCCCCGATTAGAGAGGTTGACAAGGTAGTCGCCGTTCGGGTATCGGGGTAAGACGCCGATACGGCCTCCCCACCCGTTTGGGATGGAGAAGAGGTCGTGATAGCTTATTCGGGTAAGGATCTCCCGCATCATTGACTTTCGAGAGATTTCATGTGAGGGGTGATAGCTCTGTCTTTCTGAAATTCGAACTCCGGTCTGAATTAAAGGGAGCATACTACCAAAAGAGTATGTAATTAAATTCTTTTACCTCTTGTAAAATGTTACTCGCTACGCTACTCTCTCTTCTCTCGGTAGCCGCCGCGCAAGTATGCCAGCTCGTCGTCCCATTTCAACCACTCTCCTACACCGGATTGATTACACCCTATCAGCTACAGGGGTGCGATATGAGAACGGCGCCGTCTTTTGTCGAAGCCGTGATCTTTGATCTTGACTTGTTAAGCTTTTCCGTGTATCACCCGTTGGTCATCAACGCAGGAACCACTCCTCTCTTTCCACCGGTTCAGTTTACTATGCCAAAAAACGCGGTAGTTGGTGTGTGGTTTGGGAGTAACGCGCAGACCATCACTCTCACGCCGGCGCTCAATATCCAAGACTGTGTCTACAACATAGGAGGTTCGGCGAGCAAAGACGCGTTTGGGCAGTTTGCGCACTGTGGAGCGATTGCCTTTTTCGAGGCGGTAGAAAAGTTTCTTCCGAATGTAACTATTCCTCTTTTGGGAAAGGCGTCGGACGGAGAAAACTGTTTGACGACAAGAGACTTTGGGTTGGTGGATATGGATCCGGCAGACAATGTGGTTACCACCTATTTGGTCGATATGGCGACGGGGAGAACGGCACAAAATACGCTAGTAAATCAGGCGGCGAGTCCGACGGCCGTTGTGTTAAAGAATGGGTCAGATAACTTGTTGTTGTCGGTAATGGACTTGATTATGGGGTGTGTTCCCTTCAAGGCGGTGAATCTAGCTGACCCGGGGATGAGAATTAGCGCGCTTGCTCTAGATGAGATCCACGCCGCAGTAAGACAGTCTGCTCCCTACGCCTATCTTCCGAAAGGAGACCCGATGGTGAGGATTAACAACTTGCCGAGTCTCGCCAAGCTCAACGCCTATCGACAGGGTGTGTTTCAGCCGGTGGTGGACGACTTGGCGAAAGCGGGTACGCTCGAGTTTTGCGCGCACTACACCAACATTCACCTGCCGAGATTACAGAAGAACCGGAATCTGTTTTTGGTGGAGCCGTCGCCGGATCAGGCGGTGGCGACAAATTTGTTTGGGTTTCTCGCCAACCGATTTTTAGGAAGTTTTCTAGGATTGAACTGTGGCGTGTTGTTGGATATTGCCACGCCAGTCACTCTAGTTCTTGATGGAGTTCTTGTGAAAGATGCCGTGTTGTCGATCGTCTCTCCGATTTCTACTCCACCCAATGACCCATATCTTGTCGCGCCGGGTTCGTCGGCTCTAGAGCCAACTCCAACTCCAACTCCAACTTTAGCACCCACTCCAACTCCAACTTTAGCACCCACGCCTGCTCCGACTACTCTTCCGCCCACTCTAGAACCAACTCCAACTTTAGCTCCGACTACTCCTACACCTACTCCTTCTCCTACACCTACTCCAATTCCGACTACTCTTCCGCCCAAGACTACATCTACCCCTACCGTCGTTCCGACTACTACAGCATCACCTCAACAGCAGTCGTCGAGTTGGGTGGTGATTATGGTATCGAGTGCGGTGTCGGTTTTGGCGGTGATGGGATTCTGTGCCTATGCCAACAACTGGTGTGCTCCGTCTCGCCCGCCTGCTTATATACCGTTGGAGCCGACATTACCACCGGGAAGAGGTGTGGACCGAGCGGACGCGAAGGACCGGGTGGATGCGAAGCCCTATGAGAAAAAAGGTAGTGTAACGAGAGCTAGGGTAAGTAGTCCGCGCCGACCATTTCATGAAGTATAAAAGTTTCGAATGGAGACTTTTTTATAATCTCTAGCAAAGGTAAATGAGTTATACAAGAGAACAGTGGAATCTTTCTACCGCACTTGACGAGTTTTTAAAGCAAATGCTACCTCTTGACGTTCGGTCATCGCCTAGAAGATTTCAGTCACCACGTCGCGTTCCTTCTCCAAGACGAAGTCGTTCCCGGTCGCCGGTTCGTGCTCGCTCGCCACCTCGTGCTCCCGTTCGCGCTCGATCACCGGTGCGACGTGTGGTGGAGAGCGTCTCACAGTGTGACGCGAATCCTCCGACCATTATTCAGCCCTATCGCGAACGGTTGAGTTCTTACGAGTCCATTCGGGACTACTTGTCTCAGGTAAGAAACAAGGGTGATATCTGTGCACTAAAGGAGGATATCTTTCCTTGTAAAAAGAGAATTGGGTCTCCTAGTGAAAATGGTATCATCTACCGCTTGTATAACCGTAGAACACAGCGTCAGACAAGAGCGAGTCTATCGGGTAGAACTCGGATGCTACCCACTGACTTTATCGTCAAGGTGATGGAGTATGAAGCAAACAACAAGAGAGAGGTGCAGTATACGAAAGAGTTTGCCGATCTTGTTCTTGATGGCATTAGCCCTAACTTTGCGCTATGTTGGGAGGATCATAACTGCGCGGATAAGTGTGCCTTTATCGATACGACTACGATGAGACAGCCTTACCAAGGGATATGGAATGATATCAAGTCGAGAGCGTGTTACCTATTCTTTGCTGAACTGTTTCACGGAGATATGAATAACTTTCAGAACTACCTTTCTTCCTATTCTCGTCAAGAAAAGGGAAAGATCTTGATGAGCTGTGTCTCTCAGATGTTTCTAGCGATGGCTATCCTCGACCGCTACCGACTCGCTCACACCGACTTTCACTCGGGTAACGTGTTGTTTCGAAAGTATTCAGACGACCCGGATTCAGCCTTTGTCTATCATATGAAGAGTATGAGTGTCGCCGTACGCCACCAGTCCCACCTCTTTATCGTATGGGATATCGCCAATCTACAACAGAGAGGTAAACGGGATCGGTTTCGAAAGGATGTCGAGCGGGTGGGCGTGTTTTCCGACTTGGCTAACTTTTTTGGGTGGCTAGAGTCCTACTTTTCTGTGCTTGTTCTCAATGAGGATACGGGAGTAAATGAGCCGAATCCTAATCCCGACCCGGCGTTTAAAAATTTCTTTGCGGATTTGTCCGAGTTTTGTCTAGATATGTTTGCGGATCATAAAAAGGTAGACTTGGCTAGACTCTTCCGAGCTGATATTCCACAGATAGCAGAAGCTCACGGTTTAAGAGAGGCGTGGGATGAGGTCGTTCAGATTGATACTGCGGTAGAGTCTGTGACAGAGACTTTTAATCTGTCAGAGATGTTGTAAGTGTTTTGTTTCTAAGAGAAACAAAACGAGTTACCTTTGAAGATATACGGCATCGTGCACATCTGTAGATATTCCATGTAGGAGTAGCATCCTTCTCGATTGGCTCTCAACACTAGCCGACCGGCTGCCGGGTTTTTAATCAGCGCCTTCATAAACCGGGCGTAGTAGGTGATACGCAACCTCGGATGCGAGACGTGTTGCTCAATCTCAGGCAGCATTGCCGGGTTTTCGACAACCGCCAACATTCGGATGCGCCGATGTTGCTTTCTCTTTAACTCTCCTAAAAGAATCTCTCGTGCATAGGGGTTTTTCGCGAGCTGTCTCCAATCTGATCGAGAGAGCGTCTTTAACTCGGGGTCGGTTTCTAGCAGCAGCTCCATCGCTTCTCGACTCGGGTTTTCACACAAGCCCTTGGTTCGGATCAAGGTCGGGTTGGCGCGTAGAAAGTCGATAGCGGCCGGATTCTTGTTGAACTCGAGCGGGTTTGGAGGATTTCTTATAAACCACGGCAACATCTGTGGCATCCGGGCGTATTGGTCAAGGTGTTGACCAAGAGGGTATAACCGATACTCGGATCGATAGGGCGAGTTCATCAAGATCTCGTGAGAGTAGATAAAGTCGAGTGCTTCCGGCGTGATGTGTGGATTTTCAAGAAACTCTAACCATAGCGCGTCGTAGTAGTTTAGGAACATACAGGGTTCTCGATTAAACCCTTTCGCGAGGTGGTGAAAGGCGTCGGGGTGATGTCTAGCGATGACCCGGTCTTGAAAGCGGGTAGTGAACTCTTTGTTGGGAAAGAGATTGCGTAGCGGAAGAAGAGAAAGAGCGTGTGGGTGATCGAGTAGGTTTGTATAGTTTCCGATACGCTTTCTCTCGATGAGGAGTTCGATGGCTTTCGGGTGGGGGTTTTTGCTTAACGCGGCGACGAGATTATGGGAAGAGGAGAGTTCTTGTTCGACGTCTACAATCACGTCGTAGGTATCCACAAGGAGGTAGTACTCCATCTCACCATCGATTTCTCTAGATAGTAGTTTAACTTCGCAAAAGGGTTGGACGTCGGGGTCGAGTGTGCGGAGATACTCTCGGCAAAAGGTATCGCGAGTCGCCTCGAGTGTAATGAGATCGCCTGAAAGAGTCTTAGCCGTAAACATAGTTCAATAGGATAGTGTAACAGAAAAATCTTCTCATTTTTTATCTCGAGTAAAGGTAAGATGCAGTGAAAACGCTTATATGACGTCGAGTCAGGCGATTCCAAAGCAAAAGATTTCAAGATAATTCCTCCGGATCAGCGTCTCCGTGAGGATAACCGAACCCCGTAACATCCAAAAGGAATCCACCCTTACCTGCATCTTCGCTGATAGGTTCGATATGCGATGGTGACCGAGGCTTGCCTCTTTCTGCACCACCCGGCTTCTACACGCTCTTCTATCATTTCCCAATCGTCGAGATTTGGAAAATAGTATACATCCGCTAGATAGTCCTCTTGAATTACGGAAAGTTTCCACTTTTCCCAAATTTTGTTGGCTTGAAGACTCTCTATCAATGTCTTTCCTCCAATGAGCACCATATCCGGAGTCAGAGGCATATCTCTCTGTGCAATAACGACTTCTCTTCCCGGGAGAGGAGGGAGAGCTGTGTTTTTACCGACCAAGACCTTTTTTCCTAGGGTAGTGGAACGAAAGTGCCTAAGCTCTTCCCGAATGTCCCACGGCAGCTTACCGTCTAGTCCAAAGGCTCCGTTAGCGGCTACTGCACAGCAAATCATCTTACTTAAAGGAGTAGCTTTAAGAGAGTATGAATCGGTTTTTAGCGTGTTTAAACCACATTTTCCGCCATCCTGAGAAGTTGGTGGTGGGGAGAGGTGGAGATAGCCACGAGAAGAGCTTTGAAGAGTTGTTAAAACGGTATGAGGTAGACTATACCCGGCATCCGTTTGGGCAGCGTCGGACGCCTGACTTTTCCGTAACGGGAGTAAAGGTAGAGCTAAAGAGTTGTCGTGGGGAGAGAGTCTTTCTCAACGATACGTTTTTTAGAGAAGACTACTTGTATATTCTCTCGGCGGCGGAAACCAGTGTGATTGCGATGGGTAGGGATTTGTATTCGCCGGCAGAGTTGGAAAAATACGAGTGCTATCACCAGGAGTTATTAGAGCTACGGAGAAAATACACTTCTAATTCGCGGCTACGTTTATACCCGAGGTCGGCTACACAGTTTTCGATTAGAGAATTAGATAGAACTCGGCTCTATCAAAAGGTAAAAAATGAACTGTCTTGTTACTAAAAGTAACAAGAGGAAAATGTGGTTAAAGCTGTTATCAGGAGAAGTTATAGAGGCAACACCGGACACGGCCGAGCAGGTAGTTTACGATAGGTTACATCTCTCGCCGGAGAGGTATGAGGTGAGATTGCTATTGACGGAGAATGGGTATACTCAGGTCTTGGTAGACGACTTGTTGTATTCGGACAAGCTAACCGATCGGGTGAGAAAGGCGTTTCATCCAAAAGGCGTGGTTTACCCTTATGAAGACACGATGAGAACCTACTCGGTTGAGTGGTGGGTATCCGGGCCGAAAGAGAAAGACGCAGAGTTTTACCAAGAGTATCCGAAGAGGAACAAGGTAGATGAAAGTCTAGAAGAAGAGTATTGGAACTTGTCGTATACCCACTTTGCGGTTTACAAGTTCCAATACATTGGAGAAAATTCCTATGTCAAAGCGGTGAGTTACCACCATCGGAAAGAGGATATCAAGCTCGACCATCCCACACCGGAAGCGACAGAGAGACTACAGTTTGTTCTAGAGCACTATCAGAACGTAGAACAGACAGGAGACTATCCCAAAAGCTATTATATTTTTTACGACGACGTTTAGGAGACGACGACGTTTGAAAAGGTAATATCTATTTACTCGTTGTAAATAGATTAACGACGGCGAGTGGAGCGGCTTCGTCTACCGGAATGACGGCGGCTACCAGAACGACGACGGCGACTACCGGAACGGCTAGAGCGGCGAACTCCTGAGAACTTTTCGACTTCGTTGGCTAGAGCAAGGAGTTTGGCCGAGCAGTTTTTGGCTTTGGTGACGGCGGCCTTTATACGCTTGTCAATGTCATCTTCCGCCGATTGAAGGTGAGGCTGTCTCAGCAGTATCGCTTTCTCTTTCTCTTTGTTAAAGACGTCGTCGGCGTAGGAAGTGCACAGAGCTTGACGCTTTGTGATCTCTTTGATTCGAGCCTGAACTTTTGGTTTCTTTGCGTCGTCTATCGCCTTGAGAATATTTCCAAGAGAATCGATCTTGGCTCGGGTAGGTTTTGACGCGCTCACTAGATCCGTGTCATCTTCTACTGGCAATAGGTCAAGTCGTAACATCCGAGTGAGACGAGAAACGTCTATGAGATCTAGATCACAAGACATTGCCATGGTACCTTGTTCACAAAAGCAACTACGTGTTGTCCACTCTAGACAATTCTTCTCGTCCTCGGGATAATACAAACTGGCATCTCTCTTAAATCCGAGACGGGAGTAGCTAATAAATCCGGCAATGTTGGTGTATTTGGCTGCGAGTTCAAGTAAAACTTTCTGAGGAGTAATCCCGCGTCGGTAGTAGTCTTGCTTTGCTGCATAGAGCAAGGCGGCTAGAGTAAACTGGCCTGAACCGGCTAGACCAATCGAGCAGATGAGGTTGACCGACCAATAGTTATAATATGCTCGGCATTCTCCTAGGTGAGCGATGATAAAAGAGACAATCTGATCCTTACCCTCGTCGT
>VFQS010003413.1_pt1 | contig 12148 bp, 10 predicted proteins | sample 3512361 | NCBI WGS metagenome assembly VFQS01 (sample SAMN10412375, study PRJNA504923) | tailings metagenome | isolation source: Relicate 1 Philex TSF3 active mining | place: Philippines
CTGCTACCGCCTGGGTATCGGTGGTCGTCGCAGGGGTAGTCGCACTACCACAGGCAATTAATCCAGTTGCCACCCCGCTGATGATAATACTCCGCAAAAACTGTTTACGCATGATGTGTGTATTTCTTTCGTCTATCGCTGCTCTATCCAGAGTGATTATTGCTGATCACTACGAGTTACGGCACGGCCAGGCACACCTGATGCAACTGCTTGATCGTCGTCGGTAGGACGTTTGAATCGTGTGGTCAAAGACTCAAGCAAGCTGTATGCAACCGGTACTACAAACAATGTCAACACCATGGACGTCAACAAGCCACCGATGATGACTGTTGCGAGACCACGGCGGAATTCACCACCTTGGCCCGTGCCGAAGACGTGTATGCCAGCCGCAACGGGGATTGCGCCTGCCACAAGTGACAGTGTGGTCATCAAAATGGGGCGCAAGCGCACGCCACCGGCTACCTGCAGGGCGGTATGTTTGTCGAGCCCAGCAGAACGCAGGCGATTGGTGAAATCCACTAGCAAGATGGAGTTTTTGGTCACCAATCCCAACAACATGATGAGACCAATCATGCCAGTGATGTCGAGATCGGTGCCCGTGATAATCAAGCCGATGAAGGCACCAATAAAGCTGAATGGCATGGCCAACATGATGATGATGGGCTGGCTAAACGAACCAAACTGTGATGCTAGCACCATGTAAACAAACAGTACCGAGAGGAACATGGCGATAATCAATGACGTAAACCCTTCGGTTTGCTGTTGTGATTGCCCTGTAAAGCTCCACGTGACACCGGCTGGGACGTCAATACCACTCATGACGTTGGTGAGTTGGGTTTGGGCATCGTTGAGGTTGAGATCCTGCAAGTTGGCACCAATCAACAACTGATTGAGGCGGTCATAGCGCCGGATAGTGACAGGACTGCTCGACAGTTCGAATTGCCCCAGTGAACTCAGAGCCACCGACCCACTGCGGGTGGGAATCACGATGTCGCCCAATGCAGTGGCGTCGGTACGATCGGACTCGGCCAGGCGTACCACAACATCGGTATCGATGCCGTCACGGCGCAACACTGTGGCACGTTCACCATTGATGAGGGCGCGCACCGATGAGGCAATGTCTTGGTTGGTCAACCCCACATCGCCGATACGCACGGGGTCCGCCAGCAGGCGCAACTCCGGCTTGCCGGGTGTGTAATTGCTGCCGATGTCGACTATCCCGGGGATCTCGCTCATGCGGGCCGTGATTTGATCGGCCAGTGGTGCGATTTCTTCGAGCGGTCGATTGCTCTGCAAACTGAGCTGGAGCGTGCGTCCGGTGATGCCCGTGCTCGAACCCTGGAAGCTCGGCACCGCAAATGCGAGATTGGGAGCGAAATCCAACTTGGCGCGCAATGATTCTTGCGATGCAATTGTCGGTGTTTTGCCCTTGAGCTTGATGCTGAATTCTGCACGCTCCGGGTTGCCCACAAAGCCCACATTGCTGATGACTGATTCGACATCGGGATCGTTGAGGATAATCTCTTCGATGCGCAATGCCATCTTGTTGGTTTCTACCAGCGTGGTGCCCGGTTGCATTTCGAAGCCCATGATGTATTCATGCGGGTCTTCGGTCGGGAAGAAGTTGAACTTGAGCTGGCCAGCAACCACAAAGCTGAGCAACAACACGATGACTGCAGTGACAATGGTCAAGATGCGGTTGCGGCGAGTGGCCAAAATCCGTTCGAGCAGATTGCTGTACCATTCACCGAGCCGACCCGGTGATTCGTTGGCCTCGTGCAGTAATGACGCATCGGGGTCGTCTTCGTTGATTGCGACGACCTGGCGCTGTGCTTCGTGGCCGTGAGCGTTGTTGGCTTGGTTGCGATTGCGAAACAAGTTGGCTGACAACATGGGGGCGAATGTGAATGCCTCGATGAGTGACAGCAAAATCGACACCGCAACTGTGATACCAAAGGATTTGAAGATGATACCCACAGTGCCCGTCGTAAAGGTGACCGGCACAAACACGGCTACGACCGTGAGCGTCATGGCCACGACCGATAGCGATACCTCGGCAGTGCCACGGCTGGCCGCAATTCGGATGGGTTCACCACGGAGCGTGTGGCGGAAGATGTTTTCGCGGACCACAATGGCGTCGTCGATGACCAACCCCACCACCAACGATAGCGCGAGCAACGTGATGAGATTGATGGTCAGCCCAAATAACGGCATGAATGCAAACGTGGCAATCAAGATGATGGGCAGACCGGCCATGGTCACAATCGTGTTGCGTACATCGCGGAAAAAGAGGAAGACGACGATGAGGGCTGCAATCGATGCAAAAATCAACTCTTCGAGAGAACTAATCACTGATTCACGGACCGATGTCGATTGGTCACGTGGCACGATGTAACTCAAATCCGTGCGCGACGCAAACAGCGTCTCGAGCTCGGCTTTGACGGCGTCAGCTACGGCGACAGTATTGGTGCCAGATTGCTTGCGTACATCGAGCAAAATTGCATCTTTGCCGTCGAGACGTGTATAACTGGTGATATCAGCGACGCCTTCTTCGACGCTTGCTACATCACCGATGGTATAGGCTGTGCCCGTAATCGGCGTATTGGCAATGTCGGTAATCGAATTGAGCATGCTGGGGGCGCGCAGGCTGATTTCTTGGGTGCCGGCATCAATTGATCCCAATCCCAGATTGGCGTTGGCAGACTGCAACGAGGCAATCAACTGTGCGGGGATGAGACCATAGGCCTGCAATTTGTCGAGTTGCATCGAAACGTTGATTTGACGCGTCAGACCGCCCTGTACGGTGACTGACCCCACCCCAGTGGCTCGTTGCAGCCGCGGGGCAATGTCCTCGTCGATGATGGTGCGCAACTGCAAGGCGTCGATATCGACGAGCGGCGAAATCGCCACTGACATGATTGGTGCCTGATTGGGGTCGAAGCGCTGATAGATGGGCTCGCGGATGTCGCGTGGCAATGAATTGCGAATTAGGTTGATTTTGCCACGCACATCTTGTTCGGCCTGATTGATGTCAGTGCCTTCGTTGAACTCCAAAATGAACAACGCTTGTCCTTCGCTCGATGTCGAAGTGATGTGCTTGATGCCATTAATGGTGTTGATGCTTTGCTCGATGGGTTTGGTGACTTGCTCGACCACACTGGTCGGCCCGGCACCCGGGTACGACACCGTGACCGCCACGATGGGCAGATTAATGTCTGGCAGCAAATTGACCGGTAGTGTGTTAAATGACAGTATCCCAAAGGTTACTGCCAGTAGCATCAGCATGGTAATAAATACAGGCTGACGAATGGACGTGTCGGCAATCGGCATGCCATTCAATTTTTCGCGTTTCCCGCTCGTTGCCATGTAGTGCAACTCCTTAGTTCTCTATGCCACGCAGTCCGTGATGATTTTCACACATACAATCCACACAAAATATACAGGAAATGGACAAGTGCTCGCTTCCGACAACGGAATGAACGCTATTCGCCCATATGGGTGATGTCCGTAATCCTGTAATGGTTTGTACCTACAAAGTACTATACAAAATTTCCACCAATGACGCTGAAGAAAAATGTGAGAATTCGCTTAACAACCCCTCACAACATCAGCTGTGAGGGGTACGAGTACGCAGAGTGAATTGGATGTGTGGAGTTAGCGGCCGTTTTGCTTGAGCCACTTATAGCTCATGGCGATGCTTTCCATGGGATCGCGTTGGCACGAATCTTGTTCGACAATCAAGAACTCAGCACCGACGGCATCGGCAGCCTTGATGACACCCATGACATCGAGTGTGCCATGGCCGACTTCAGCGAACGAGCGATCGCTGGTCATGTCTTTGAGGTGCACACAGGGCACGCGCTTGCCGTATTTGGTAATCATGGCAGCAGGGTCCATACCGGCAAATGCTACCCAGAACATGTCGATTTCGAGGTCGATGAGGCCGGGCTTGCTTTCGTCGAGCAGAATGGTGAGGGCGTTGGTGTCGCCCAATGACTCGAGCTCAAATTCATGGTGGTGATACAAGAATTGCATGTCACGGGCCTGACAGCGGGCACCGATATCCTCGAATTCGTGCATGAATGCGCGCCACTTGGCGGCATCACCGCGCTGATCGGGGGCAATCCAGGGGCAAATCACGTAGCGTGCCCCGAACAACTTGAGGTCGTCGATGACCTGGTCGAGGCTGTTGCGCAAGAATTCAATGCCCACATGTGCGCCGGAGACAATCAGATTGTGTCGATCGAGTTCGGCTTTGAATTCTGCGGCTGGAATCTGGTCGGTGTACACGAGTTCGACACCCGCATATCCGATGGCAGCGACCTGACTGAGGGTCTGCTTCCAATCGGCGCTGAGGGCATCACGAACGGTGTAGAGTTGCAAACAAATCGGCTGTGACACGGTGATCTCCTTTGTTCTGTGTGAGGATGCAACACTCTGCACATCATACCGCATAAATGTATACGTTGTGAATAGATTTAGACGATAGCCCGCAAAATCCGGTATGATGAATCAGAGGTGGTACATGGTGTGTGGTAAGGAGTCGATGCATGCGAGTGGCAATTGTCGGCGCAGGTTTAGCAGGTTTGACGGCAGCACGGGCATTACAACGACACGGTGTGCGTGTCAATTTATACGAAGCGAGCGACGGTGTGGGTGGTCGTGTGCGCACGGATGTCGTCGACGGGTTTCGACTCGATCGCGGCTTTCAGGTGCTCTTTGATGCATATCCGGCTGTACGCCGTTGGTTGGATCTCGATCAACTCCAGCTGGCAGCATTCGAGCCAGGGGCGATTATTGCTCACCAGGGTCAACAGAGCATGCTGACCGATCCATTGCGCGACTGGCGTCACACGTGGGCAGCACTGCGTTCAGATGCCGGCTCGTTGATTGACAAATTGCGGGTGTTGCAACTGAGTGTGTGGTGCAAACAGCACACTGTTGCGCAGATTCGGGCCATGACCGACGAGAGCACGTTGCAGTATTTGCAACGAATTGGCATGAGTGCACGCATCATCGAACGCTTTTTTCAACCATTCTACGGTGGTATTTTTCTGGACCGTTCATTGGCGACGAGTGCCAAGTGTTTTTTGTTTGACTTTAAAATGCTGAGCGAAGGCCGTACGGTGGTACCCGCACTAGGCATGGGAGCCATCAGCCAGCAACTGGCAGCTGGTTTGCATGATGATGTCGAACTCAATCTCAACAGTCGTGTGGTCGGCCTCGTACGCGAAGACGAGCGTGTAGTCGGGATTCGTCTGGCAAGCGATGAAGCCGTGTTGGCAGATGCAGTCATCATGGCTACGGCCAGCCCTGATGTGCAACGTATTACTGGTCTCGATATGCCGACCACGGGTTTGGGCACGGTGACGCTCTATTGGGAGGGTGATGCACCACTGACCCCTCATCGCAAAATATGGCTGAACACCGACTCACAGGGCACGATCAACAACGCCGTGCAACTCAGTAATATTGCCCCGACTTATGCACCGGCTGGGCGGCATTTGATGAGTGCGACGGTGTTGGGGGTGCCCGATATCAGCGATGCCGAGCTGTACGCTCAGGCCGAACGTGACCTCGTAGGCATGTTTGGCGCGGCTGCACAGCACTACCGGCGACTGCGCATGTATCGGATTCCATTTGCGCAATTTGTGCAGCCGCCAGGGGTGCATCCGCAGTTGCCGGCCAATCGTACCGCAGTGGCTGGATTGTATGTGGCAGGTGAATTCACTGAGGCTAGTAGCATTAATGCGGCCATGATTAGTGGCGAAAAAGCGGCGCGCGTGGTGATGCGCGATCTTACGGCACTGGTTGGGTAATGGTGGCATAGGGCGCATCCACCACGATGGAGATGTTGATGGGGGTGAGTCCAATGCCACTGATGGTGACTGGCAATGGAGTGGCGATCAACGCGCTGTCGTTCCCGATGATTTGGAGCATGTAGTTGCCTGCTGCTAGACCAGTGATGGCGAAATCGCCTGATGCATCAGGCACAATCAGCTGATAATCGACCAGCTCGATACTGACACGTTGTGCATCAATACCGTCGATGTGACCCCGAATGCCACCACGATTGGTGACATCGGGGTCGTTGAGTGTGCGGAGAATCTGGGTAATATCGAGCATGCCGTAGCCGAATTCATCATCGAAGCCTGGTGCCCCGAGGTCTTGGGTGGTGCTCAGGATGAGTTCACGAGTCTGGAGTGCGTTGAAATCAGGGCGCAGTGAGCGAATAATGCCAGCCGCTGCACTGACTTGTGGTGCGGCGGTGCTCGTGCCTTCGTCGCTACGCATCCCACTTCCACCTGCGGCAACGTTGCGGATATCGACCCCGGGGGCAACGATGTCGCCGCCATGGGCGAACTCGGCGCGCCGCAGATGGGGGGTCAATGCGCTGACCGCCAGCACGCCCGGGTAGGCGGCCGGGTAGGTGATGTATTCGTTTTGGTTACCAGCAGCGGCTACGACTACCACGTCGTGATCGAGGGCGTAGGCAATCGCCTGTTGCATGACCTGACTATCACCACTGCCACCCACGCTCAAGTTGATGACTTGCGCCCCGGCATCTACGGCAGCGGTGATACCTGCGGCCACCGTGCTATCACTGCCGTAGCCATAGACGCTAATGGCTTGGACGTCGATGAGGCTACACAGTGGGCAAATACCCGGTGATACCACGTCATCGGCTACGATGATGCCTGCGGTATGACTGCCGTGCCCCTGCGCATCGACCACGTCGGCATCGACAATGGCAATGCGCGTAATCACCCGTCCTTGCAAGGCTGGATGTGTGCGATCGATACCAGTGTCAATTATGGCTATCGTGGCTGGTTTTGGGAATGGTGGCAGGGTGACTGGTGCGTTGATTGCATCAAGATACCAGGATCGCGCAGGAGCAGTGGGTTGTACGGTGGCAGTGCTGGCGATGCCAGTCGGCGTCGGCTCTGGTGTGAATGACGGGGTCGCAACGGGAGCTACGGCGCTGGGTCGACCGCACATCATCAAGAGTATTCCTAGTAGCACCAGGTATGCACGGTATTTCATGCAGGAGGTTGTACTGGATCACCCAAGTAGATGGGCTCGATCGTCGGTGGTGTGAGGTCGCCATGTTTGAGGATATGTGTTGCAATTTGGGCCACATGCAGTGGGCGAGCCGGATTGGCGTACCACGGCTGGGGTTGCCCGCACATGCGCCATGTCGGCGTATCACAGACGACGGCTCTGGTGAAGGTGATATCGGCTACGGCCATGTTGTGTGGGTGTACTTGGCCTGGCTCCCAATCACGCGGGTAATCAGCCACGGCAAAGCGACCACGTCCTAGACTCGTGCACACACTTACGGCTTCATGCTGGCGGTACGTCCATGCCATACTGTCGAGTGTACCTACTCCGACTATTTGTGCGTGATTGGCAATGGCGATGCCCTTGGCAATGCTTATCCCCACACGGATGCCGCTCCAACTGCCAGGGCCGAGTGTGACCGCGATGGTGGTGATGTCGTGCGCCGTAACTTGTACGAGACGACATAATGTGTCGAGTTGGCTGAGCACTTGTTCGCTGTGATTACGCCCACCGAGCCACTGTTGTTCGGCTAACAGGGTGTCTTCGCGCACCAGTGCGAGGGCGCTATAGGCAGTGCTTGTATCAATGACGGCAATCATAGTTGCGTGTTTTCTGTTGGAGGTGATGTGACCGGCCAACTCTGCTGCATAGAGCGACAGAGTGCCCCAGCCCGCTCACCATAACCGATGAGGTGGATGTGCCGCGATGCGACACCACTGTGGTCAATATACACGGCAAGATGTGGCATATGTGCCAGACTGGCGTCGCGTTCGGGCCATTCGATGATGCATATTCCGACGCCACTCGTCGCATCGTCCAGCCCAATGGTGTAGAGTTCTTCGGGTGATGTGATGCGGTACAAATCCACATGGAAGATGGGCGTGCGATTTGCGCTGCGGTATTCGTTGATGAACACAAACGTGGGGCTGGTGACACTGTCGGTACTGCCACAGCCCGCTACGAGCCCCTTGCTGAAATGCGTTTTGCCTGCGCCGAGTTGCCCATACAGCAATACAACATCGCCTGCTGTCAGCATCGTTCCTAGGTGCTGACCCACGGCAATTGTCATAGCGACTGAATCAGTGGTGATGTCATGTGTGCACGAGATATTCATGCTGGTATTCTACCATTTTTGTTGCTGGCCGATGGCCGATTGTGGTAAGTTGCGCAATTAGCACCTCTCGGCTACAATGGCGTAGATATTCGTTTGTGATTGGAGTAACAATCATGACACGGAAAGCATTTGAACGCTACGTCTGGTACGTACTGGTCTTTACGTTGATTGTGATCATGTGGGGCGCTTTCGTACGCGCCACGGGTTCTGGGGCCGGATGTGGCAGCCATTGGCCACTGTGTAACGGTGAAGTAGTGCCACGCGCTCCCGAAATCGAGACCTTGATTGAGTTGTCGCATCGCTTGACGAGCGGGTTGTTGTTGATTGCAACGGTGCTGTTGACGGTACGGGCCTTCAAAGTCTTCCCCAAGGGGGATATCGTGCGCAAGGGGGCCGTTGCGACGCTCATATTCATCATCATCGAGGCCTTGATTGGGGCGCTCTTGGTGTTGTTTGAGCTGGTGGCGCACAATGCATCGTTGACGCGTGCGTTTTCGATGTCTGCCCACCTCGTCAATACGCTATTGCTGTTGGCAGCAATCATTCTGACTGGATTGTGGGCGCGCGGTGTGCCACCACCCACCATGCGTCAACCACGGCAGTTGCATGTGTGGTCCATCATCGGTGTAGTGATGACCATGTTGTTGGGGGCTAGTGGTGGTATTGCGGCGCTCGGTGATACCCTCTTCCCAACGGTGACGTTCCGCGAGGGGCTCATGCAAGACCTCGACATGACTTCGAACATTTTGTTACGTCTGCGCGTAGCACATCCCGCCATTGCCATCGCCACCGGCATGGTCATGGTAATCGTGGCACGTTTGGTAGTCGGATTGCGGCCAATGCCCGAGACTCAACGCGCTAGTCGCTGGTTGTTGGGGTTGTATGCGGGGCAGTTGGCGCTGGGTTTCGTCAATTTGGTACTGTTGGCGCCCATTCCCATCCAGTTGATTCACTTGTTGTTGTCAGATCTGATTTGGTTCGCATTCGTGGCATTGTTGGCATACGCCTATGCCAAGCCGCAGAGTAATCAGGCAGTCGCCGTGTAGCGACGTATCAGTAGTCTGCCCTACGCCTCCCTGTTTGTCAGGGAGGCGTTTGTGTTGTGTGATTTAGGTGGTAATCTGGATAAATTTTTGGCGAAAAATATACTGTGCCAAACGGAGGAGTATGCCAATGAGGAGTACGTGCAATGCCATAAAGAGGATGGTCAGCCAGGTGTATGTTGGTTGGATACTGACGGCATAGAGGTGAAGTGCCGGCCAGATGACAATTCCCAAGATGGTAGTGATACTATCAACGATGGGCAATGATTCACCATTGCGCTGGAAGGCGATAGTGTGTGCGAGTGAATTCCAGGCAAAAGGAATGGTAATCACCAGCAAAATACTCAAGCGATGCCAGGTCTGTGTGATGAGTGGAGAAAACAGGCTAATCAGCACGATGATGGTGGCTATCAAGACGAGCAGTGTCGGCCATGTCGCGATAATTGTGCTCCATGCGGGCATCGCAAAGGGATTGATGATCTGGGTGGCGATGACCATGACGGCATAGGTCAGCAACGAAACACATCCTGCCGTGAGCAAGTATGCATTGAGGTAGTGGTCCCGTGAGCGCATAGCTGGTAAGCGCCACAGGTGTGATGATTGATCGGCCAAATCGGTGATGATTGAGGTGATATATGCGCTCAGTACTAGCGTCAGTAATGCCCAGGTCGACAGAATGGTGTCGCCGTCGAGTGTGTCACGCAGGACTAAATAGGGCACCAGTGCTGCCACTCCACACTCGATGAGCACCCGGAACGATGTGAGGTATTCCAGCAAAACACTGCGAAAGAGGCGAAGCATGGCAATTACTCCTTGGGTGCGATATCTTCACCGATTTGGGACGTAATCGCGCGCACTGGATAGCGGTTCGAGAGGACGTTGGGTTGCCGTGACTGGCGCACCAGATCTGCCAGTGGGTGATTGCGCGGGTCAATCCGAAAAATATGTACGTTGTAGTGCAATAACACCTGGAGAATCTGTGCCAATGAAAAAATTCCATTGCCGGTGAGCACAATACTGCGTCGCGTGACGATAATCCCATCGTCGAGCGCCTGAATATGTTCGTGTGCGGCAGTTGGGATGTCGTTGGTACGAATCATCAGTGTGCGTGGTAGATCACGGATGTGCTGGCCGTTGAGTTCGGCAATGATGCGCCCATTGGTCAGTACGCCAATGTGATCAAACAGTGATTCGAGTGGGGCATTGCCACGTGTGGCAATCACGATGGTCATGTTGCGATCACGCAAACTCTCGATGACATCAATCATGGCCTGTTGCTCATGAGCGTTCAAGCCGGTGGTGGGCTCATCAAGGAGCAGTACGAGTGGGCGATGCAAAATAGCCAGTGCCAATGCGGTGCGCAGTCGATCAAACTGCGAAAACGTCCCAATGGGTCGATTGGCGAGTTGTTCGAGGGCACACCACCGGATTGCCCGTTGGCAATGCCCGAGCAGATTGGGCCCTTCGATGCCCCGCAACCGCCCATAATCCCGCAAGAGTTGGAAGGGGGTCACGGTGTTGGGTAGCGCATGTGCCGGCACCATCAGGCCCACCACAGGGGCGGCATCGAGTGCCGTGTGTGTGCCGATGCGCACATCACGCGAAGCAGTACCGTGCAAGCCCGCGAGCACGTTTAGCAGTGCGCTTTTGCCACTGCCAGGCACCCCCAAAATCCCATAGCACGTGTAGGCTGGCACATGCAATGTGACATCCGTCAGCGCAGTATGTGGGACCTGGAGGTGGGCCGTGGTGATGTCTGACATGTTCTGCCTACCCTACGACAAACTGTAGATACAACAATGCCACAAGTGCCGGTGGCAACGCCCGCCACCAACACCAGCGCAGAGCAGCTGCCAAGGTCGCAAATGGTTGATTCCGCACCAGGAAGCGCAATGCAATCATGCTCGCGATCGTAACAACAAAGATGACAATCGCATGGACGTACGCGTTGGGGATGAGGTCGTCGGCAATAATCTGAATCGTTACTGCACACAACAATACCGTGGCACGTACATCGGCGGCAATTTGCATGATGGCCACCGTCGATAAGTCGAGACCGGTAGTCATGACCCCGGTGAGGGCCGTGTCGTTGCGGAACATGCCAATCCCAAAGGCTGCAGGAAGTGCCAGTAGTGCGGCGACGACTGCCAAAATGGTGGCAGGTAATACGCTCAGACTCCACTGTTTGTTAGCCCAGTACAGGGCAATAAAACAGCACCAAATCACAATGCGACCAGCTAGGCCAATCTGAAGCGATCGGGCTGCACCGCGCACTACAAGCGGTGAATTCGACATTTGCGCTACCAGTGATGGCATCAGGTAGGCGGCTTCGAGCGCAGCCCACATCAGCAACGGCCCAGCCACGGTACTGTAGGCCGAATTGCCAGGCCATGGCATGTAGACCATTGCGCTAATAGCCAACAAAATACTGAGCAACGCCGCAAATCCATCAACGGTGAGTATGGCCCGTAGCGCATCCGGTGGCAACACCGGCCGCCGTTGTGTCACGATGACCCCAAACACCACCGCAAGCAATATGGTCGGTAGTAGGCCTGGATATACGATAAATGCAATGAATAAATCCACCGTGACTCCTCATAGACTACAAATGATTGTTGTGTGTATGCATGCCTGCGCTGCGAATACTCGTGAGAATATCTTCGTGTGTGGGTGGGCACCCGAGTAATTGCTGGGCAATTGGGAGCTCGGGAGCCTCGCTGATACCCCCTTTGCCGAAGGGAGCCCCAGTAATGGCACATTGCCCTACGGCAATAATAATGGGCTTTGTAGGCATGTGCATGAATATCTGTACCAATGTGCTATGTGCAAACGAGGTCATAATCCCCGTTATTACCCAAATGTCAGCATCAATGGGGGTGCTCACCATGGTCATGTCGTCTGCACGATGGACTGCTGCCATAATGTGTGC
>VFQS010003414.1_pt1 | contig 12142 bp, 2 predicted proteins | sample 3512361 | NCBI WGS metagenome assembly VFQS01 (sample SAMN10412375, study PRJNA504923) | tailings metagenome | isolation source: Relicate 1 Philex TSF3 active mining | place: Philippines
AAAAAAAAAAAAAAAAAGCTTTAAAAAGGTAAATAAAAAAAAGCCCCTTCGTTGTGTGCGTGAGTCTCGATTCTCGAAGGGTCACAGTCACATCATGACTCACATGTCACAAAAGCTGCCATTATTTGCATACATTATTATAACTCAGCTATACATTTCTCTAGTAACAATGTATGGCCCTCGAAGGGTCACAGTCACATGTCACAAAAGCGGTCATTTGCATCATCACACATGATGGGCCTCGATGTTCAGGTTCATGCGATTGTCCGGCCGGGGGCTCTAGCATGCTGGTGCAATGTGGCTGCCTGCGCGAGAGAGCTGCAGCAGGATCCTCCTCGCCTGCGCAAGGCCGCGCGCTTGGAGAATATGCCCTGCTTTTCAATGAAGCAGTCCCTGCAATCCATCCTAGAGAGTCTGTCATGGCAGCCCCGGAAGTGGACGCCGGCTACGGCTCTCTGGGCGCGTACAGCGCCGTTCATCGGCCCACGCGCCGCAAGAAGCTGCTTTCGATTGTCCTTGCAGTCGCCAGTATTTTGCTGTGCGCTGCGCTTGTTTCGATAGGAAACTCCAATTTTTTCGGCATCAGCTTCACGGGGCGCTCGTCCGAACTTCTGGCCACCGAGCCAGCAGCCAAATCCGCAGCATCGCTGGTTCACCCGGATGCTCTGCCCGGCTATGTCGAGAACTGGGGCAACCAAACCCCCACTGCCATGATTTATGCCCGGCACAGGCCAGTGCTGGATGGCGTTGTGGACTTCTACATGAACTTTCCGACCGGAAGCCGCAAGCTTCGCGCGCCCAAGTGGTTCATGGGCATTCCTGTGCGCCGCAACAGCGCAGCAGCGTTGAAGCAGGTGGAAACCGCCCTCATCTCTGGCGAAATCAAGCGTTTTCCAGCCGTCAGCACTCCATCAAGTCATTCCAACCGCAAGTTGCTAGGTCTGATGGGCGCCATGAAAAAATTTGCCAAGAAACCAGCCAAGGGCAAAACGGGTGCCCCCAAAGCTACAAAAGCTAAGCCCTCTACGAAAGGTGGTAAAACTACGAGCCAATCCGGAAAAACCGCTCGATCCAGTTCCGGTGGATCTTCCAGTGAAGCCCCCCAGTCGCAAGTGGACTGCTGCCTTCCTGCCTGCGCCCTTGGTACATTGCCGTACGAATTCAACGGTGCCAGAGGCTGTGAAGCCTGCAAAACTACACCTGAAAAAAACAAGTGCACCAGTGTGATCGGAGCTGCGATCGGGCAATGGAAGGTGTGCAAAAAGCTAGTTGCCAAGAGGCCCATTAGCAAAGGCGATATCGTAAAACCACTGTTCGATCCCAGTATCTGCAAGCTTGGGGGCGGGTCTGGGGGTGTCCCTTCACCTCCTCCCCCCCCGCCGCTGCCCGTGCCTTCGTGTGCAATCGACAAGAGCGGCAAATTTGCGGGATGCAAAGAGTGCACAGATCCCAAGCAATTTCCTGCCGTAGATGGTCGCATTTGCAACGGCATACTGTCCAAGTCCAAACCTGTTGTTGGTGTCACTGTTGTTACCCGCTCCGACAACCTTCCTGATCCCAATCCCCCCGCACCGCCGCCTCCACCTGCACCCATCCCGTCCAAATCTTCAGCATCTTCAAACTCCGCCACGTCATCCTCCTCGAAGAAGAAGTCGGCTAAAATGTGCTCTCACGACCCAACCAAACTCAACGGCGACGGCAAAGGTTGCGCAACCTGCCAAGGCAAAGGCATCACCGCCGCCACTGCAGACCTCCCTGGAAATGACTACTGGGCATGCTCACTGTGCAGAGACAAAGGGGTTTGCGACTTCAATTGCAAACAGAATCTCCAAACCAAGGTCTGGCAGTGCACTCAAGGCAAACCGGGTCCCGCGCCATCTCCTCTCCCGCAAGCCGAACCTGAATGCTTGGCCGACAAAAAGATGAATTGGAAAGCGTCGTCAAATGCAATGCGATGCCAAGGCTACATGTGCAAGAGAGCTGGATTGCAGCCCTCTGGAGAGTACGGCCCCCTATCCTATCCCAAGCTTAATGCATATCCGAAGAAACTCGATGCCAAATCGTGCTGCCCATTTGTTGCGCAGGGTCTTACTTCGGCAAGTTGTTACCAGAAGTTTGGCTGCGAAGTACCACTCACCTTGGCGAATGGCAAAACCCAGTGGGATTTGCAAGATCATGTCAAGTCCTGCAAGAATTTTTTCTGTCTGCAGGGTGTTTCTTCTCCCGCCGAATGGGCCCAAAAGCAAGGCGATTCGAAGTTCGCGGATGGCATAAACAAAGGCCGATCAGCGTGTTGCGCAAAGCTGCTGGCCAGTGTGCCGGATGGAAAGGAAAGCTGGTGCCCCAAACCTACGGTAGATCCAAACTGCAAGGGTTCAGATTGTAAACCTGTCGTTACCATGGACGAGCAAGAATGTCAAACCTTTCTCTGCCAGCAAACACCCATGATCTCCAATGTGGGCGATTCGTACGCTCTCTGGCTTGAGCAACAACGCTCATCTGGGTCCCGACGTCTTTTGCAGGCTGCAGTTGCGCCAAAGCCTGCTGCATCTTCACAGGCAGCTCAATCTGTATCTGCCTCTTCAAAAAATCAACCAGAATTGGACCCGAATGTCGGCCTTTGCGTTCGCACGTTGCAGCTGACCGGAATCGAATCTTGGCAAACCAATCCGCACTGTGTCAAAGAAGAGGACAAGATTGATGAAGAAGAAAACGAGGCCGAAGGAGGCGAACCCGAAGAAGAGGAAAAGCGCGAGGTGGCAACGGGCGGTGAGGGAGGCAAAGCAGAGCATGCAGAAACTGGAGGCAATGCAGAACATGAAGGAGAGAAGGGAGAGCATGAAGGAGAGAAAGAAGAAAAAGAAAGTGTCGAGCATGAACCAGAACTCAAGAAGGAAGAAATTCCCGAGTCGGAATGCGATGAAGAGAGCGGTCCTGAAAGTCTCCCTCTTCTGCCTGGAGCCAACGTTCTGGGCCACACGTACGATCCAGAATTCGGTCTCGCGGGCTGCAACTTTGACCGTTGCGTTATCCGCCCATTCATCAAGTATAGCTACAAGCAGTGCAAAGTTGTGGAGACGCCGGCTGGGCAGTTCAAAGTGCCCGACCAGATTTATGCATTCAACCTGTACGAGACATCTGCACAAACCCACATGTATGAGAATGAAAGGGAAGAGCAGAAATCAAATGAACAATCAGCTCACATCTCGGGCTCGTATGGTATGTTTTCAGGTTCTGCTACAATGGACAGAAGCGAATCGAGCGAATCCTCCTCCAAGCAGCACATCGCCGTCCGCAAAATCGACGTGCATCTTTACAGGCTCACTCTGCTCAACACGAAGTCCTTTGACAGCTTGCGCCCCGAGTTTTTGGATGCATTCAAAATGCTTCCTGCTCGGTTTGAAGACAATGTGCACGATTACATCCAGTTTTTGCGAGACTGGGGGCGATATGTCGCCACCTCCGGAACGTTTGGTGGTTCGGTTGAGATCAGAATGAAGTTTGTCTCTGCCTCAAGTGCATCCAAAGAGGACTTTCATGCTGGCGTTGAAATGTCGGTGGATGTGGGGATGTTCTCTGCCTCGGGAGGGGTTTCAGGAGGTTACACCAATGATGCCAAAAGCATCGACAACAACAACGAGCTCTCCATAGATTCAAGCGGAGGCGACCCCGCAGTCGCCGCTTTGATTTCCGACGTTAAAAGTGCCGAAGAAGCGAATTTTCGCGATGACTTGCAGAGTTGGCTTGAGTCGCTTCCCAAATACCCCCGTCTGGTTGAAGATTGGCCCATTCTCGCCGTGCTGACCAAATTCATCCCGAACTCTCCCAGCGAAGATGGTGCTTTTGATCCATTTACCAGAAACCAGGGATTGTTACAGGCTTTGCGCATTCTCCACGAAGATGGCGCCACGAGCATGTTCGACAAGCGCAAGTGCTATCCGCCACCGCCGCCTCCTGATGTAAAACAACTCCCAGTCCCAGCTCCAATACCTGCATCCAAAGTCCGCATTTTCGAGCATTGCGATTACTGGGGTGCCTCACTGGCTCTCGCTCCTGGCGAATATGATGAGTCGCATTTGCAAAATAGAGGAGGCTTCAATTTCGTTAACGCAATTTCTGCTCTGCGGATCGATCAGGGATACACTGTGATTCTGTATTCGCAACCCGGCTTTCAAGGCGAAACTCTCGTCTTGACCAAAGATGACAGCTGTCTTGTCAACGACAATTACGACCACGTGGCTATGAGCTTAAAGATTATCGAAGGTAGTGGGCAAATTCAAGCAACAGGCAATAAACGAAAACAGAAGCCTCTTCCCAGTGGCAGAACTTCGATTGCATTCAACAATTTCGACAGAATGCATGTCGGCCAATGCTTATCGTTCACAGCAGAGACGTCAGGAAGCATTTACTTGTATCTATTCTCCTCGCCTGTCAGCCAGTTGGACGCATACAGTTTTCAAGTCGGCACCAAAGATGTGAAGTTGGTCAAGGGATTGTACGCACAAGCATCCCTCCTCAAGAAATCAAGTGACACCAATGCTTTGGCTTTCGGGCAGGCCTCTCTTTTTCAAAACGTGTGGTTTTGCGTGTATCCAGACGCTGAAGACGGTACAGCCACGGTTTTCTCCTACGGCAGAGGCAGCTACACACTGTTCGAGTACGTAGAAAAAGCTCCCGTCCTGATTAATTACTTCGCGTTCGATTGCTCAGAAATAGCAACATATCGCAGTATTCTGGTTATCAAAGCTTCGAGATGGATCGAATCAGTCAACCCCTTCAACCGCGTGTGCGCAATTCTCAATTGCCAAAAAGTCCAAGAAACTGAAAGTGAAAGCGGCATTTGTGCGTGCGAGCAGTGTCAGCATGGCTATCAGCCCTTCAACAACAACGAAGAATGCGTTGTCGCGGATCAATGCCCCGCGCAGTTCGGCTGTCTGGCAGCGAACCCCCCCGAATGCGCCTGCGAAGAATGCTGCTGTGGTCTCTCGTACGATCCCGTCACGCAAAATTGCGTCAATGCCAACTTGAAGTGGAAAGCCGACACATCAGTTGGAGATAATCTTGCGATTATAGGAACTGAGGGCGAAAGCAAAAGCATAGTACTCCGTGAAGCGTCGCACACCTTCAATGGATGGTGGGGCATGTTTGGACATGTTGGTTTCCAGCTTCCTCCAGGGATGGGATGCCCTTACGTTTATTATTTATTGAGATGGTGCTCATACACACCCGCCGAAACTTTAGACGTAGACTCAATTACTAACAAGATGGAGACCAAGTTCAAAGCCGGGAGCTCTTATCGCTTGAAGAAGCTCATGTTTGCGTGCACCGAAACCAGTGTCCAGAACATCCGTGTGTCCTACGACGCATCATCACCCGCTCTTGGTTTCATTGATTACGACAGCACTCATTTGGTGACCAAGAGTGACACCGCCGGCAAGTTTGACTTTTCCATTTACGACAACTTGAGGAAGTCCGTGCAAGCCAACCCCTTGTTTTCGGCGTCTGGTTTCCTCAACCTGGACGAAGTCAAGCTGGAGGAAGTTACTCTGGGTTCATTGGCCAAAAAGTCAGGTAATGCTCTGCAAGACATGTTCAAGTTCATGGTCGAAGGCAGCAAGGAATTCGCGAAGAATATTGAAACCGAAGGAAAGAAATTAGTGCAGGCTGCCAACAAAGTTGCCAACGACATCAAGAACAAAGCCGAAGATTTCAAGAACAAGGCAGTTGATGTTTTGAACAATTTGAAGAACAAGGCACAGGAAATGATTGAAATCGCTGATGGTGAGTTCAAGAAATTCATGAAAGTTGCCGACAAAGCGTACAAATCTACCGTTGCATTTGTGCAAAAATCTGCTCAAACCGCCATAAACTTGGTCGCCGATAATGCAGGATTGCTCAAAACTGTCCTCAATGTTGGCGGCGCAGTTGGCGCAGGCATTGCTGGTTTGGTGCCTCAATTGATGAACCTCATTCCTGGATGGTACGTTGTTCTGTGAACTAATTCCGATAATCGCTCGACACATCACGCTATACTCACTATTTTTGCAGTCAAGCCTGGTGTGGAATATTGGTCGGTGGTTTGGCCAGCGCTGCTGTTACTACAGCCACTGCGGTTGGCAACGGTGTAATTGATATGGCTGTCTCCACCAAAAAATCTGGCCAAAACCCCCTTGCATTTTTAAGCTCGGATCTCAAAGATATTCCCCAGGATATAATGAAAGTGGCAGGCCCTCTTATCGATAACGCAATGAAAAATGTCAAACCGGAAGATATCGTGAAATTTGCCCAGTCAAGCGGACCTTCAGATATCATCAATTCTATTGCATCATCAGAAGCTATCAACAATATGAAAGGTATGTTCAAAGATCCAGGGCTCCAGAAATCCGGAGATCTTGCCGGTAACTTGCTCAACCAAGGCGCTTCGCTGCTCGGAAAACTGCCGCTTGGCAACATGGGCGATGTCGCCGGCAATCTAGCCGGCACGGGATTAAAAGCTGTGTCCCCATTGCTCGACAAAGTTCTTCCAGGCGCCGGTTCTATTCTGGGAACTGCATCCGAACACGTAATGCCCGTGTTGGGCAACTTGTTGGGTGGTCTTTTTGGTGGCAAAAAGAGATCGCTTCTGTCTGCTCGTGACTCTCATTCCAGTGACTTGACTCGCGATGTTCACGGTCGTTTTTCAGACCTTTGCTTCTTGGGAATCTGCCCTTCACACCTTACAGGCTTCGCTCAAGGCATTGCGCAACACGCTAACAATGCATTCAAAGCAGTGTCCACTGGTATTGGCCAAGCCGGTGAAGCAATCAAGTCAGGAGTCTCAAACGCCGTAGAAACCATCGGCAACGTTCACAAGACCGTTTCCGGCGGCTTGGATAAAATGTTGGGCACCGACATGTTTTCAAAAGCAAGCAATGCGGTTCACGATTTTGTTGGCGGCGGTATTAAGAACGTCGTCAACGGCGTTATCGACGGCGGTACGCAAGCCATCGTTGGTGCTATGAAATCGGTCAATGACAGAATCACTGACATTTTTGACCCGAACAAATCCAAACGAGAGTACATGAACAGCCAGGAGTACAAGGACAAGATGGCTGCCAAGGCCATCTTTCAAACGTTTTCAACCAAGTTAGGCCTGCCCTCCAACATGCCCAAGTACCTCACCGATTCCCTTGTGCAATGGATCATAGGAGAGATGAAAGTCACACCCCTGAGAAGGCAGCCTTTTTTGACCAACTTGAATTCTGACGATCAATGCGTTTCCGAAAAGGCACCCGATACTTGCACCGAAGATGACATCAAGTGCATCGTGCTGGCCAACAAGTGCTTTTTGGACGACGAAGGATGTGTCCGCGCTGCACTTGAGAATGTGCCGACCTCCGCTCTCGAAAAGTATGCGGCTGCCAACCACCTTGATTTCGCAGGCAGCAGCTACGGCCGCTACATCCGCATTTCTGCGCCAACCTGCAAAAAGCGCATGTTGGCTTCGGCACCACCAACCGGTGCGAAACGGCTGCTCCTGCAAGCAGAAAAAGAAACCGAACCCGAGGCTGATACAAATGATTCCGAGGCCGATTCAAGTGATTCTGATGTCATTCATGACGAAGAAGGCGCGACAGTTGATGCCGATACGTTATTTGCCCAGCAACCACCATTGGTGTACGGGCTTACTTCCAAGTTTTGGAAGCAGTCTAAATTTGCCTCTGATCGCACCATTCTTAGTGACGTTCGTGAAACCGTGTTTCGGGCAGCCAAACCAGACTTCCAGGGTCAAGTTGCCAACTTGAACTTCCCGTCATCTGACAAAGCGTTTGCCGGTAGTCCATTTACTACGAACTTCATGGCTCAGTTTTCAGGCAACATTTTTGTGCCGTTGACCGGTAGATGGACATTTTTCCTTACCAGCGATGATGGATCTCGACTTTACCTCGATGGCAATCAAGTTATTGACAATGATGGCTTCCACGGCATGGATGAAAAGTCGGGATCTGTCGTTTTGTCTAGAGGAATGCACACCATCGACGTTTCTTTCTTTCAAGCCACCATGGGTGCTGGTCTCACGCTTGCTTGGTCTGGGCCTAGCACTGCTAAAGCAATCATTAACAAGGAATTTTTCCTGCTCAACTCGAAGGACGTTCCGCTGTCTCTCCCAAGAGAGGCAGGCTGCCAACTTGACAACACTTTGCAAATCTCTCAAATTGCAGTGTTTGACCCCTTTGGAACCAACGTGGCCCTCAAGGTACCCTGCGACTCGGCCAATCCGTTAGTTTCTGATAGGTTGATCCCATACCTGCCGGCTGGTCCTCAGAACGTGTACCCCTCGTTGACGTCGTGCGCGCGTGCAGTGGATGGCAATTTAGCCAACCGGAACGGGGACGAAATTTTTCAGTCCACTGAGCCCGACTCAGACACCGTCACCTACGATCTTGGTCGAAATGTTCTCATAAAGCGCATCATGTATTGGAACAGGAAGGACTGCTGCCAAAACATGATGGCTGGCGCCACTCTCGATGTCCTCAATGAAAACGGCGACGTGGTCAACTCCGAAGTTTTTACCGACAAGCTTGTTCAAGCTTTCAATTTCCCCTCGTCACAGTCTCTTGCAACGTTGTTTGCTGATTGCAACTACGGCGGCGCACAATTCGCCATTGGGCCTGGCAATTACGAGCTCGCCATGATGCAAATTCCCAAATCCTCTCTCTCGTCCATCAAGCTTCCCCAGGACCTTGAGATCAAACTGTTCGCAGGCGAGAAATTTGATGGCAAATCGACACCTTGGATTCAGGCGGATGTTCCGTGCTTAGACGGGTTTCAGTTCAATGACCAAACGGGAAGCGTTCAAGTCCGCGAGCGCTCCAAGTTGAATGCCTTGAGCAGCAATGAAGTTATTTTCTACGACCGCTGCGACTTCAAGGGCGTGTCAATGACTCTTATCCCTGGCACTTACACGGCCTCGGAGCTTTCTCTGACCAGGAACTCCATCATGTCCGTGAAGGTTCCTGCCGAGCTTGAAGTTCAGCTGTATTCTTTCGACAATTTAGGCGGTCGCTCCAGTGGCTGGTTGCAAAAGTCATTTATGTGTCTCACCGACATTGATTTCTCGCGCACAACCGTCAGCCTTCAAATCAGGAAGCGCACCAAAGCCAAGAAACGCGCGCTGCTGTCTGATGAAGAACACCGCACTCAGCTGATTGAAAAGATACTGCCACACGCGGGACAGTATGCCTCTTACATGCCGAAGAATGGCGATTCGGAGGCTGCCAAAAATGTGTTGCGCCTCGCAGTTAAAATCGCCCACCACGGCGCGCACATTATTGCTGAATCTCACCAGGACCATCGCGAAATGCTGGCCAGCATTGCCAAGTGGGTACCCCATCAGTACGTCCTTTCGGCTCTCAAAATGGATCTCGAACAACAATCAGCAACAAGTCCATTTGCGCATACCGCAATCGACCGGGTGCACAAGTCTCTTTTTACTCAACTGACAGAAATCGCCGACACTGCAGCCCAGAATTCCCTCAATCTGTTGGATCAATTGGTTGTGAATATGCTTGGAGAGGCATATGCCCCCGCCACGCTTCCAGCTCCTTGCTTTTCTCGTGATCTCATCATGTCGTACCTGCCCACCAACCTTCAGAGTGGCATCGACACCTGGCTTGAAATGGACAAATTCAGTTGGATTCAAGAGATCCGCGTCGACTCTGTGGATGCTCTCCTCCGCGACCCTAAGGTTGTGCAAGCCGACCAGTACGCCGTGCGCGGCCTGTCCTTTAAGGTTTCCCAGTACAAAGTCCCCGGTGAGAACATCAACGAAAACTACTACCTCGTGAGGGGAATTGAGACGCGTTACCAAAAGTTTCCCTCGTTCGGCGGCCCGGGCGATACTATCGCCACCTTCATTGGCAAGTCCGAGCCCGACGCCCAAGATCCCGTCGCCATCACAGATTGCAAACCGGTGAACTTCGATGAAGGAGAGTTCTTGATCAGCATGGCTGTTGTCGTCCTTCCTGAAGGCTTGGGCGGTATCAGTGCCGTAATCACCAACAAGCGCGAAATTCCTCTCAAATGTGGTCAACAACCGAGCACGTCCACCGACCTTGCTTCTGACGACGGTGTCGTATGGATCAACTGCGATGTGGGATACGATGCAGTCGGCATCGGCGGCAAGTTCGACTCCAGAGTGATGCGCACCGTTGAATTGCAGTGCGCCCCCACCAGTCAAGCTGACCGTGTGCAGTTCCTTGGCGTTTACAGTTACTCGTTCAAAACCAACGAATTTTTCAATGGCATCAGTGGCATCAGTGGCTCTGGATATCGTTCAGAATTCTGGGCAGTTGGTCGGGAGGTCGGAATCACTCGCCAGAAATCGAATAACTTTGCAGGTGGTTGGGACTTGCGTATCTGGACCAATCGTGTGCCGCCGATCTCCCCTGTGACAGGTGTTGCTCCGGTGGACGTGAAAGAAAGCTCACTCGGAAAATCTTTTGAAAAAGAAATCAATGACAGATACCTCAAAATATCCGTGTCTGACAGCCTCACCAAAGCGATGGCCCCACCCAACGACACTAAATGGTACTTCGATGATTCACAACAGCAATACACGGACATAAACACGCTCACTTTTGTTGAGAATACCAAGGATGGCAGCATTCGTGGAGTGTATGTCGACTATTCCGCGCGTGGCGATCTCTACGCTGGCTATGTACTCAATTCCGAAGCAAGTTACAAGGACTTGAGGATCAAAAACCTCAAATTACAAAAGAACGAGTACTGGACTGCCCTCAAAGTTGGTCTGGACCCCGCCACCGGCGCCGTGTCTTGCATCACTGGGGTGAGGACTAGTGTCCGAGAGTACGGCATTTTATGCGGTTCGCGCGAAAATACGTGCCTGAAGAAGGCTGGTTGGGTGGAGTGCCCGTCGAACACGCCTATGATGGTTGCGCTGCAGGAGGATTTCAACAGCGACAACCAGCTGATCGGTTTAATGCCCATTTGTGCTTCGGCCAAGGCGACTCGATTCCAAGTTGATGAAGTTATTGTTACGTTCGAAGAAGACGAGTACATCACGAAGCTGTGGATGCAACAAGGCATGTGGTTGGACAGCATCCCGGGTTTGAGCACAAACAAGCGCATTATTCCCCTGCAGTGTGGCTTACGTAACGGCCAGCGTCAAGAGCTCAAGACGCTCACCGTGCCCACCCAGTTCTTGGACAAAAAAATCAAAAAAGGCCAAGCTGCCATTGGAATCGCAGTTGAGGTAACTGTGTCCGACCAATTCGGCGTCTTTGCCGACAAATCGGCAGTCACTGCGCTCGGTGATTTTCAGAAGAAAATTGACGTTTCCCCATCAACATCCGAAAACATCAAAAATTTAGTGAATACAGCCACCAAAGGCAAGGGACCCGGCCCCGCAATTTTGCGTTTGAAGCTGCAGGCTCTAACTTTCGATGCGGACCCGCAGTCGGCCATCATCATGCAAGCGCCCGAAGAGGCTGGTCGCAGCAGGATTCCCGATTTTGAGAACTCTGGCATCTACATCCAGCCTACTTTCGACATGGCGTTCGACTTCTACTTGCCTCGCATCGGTCAGTTCCAGCAAATATCTGCTCTGCAATTCCAGTGCGAACGTGCCAAGTCGACAGCCAAAGACTTTTGGATGCCATGGTTTGAATTCATTTTCACCAGCGGAGGCAAATACGAACAAGGTGAGAAGAGCACCAATCGTCTTGCGGTCACCAAGTCCCTGCCGCTGTCTTCTGAGGAGTACATGATCCGAATTGAACTTTCCTCTAACAAAGACAAAGGCTACACCATCACGGCAATCAAGACCAACAAGAAGTTATACAACTTCAAGTGCGGGGCCACCTCAATTGCCCTGGACGTCCCTCCCAGATCAAAAGACCTCATCATCGGCTTCGCCGGCAATGTGCAGTCCGGCGCAGACGGCACCTACTTCACCAACCTGCAGGCGCTTCATCTCAAACTGAACGCGTTCGCTGACGAGGTCGATGAAGTGCAGGTCAACCAGTAGATGGTGTGCCGTTTCGTAACTTTTTGTCATGTTTACATCGTAAATATTTGACTTGGCATGTCTGATGCATCACTGCACAAGCACCCACAACTGGTCGCGCTTTCATCAACGCTT
>VFQS010003416.1_pt1 | contig 12140 bp, 13 predicted proteins | sample 3512361 | NCBI WGS metagenome assembly VFQS01 (sample SAMN10412375, study PRJNA504923) | tailings metagenome | isolation source: Relicate 1 Philex TSF3 active mining | place: Philippines
CCCCAAAACCCCAAACCCCTTTAATTTTGAACATGATCTCGATAAATAATAAAGATAGTGAATTATCAATAGTCGAATTATCTTTAAACTGATTATAATTATCATGAGCATGCGTAAATAATTAATAAAATGGCTGCAGGTGTTCACATGATCATTTTCTTGTCAACTCTCTGCTTTAGTGTCCTATAGAAGCGCTCCATCTTTTTCTATTCGTTAAGCTTTGCTTCGATCTACTTCTCGCCCATCCTTAGACTGCCTAGATCATCAAATGCAAAGCTACTTGTCAAATTCTTGTTGTTCAAACGCATCAACCTCTTCTAATGACTCTGCTCTTCGAGGTTGCTCTCTGAGACAGCAGTACTTTCATCAAGCTCGTAATGAAGGATCTTCATTATGAAAAAGATGTTGTCCTCATCGCCCTCTTTAAGTTTGTCTAGAAATTCCATGAGCTCGTCATTTGACAGAGTCACTTGTCTTTCTTTGTCAAATATGATCACTGAAATCTCCATGATATCGCGATAAAGAATATTCCAGCTGGTCTTTTCCTAGCGATCATTTGTCTGCACACATATCAAGCGCTTACCCGTAAGTATGAGAGAATTTCGCTTAAAGGTGAATACTTTCTCGATAGTTTCTGCTACAAATACATCCAAGTTGATATCATTTAATACCTGAAGTGCAATTGCTTTTTGTTCGTTGTACGGTTCTAGCTCCATCCTAAAGCTCACAAAACGAGGTGGGCGTACCTTGATAGCAGTCCTTTGTTTCTTCTATTCAAAAAGCTTATCTGCATTATTGATTATCGATACTGGGACAGCTTTTACGAAATTAAACACAGAAGAAGCAACCATTACGGGGAAAGCCTTATTCTGGCTTCGGCTGTTTTTCTTGTAGAATTCATCGAAGTTTTGCTGTTAAAGTGAGCCTGCTAACCCAGTATCTTCCTTAGACTTGAGAAGCTGCTTCTTTTTTTCATCCTGATTAATTTTTTCTCTTGAAATAATTTTGACCCAGATCTAATTCTGTCTGTTAATCATCATAAGAGGCGAGCTGAAATTGTTGATGTCTTTATTGCTCTACGCTATATCATCTTCAAACAAATCCTTGTCAGTCTCGGCATCATTTGCGTTATTCAATGATGATTGCGAGATTTCTTCTTCAATTACAGTCTAATTTTAACTCATGAACTGTCCGATGCTCTTAAACAGATTGACAAAACTGGATTTTAGAGGAACTGCCACCATTAAAAAGGATTCTTTGAATAATTGTCCCGTGTTTTAAAGTGATGGACGATTATTGAACTAAGTACAAGCATTTGAGAAGCTGTTTACTGATTCGGTGACATTGCCAAAGATTCCCATGCTTCCAACAATGCGCAGGAATTGCGTATTCGAGTAGCACTACTGCAAGTAGACTTTTTTCATCTGGGCTATGAAAACCGGCATAAGGATCTGCTAATGCAAGTACTGAATTGGCTGGTACTTATTGAAACTCAAGTTCACATTCTTTAAATTAGTGAGAAGAACAATTAAGAACCTATTAACCATTTAACAAAAAGCTCTTACTTTATGGCTGGATGCATGACAAATTCTCTAAACAGTATTGGAGACGACTAGAATGTGAAGTTCAACTTTATATCGTGGATATAGAACTGCTCAAACATTATTTTCTTCTGAATCTAAGAGGATTCCTTCTTGAAGTATGGTTTCTTCAAGTCATCTAAAGAAAATTTAAGCGCATCTGTCTCGGTCTTTTCATAAATATTGATCTATCCCAGACTTTGCTGACTCAACTAAATCAATATATATGAATAAAAGACTTACAATTTTCTAGGAATTAGACATGACATCAAGGATGTATTTATAGATTTCATCACAAAAATTCCCATCAAGATTCAGATCAAAAGGAGCTAATTCGAGGAAAAACAACTTAAAGTGATGAAAATTTTCAATTGCCTCATTATTAACGTAGACAAGCTTTAGAGTTAAAAATTTCATATTTTCATCCTACTGTCTCTTGAGAATAATGGCATCATTCTACCGTACAAGCTGATTATCGATTTACAATTGATCAAGTTTCAGTGTTAGCTTTATGTTATTTCGAGTTTTGTGATGCTTTAACTTGAAGTCTGTAAATTGAATGTATGCGATTTCTCTGGCTTAAGAACTAACGATGGAGAGACCAAGCTTCTAAAGCGCAAATCTAATCGTTCTACTTTCCTGCCTCTTATCTATTTAGTCCTTTTTCGTATCAATTAGTTCTTACTGATTCTGTGCATTTTACGCGTAGAGAATGCGAACGACTTTAATTGTTTTTTCATTGATAATCATGAGATTGAACTCCTTATTGGATTTTTTAGAAATGAAGCTGATATTTTCAGTCTTATTTATTGAGTCGATACTGTAGACATTTATATATTCATCCTGAGATTATGTGCAAATTGAGATACTCAATAGTTTCTCATTCATGGGGTAACTCCAAGCAAAAGATGTTATTTAGAAGGGCTTAAGTAGTTCGAAATCGTCACTGCGGCTATTTTTCTGTGATATTTTAAAAGTTGTCTTAGTCATATTTTCAATACGATAAGGTGGGGCATAAGACATGTCACTGATGATAATAAAAAATGCGTTATTTTCTTCGTTGATTTAGGCATTTAATATTAAGCACTCGTGATCAATCGATGAGCGAAGCCTCAAATTTATTTCACCAATCTGATTTATCTTGAAATTTCCCGAGAATTCGTAGCCCTCAAGCTTGACACTAATTTCACAGCGCTTTTTGCTGTCTGTCCAGTGGAAAATGCTTGTTTCCATTGGATAAACTTTAAATTGTCCTTTATCTTCACATCCTGATTATATCACATAGAGATTCATGCAGGTCTTATTCACAAAAATATATCTAGGCTAGAATGTAATTATCTTTGAAAAAGAAAATGGATAAGGCATGTACTGAACTTGAACTACAATTTCATACAGACTTGTTGGTTGACCTTCACCTCTCTGGTTATCATGGATGAAAATCGGGTTTCTTTGTAGTTAAGTAATATCAAAATTTGTTTCACTCCACTCCGAGTCGCAAATTTTGATTGAAATTCGTTGATCCTTCTAAATTTGATCGTCTAAAGGATTGTCTGAAAACAGCACTACTCTCTTGACATGATCTTTGTCAGTTAATGGCGTTTCAAAGAGGTTAAACCGAGATGTATTCAGCTGATTTAATTGCAATAGTGAATTCTTTTAACTTATCTACTGATAGTCAGCCATCTATATAGTATTCTTTGACAAGATAGTGTTCTTTTCAAATCTCTAAAATAGTTCTTCTTTGACTTCTTCTTTGAACCTGACACCTCTACCAAGATTTTTAGACCTGATTACCTCTGCATCTTCCTCCTGGTCTTCTTTCTGCTGCATCTAAGTCGTATAAATAGTTGAAACTCGGTCGATGTCCTACTAAGAAAGTGCTCCAATTAATCCATCCTCTTTTTCCTTAAGCATCTTATAGTATTCCCAGGGCTTAACACGGATGAGATCTTTGTCCTTGTTAGAAGACTGAAGTGTGTCAAATAACTACTTGTAATTAATTTCATCGATAATAATATCTTTGACATTGGAGTGGCTCGTCACCGACTTCTAATGAGACTTTGACTCCTTTAATCTAGTTTTATTCAATGACCCTAATGTAAGTGTTTCAGTTTGAAAGCTATCGATCGATTCTGTAAAAGCAGTCAGTTTGCAAACAATTCTTACATTTTCTTTCATTGCTCTCTCCATTTTTATTTGGAAACCCATGTTGAGCATCGTCATTTTTAATGAATTTCTTGATTGTTTCAAAATCGAAATCGGTCTACTCATATGGAAGATCGTATTTTTCGAAAGCAAAAGAATCCTAAAAGCATGACGTTATATAAACACATGATTTCTTACAGTAATCATTTGTATTTGAAGAGGCATTTATGTGTTGTTCAGAAACCAATACTTAGCAAAGAAGCTGATGTGGTAGTAGCCTTGAATAAAAGCGATGTTTGCGCAGACATTAAATTGGTTTTGGTACTTGCTCGTCATCTAAAAAAGGATTTTCTTCTGTCTTAGGAACCTAAATTTGTTTTTCAAATCGGATTTGTCTGACTTGAACTGTTGCGGAATGTTTTCTAATTAGAACAATGAAAATAGTATTTATATCAATTACCTTTAAAAGATGATGAGGTAGGAACTTCACTTTCATGTATTTACTGAATTAATGGATCTTGATCATTTTATTCACCTAGTTCGAAATCATCATCTCCTTCAACTTTTAGAGGTACAAAGCTAGAGTTCTCGAAACCAGGAATACAGAGCGACATATCAAAGTTTCCGAAAGGATTCAAGAATAAAGATTAAATAGAACTATTGATTTTCATTTCTAGTTTATATTCTCGTGGATCTTTTTACTACGAGTCGGTATCTCTTTCAATATTTTTTATAATCATTAGTAGAGTTGCAGGGAGCAAGTTTTGAATCACAAATGGTGGGGATATTGAAAGGTACTTCATAGAAATGAATTCAGTATGAGATGTATTGAAATCCAAATTTCGGCGAATGCTATACACATTAGCGTTGAGCATAAAGAAGAGACGGTTGTTGTACTTCTACTGGGAATCCTTGTTGTGAGCAATCTTGGACACCATAACAACAGGCTTTCGCTCGAAAATTTCTCTGTCATCTTGCTCCAAACTCATATCCACTGTTGAGGTCCATTCAAAGATTGAGTCCTTGTGGAAGCTGAGGCCATTTGGCTAAGATAATAAGGGGCGCATTTTGACCTGATTAAATCCACAAGCTTTCAAGGGAATCATCACGGAAGACTCCGGCTTAATTATTATATCATGTCGCTGATAAAATCTTGGTTCTGATTCTTCTTCCATAATAAGGCTGCTCTTGAATTCTTCTTCCATCCTGCTATTGATTAAGAGGCTGCTACTGCTCTAATTATTCTTCGAGAGATGAATGAGTTATACCTCCATCGGTATTTGCAAGTTATTTGTGATCTGCATGGGTGACCTGACAAGAAGATGTTTAATCCCATTTTTAGTTTGAGCCTGGCATATCACATACAGCTTTCGCTAGTCATCGAGATAGAATCTTTGACATGTGAGACTATCGAGATTGACTTCGAAAACACTGGAGCGGTCCCCCTGATTGCATCCCTTGTCATTATTTCCAATCAAAATCTAGAAATATACTTTTTTTGGTTGCCCTCTCATGTACCTAAGGTTCTCTCTACGATATTTAGAGACATTTTTGATCTTTTTTTCTTTGCGACGAACTTAAGTAGAATCATAGACCTCTTCTTCAGACAATCCATCCTCGTCTTCTTCATTCCCACTCATATTTGACTTGTTTTAATACTAATCTTCCTCTGTGATGATATTTTTTGACTACTTAGGTTCATCAAACTCGAACTTTAGCTCATCATGCTCGTCTACTTAAAGCTCAGTGAAAGCTGGTTGGGGACCAGTCCTAAATAAGAGCAACTCTCCAGTGGAATTCTTTATGTAAAACGAAGATGGGTTGAAATTAATATTGCCGATTCCGTTTCTCTTTATAAAATCACTCTCGTTAGAGTGGATTTCACCAGATTTAGTTCGAAGATATTTATCTTTTTCCTCTTTTAAAGTGTGCATAAATGTGAATATAGAGTCGTAGAGAGCTACTGAAAAATTTACATTCATCAATCCAGCATTTTGAAGTTTGATCTAGTAGTCATTTCTCAATTTTTCATGCTCATAGATCAGTCCGATATTGGTTTATTCTATTAGTGGTTCATAAAAGTTTAGCTTAGTATTGAAATAGAAAAGTTGAAAAGGAACCTAAGATACAATCGATACTTTATTGTCTAGGTCATTTTTATTGAATTCAAAATTGATATGTTTGAATTCTAAAGAGAACAATGGGATGCAGATGTTGGGATCAATGCTGGGATCTCCAGATTCCTTTACAACAGTGAAATATAGTTTGTTGATCGTCGCTATAAATGTAAAATTATCAATTTTTTATTGTTGCCTAAGGTCCTTCTCGCTTGCCTTTCCTAGAGACTAATTCATGTGCTTGACCATAGAAAATAAAGGCTAACACTCAAATGCAATTTTATCTATGATATTTCTAATATAGAACACTTGCTTCAGAGAAAATTCTATTTCCAGTAATTTTACCTTTAGATTGACCATCCTCTTCTTTTTGTCAGTAGCGATAGTTTTTACTTCAATCTTTGTAGAGAAAGGATGCACCAAAATCACTTTTTCAGAGAAAAAATTATCAGATGAAAGAATGTCACCACGGACTTTAGGTTCAATATACAATGATAAGTCAGTCAAAGTTACCTTGAATTTATTAATATCAGCATCCATCAACTCTTCAACAACATTATCATTGCGTTGATATATTTCAATAAGGCCTTCAAATACAATTTAATTGTTAGGCTCTGAATACTAAAATGGCTATTATTCAGATAGGGTGCTCTAAAGATTTCTGACAAATAAATTTTGCAGCCCATCTTGATTTGACGATTATGTTGGGGATAAATTTTCTTGACTAACGTATACTTTAACTTTTGAAAAAGTTATGTCAAACTTTGACTTATTTTTTCTGCGTGAGAGTTCCTGTGCCAAATTATTTTGCTATTTTACATAGTCCTTGAAGAATTATCTTTTCTTTCCTCTTTTAAGAATGTTTTTGCAGCTGTACACACTTTTTGCGAGGTTCGCAATTATTTTGCAATTTTTGTTGTTTAAGAACATTTCTATGAGAGATACTGACAACTTATCATATTTTCTGTTTTCATTCAAAAATTCAATTGCAAAAGATTCATCTTCTTGCGTTTCTAAGCCATCTTGAGAAATAGAAATCAATGTTGACTATTTATTATATTGATCAATTTACTTCATTATTAAGTCCTTGCACTAGAACGCAACAATTTTAAAATCCTGGTGTATATCCTGATAGTCCAAGCCATTGAATATAATTTCAGCAATTTCAAACTTTAGCACCTCATTTTATAAGCTAACCAGATTTTAATGCTTTACCTAATTATTGGCTTAGAATTTATGATCTTCTTCCTTGGACGAAGTGTTTATGAAATCTTCCTTCAAATTCTGTTTCTGGTCAAACTGAGACAATATTTGTTGTGAAAAGTTTTTGTTGAAAAGTGTAACATAGTTATCTTCTTGGTCATCGAAATTCTAGTCGAATACCCATTGCAAACCAAAGAGACCGCATCTCAGACACATTATTTTTGTATAGCTCTCTATATCCTGCTTAAATTTTTTAAGCGAATAGCAATTATAAATCGTATTGAAGAATTCTTCAGAAACATCTTTTGGTAATGTGTTTGCTTAAAATTCTTCTTTTTATTCTTCAACTTATGGTACAATTTATTTCTCTTTTTAATCGATTTTATATTTCTAGATAAGCTAGATACTATCCTCTAAATGTTATTCCAATATATCTGCTATTAGAATGATGTAGTTTTCGTTAAGAGTCAGATAGAAAGATTCTAAGTCTATGAATATTAAACCCTTCTTCTTGATTACTTTGCATGCTTCAATGTTTATTAATTTGTATTACTTTTACTGACTTATTGATTTGGCAACAAATATAAGCAGTTGATCGAATAGCGCAGAAATCTGATCTTTTTTTGAATTCTTATCTAGCTGCATATTTGAAAACTTAATGTAAATTGAATTCTTCTGCTCTTTAACAGGTACTTAAAGATAAGCTTCATTTACGGTTACTTTTAACTATTATGGTTCTAAATTTAACTATTCTTCATTAGGAATGATTTCAGGTTCTATTTAGTTGGACTGTTATTTTCGCATTGAGGCAATTGTTTTAAGAAGAGTTATTGAGTTTTGCAAAGTTACTATCAAATTGATTTCTGCAATCATAAGCAGCTGGTTAATTGCAATTTCAGTACCGCCGTGATCTCTCTTAATATGAAGCAAGCTTTCATCAAAGTTATCAATAGATTGACATTTAAGGATCAATTCTGATTAGTTCTGGCTCAATCTGAAGTTATCTAGCTGGAAATCAAGCGATTTAATACCATCAACACTAATTCCATGACAAAAAATGATTTATCCAATCATTAATTCAGTCAAATCCTTTTTCACTGAAATGTTAATTTTTGCGCCATCCCAATTTACTGTAAAAGAAACTTCTTGATTTAAACTGTTTTGTTGGTTTCGGTGCACTGGTACATGATGACTGAGTTATATAGGGAAATCCAAAATTAAAGCCTCCATTATCTTGAGTAATACCGTATCACTCAAATCTATTTCAATCATCGATGCCTGAAGATTAGTTTATTTTACTAATGAATCCTCATGATTCTGACTATGAAAAATGAATCGAATAAAAAATTCGTTGAGATTTTCGTCAATCAAAGCTTCAGCTTGTATCAAGTCTTCATCCTCAAGGTCTCGATATTTAGGTTTTTATTTAGCCATTTGATCAATCTCTTGATCTCGGAAAAAATCATCTATTTCTGCATTTAAAGACCTTATAATGGAGGTATGAACACCAGGTTTTTCAAAGTGAAGCATATTGAAATCTTTTAGACTACATGCAACTATTTTTTCGGATTTCACCTCCATGAAGCATGCTCCTATCTTTGAAATTTCTAGCTGCAAAAACGGAATGCCCTTGTATTGAATATCAAAGCTAAGCTATTCGTTTCCAAAACTGCCAAGCCTTTATCTTAGTCCTTGAACCAGATCTTATTGCAAGTTAGCGGCTTCCAAAATGTTAAACTTGAACCTTTTGATATAGAATTCGATAATAATTTTCTTCTCCCCAATGAATTTACTCTTCTGGACATGAGTCTTTTTTTCAAGCTACTGCTGTCTAATCGCTTCTTCAGCTTTAACCATTTGGATGATGTCTTAATCAAATACATCTTGAGCATCGAAAAACTCATCTTCATCTTCTGCTGACTCATTTTTACTGAGAGACCTGTCTCTGTTAGAGTCGTTTTCGAAATCTTTGAAATCTTTTGAGTTGACACTCATGTAGTTTAAGCTGTCACTATTCACAGACCCTGAATTTTTCCGGAAATTGTTGGATTTCACTGATAAGAAACGAGAGAGATGATTGGCACTCCTTTGTGATTTAAGTCTAGTCCCAGATGATTTTAATGGTTCGGAATTGATATTGGGCAGTTCTCCGATACTCTCCTCTTCCTCTTCGAGCTATTATTGTTGCATCCTATTGAACTATTAGTCGAACTGCTGAATCTGATAATTAATCATTTAAAGCTACTAAAGCTCTCTAAGCACCTCTAGAGCGATCTATTCATGATACTTTTGGATGTTGTCCATGAAAACCTTTAGCTCTTTGACCTCTTTGTTAGTGAGTTAGATGTCGAAGGCACTTATGCTTGCAGAGACCGAAGACAAGTTTTCATCTTGGTTTACCTTGTAATCGAGAAAGAAGTCAGTACGCTTGAGAATCGTGTATTTGCTAAAATCATCTTGATGGGGCAAGTTTTCTAAGTGCTAAATATTTTAGATATAAAGGATTGAGAAGTCGTTAAGCGTCAGTTGATAGTTGTCAGAATGCTAGATGTTTGAGAGGATCTTTGAGAACTTTTAGTGATTGCTGCCTATAAATTCGTTGAAGGGCTTTCTCATTGAGAAAAATTAACCCTAATGCGAGCCATTTTTAATGAAAATATCACCAGTGTTTATGCTTAAAAATTTGCTCGCTTCGAAGTTGGTGCTGTCTGGAATTAGAATTTCTATACCCTTGGCATTACAACTCAACTGTATCTCACTTCTTTCTAGGATTGTGTTCATTTATTCTTAAGTCTAATCTTTAATTTTCTAAATTCTCTAGTCGAATTCGGCTTCGGCTGCCGCATTCTGGACCTTGTTGATTGTTGCTTGGTTTATGAAAGTCTGTGCTCGAGAAATCAAAGTCCTGTTGTAAAAGACTTAGATTGCACTTAGATATATGTCAATTTTGTACTTATTGCACTTTTATCCCTTTTTAACAGTCTGTTTATTGGCAATTTGCAGAAGGAAAAATTGCTGGGAATTAGTGGCTAATATTTGATCGTACTCACGGATAATGGGAAGACCATTATTAACATTGGTTTTCGCCTCCTCCTCAAGATCCACACGACTTTCAATCTAATGAGCATGCTATAAACCCCTTTTCAACCGTTAGCTAGATTTTTAAGCAGGAACATCAACCAGCTCTTTTTTCATGATGGCTTTGGAGAATTTGAGCCGCTCTGTCACCTTATCAATTAGTTCCAGATTTTTTACCTCAAAAAGTTTGAAATCCTCATGTTGACTTTTTACTGCTTAATAGTAAATGCCTTAGATTGTTAGGAGCATGAAGTACTTATTGTGGTGGCTGAATCTTTTACTCAAGAAAGCTATATCAAGTTTTGGGACTAAAACTGAGAAATGAGAAAGAAGTCGGTCTTTGAATATTGAGGATTATCCTTGAATAGATTCATGAGTGCCAGAAAGACTGCTTTTTGTTTCTTCATCTAGAGGAAGTTCTTTTTCGTCTGGTAGTTTTTCCTGATAGCTCTACATCATGCTGTCAAAATCAGCATCACTGAAAGAGTCAGCAGTTCCTATTTAAGGACTACTGCTCTAATCTTTGAGTTGATCCTTCAAAAACGAAGATTTAATCATCCCTGGCAGCCAACTTCGCCATCCTGATTTCTCGGCTTCTTTTGCAATAAATTCAGCTGCCATCTTTTCTGCCTTCATATAGCCCATTATCATCTGCTCTGGCGTTAACTTGGATTGCAAGTGTCTAATCCTGTTTTAAAGAAGGTCTACACTGTGAAACTCAATATTGATATCTCCTTAAGCTGATGGCATCACTGTTGATAGCAACTTCTATTAGATGCCAATTTTCTCATAGTTTTCATTTACCATCTCCATCATATTTAGATATGAAAACTCAAGAGTCTCTTGGTTCCTTTTCTGCTTAATAAATATCTCTTTCCTCTACTTTTAAAGCTAGTATTGTATAGCCTTGACTGCGTACTTAAAGTAGGCGAGGCCGTTTCCCTTCACTGGGAGATTAAATGGCGGGCGGAATTTAAAGTGAGGAGTGTGAATCACTGCAGTTTTGTGCCAAGAGAAAAATTTTAAAAGATACTGCACATCCTTGTACACTTCCTCATCTATAGTTATCGAGATATCAGTCACGTCCAAGGCTGAGGTTGATCTCGGAATCTCTGTCAATGTATGTGGACTCAGATTCTTGCGAATTCTTAGCCTAATATCACATGGTTAAACAAGGAAGACACTTGAATTAGACAAGCTCTATATGTATTAGTTATATCTTTTCTTCAGGCTCTCAATGTACCGTCGAGACAGGTCAATAAGTTTAGGTGCAGTGGCACCCATAAACTCTTTATTTCATGTCCAGTTCTCGGCCGCATTGGAATTCCAATAGACGGCTAATTATTTGACCTCAAGCATAGAGTAGGCCTTTTGCTCTTGCTTCTTGTTATCTATGTTTATGAAAACCCTCTCAAAATTGTTATTAGTCACTGAATAGTTCAAAGCGTCGAAAGTCAATCCAAAGTTGAAAAGACTGTCGACTCTGCTTACTCCATTATCTTCAAATCTGATGTGTAGATTCGTCACAATGAGCCTCAGGTTTTCTTCTATTATCCGACTCAGTCTCTTCATGTAGGATTCTTTCTCAGCGACAATAGGTGCAGCACTCTTTCCTTCTAATAATGGCTCTTTACTTGCTCTTTGTTTCTATCAATCAAATATAAGCTTTATAATACTTTACCGAAATCTGAGCTTTGATCTCTTCAAACTCGCCCATCTTGATCTTCCTGATCATCCTCTTGGCGAACTCCTTGTCATACTAAGCAGATGCTGATATCACGACATGCACGTCCTCAAGGTTTATCTCGCATGGCTTCGACAGCAGCTTGTTCCATGGTACGTCAATCCTCACCTTCTTTATGTAGCCCTTTACGACAGTCACGGGCGCACCGAACGCTGACATGAACAAAGACTCTAGGGCTTGCTTCTTCACTGTCACATTGTCCTTCACCACCTGTCCATTCCACTTGTCAATCACAATGTCATCCGAGGTGAAGTCCTAAATTTTATGAGTCAT
>VFQS010003417.1_pt1 | contig 12140 bp, 9 predicted proteins | sample 3512361 | NCBI WGS metagenome assembly VFQS01 (sample SAMN10412375, study PRJNA504923) | tailings metagenome | isolation source: Relicate 1 Philex TSF3 active mining | place: Philippines
CCTCGAGTCGAGCCGGCGCGTCGTGCTCTGCCTGACGCGCTCGAAGGTCGGCAAGCCGGGTCCCGTGCGCGTCGCGCCGCCCCTCGACGGCTTCCAACTTCTGACCGACGCCTCGGCCGAGGACCTCCGCCGCGCCCGCGTCCGGCTGGGCGACGCCCCGCTGCTCCCCCTTTCCCCCGTCCAACCATGAGCAAGAAGAACACCGTCTACCTCATCGCCAACGGCGACCTCCGCGTCACCGCCAACCAGAAGTGCGAGCGCGAGCAGCTCGCCATGGAGTCCAAGCTCCGCCGCGCGCTCGCCAAGGAGGGCTGGAAGGTCGTCCGCGCCCATGGCTTCCGCAAGGAGGTCGGCCACAGCTTCATCGACTCCCAGAAATACGGCATGGAGGTCTTCCGGAAGATCCCCGCCGACGCCCCCCTGATCGTCGCCGAGGCCGTCTGGCAGTACTCGCACCACATCCTCCACGGTCTCTCGACCCACCGCGGGCCGATCCTGACGGTCGCCAACTGGTCCGGCATCTGGCCCGGCCTGGTCGGCATGCTCAACCTGAACGGCTCGCTGACCAAGGCCGGCGTCCGCTACTCCTCCCTCTGGAGCGAGGACTTCACCGACGCCAAGTTCCTCGGCGGCCTGCGCGCGTGGCTCCGCACCGGCAAGGTCGTCCATGCCACGCCCCAGGTGCGCCCGCTCGCCCGTGCCAAGCTGCCCGCGGCCTCGCTCCGCGCCGGCGAGCGCTGGGGCGCCGCCTTCCGCGACCACAAGTCGATCATGGGCGTGTTCGACGAGGGCTGCATGGGCATGTACAACGCCATCATCCCCGACGAGCTCCTGCACCCCACCGGCGTCTTCAAGGAGCGCCTCAGCCAGTCGACCCTCTACGCCAAGATGCTCACGGTGAAGGACGCCGAGGCCAAGGCCGCCCTGCGCTGGCTCCTGCGCAAGGGCATGCGCTTCGCCTGGGGGAAGGATGAGCGCACCGAGCTCACCCGGCGCCAGACCCTCCAGCAGCTCAAGATGTACATCGCCGCCGTCCGGCTCGCCGACGAGTTCGGCTGCGCCACCATCGGCATCCAGTACCAGCAGGGGCTCAAGGACCTCACCCCCGCCTCCGACCTCGTCGAGGGCCTGCTCAACAACCGCGAGCGCCCGCCCGTGTTCCATGAGCGCACCGGCAAGGAGCTGTTCGCCGGGGATGCCCTGCCCCACTTCAACGAGGTCGACGAGTGCGCCGGCCTGGACGGCCTGGTGACCTACCGCCTCTGGAAGACGCTCGGCTACGAGCCCGAGAACACCCTGCACGACCTGCGCTGGGGACGCCACTACAAGGGCAAGTCCGGCAATGGCGAGCTCGACGCCTATGTCTGGGTGTTCCTCATCTCGGGCGCCGCGCCGCCCGCCCACTTCATCAAGGGCTTCCGCGGCACCGTGTCCGAGCGCCAGCCCGCCATGTACTTCCGCCTCGGCGGCGGCACGGTCAAGGGCGTCTCGAAGCCCGGCTGGATCGTCTGGTCGCGCGTGTACGTCGAGGGCGGCAAGCTCCGCATGGACACCGGCCTCGGCGAGGTCGTCGAGCTGCCCAAGGCCGAGACCGAGGAGCGCTGGCGCCTCTCGACCCCCCAGTGGCCGATCATGCACGTCGTCCTCCCCGGCATCGACCGCGACCAGATGATGGCGCGCCACAAGTCCAACCACATCCAGGTCGCCTACGCGCCCGGCCGCGCCGCCGCGGTCAAGGCCCTCGCGGCCAAGGCCGGCGCCATGCGCGCCCTGGGCATCGACGTCGCCGTCTGCGGCGACCTCCGCTGAGCCGACTTGCCATGAGCACCCCCTCCTCCCCCCTCATCGCCGACCTGCTCCGACTCTCCCACGAGGTCGGCCGCGACGACCGCCGCATGGCGATCCTCGGCGAGGGCAACACCTCCGTCCGCCTCGACGCCGACACGTTCGCGGTGAAGGCCTCGGGCTCCAACCTGGGCACCCTGACGGAGGCCGGCGTCGCCACCTGCCGGTTCGACCGCCTCCTGCCGTTGCTCGACCGCACCGGCATGGCGGACGCCGAGGTCGACCAAGCCCTGATGGACGCGCGCGTCGACCCCTCGCACAAGAAGCCGTCGGTCGAGGCGCTCTTCCACGCCTGGCTCCTCACCCTGCCCGGCGTGAACGCCGTCGGCCACTGCCACGCGCTGGCGGTCAACCGCATCCTGTGCTCCGCCCAGGCCGAGACGTTCGCCCGCCGCCGCACCTTCCCCGACGAGGTCGTCTGCTGCGGGACCGAGTCCGTCTTCGTCCCCTACCTCGACCCCGGCCTCGCGCTCGCCCAGGGCGTGCGCAAGGAGACCCTCGAGTTCGTGCGCCGCACCGGCCGCCCGCCCCGCGTCATCCTGCTCAAGAGCCACGGCATCATCGCCGTCGGCTCCAACCCGAACGCCGTCCTCGCCTCCCTCCTCATGGCGGAGAAGGCCGCCGAGATCCACTATGGCGCCCATCTCCTCGGCGGGGTCGACCTGATGACCCCCGAGCAGGTGGAGCGCATCGCCGGCCGACCCGACGAGCACTACCGCCAGAAGATGCTCAATCTCTGACCCGCATGTCCCTCCACCTCGTCGCCATCGACCTCGGGGCCGAGTCCGGCCGCGTCATCCTGGGCAGCCTTGCCAAGGGTCGGCTGCGGATGGAGGTCGTGCACCGGTTCCCGACCGGGGCGACCGAGGTGATGGGGACGTTGCGCTGGGATGTCATCGGCTTCCACGGGGAGATCCTCCGCGGCCTGCGCATGGTCGCCGACCGGGGCATCCGGCCCGCGGGCGTGAGCTGCGACTCCTGGGGCGTGGACTACGTCCTGGGCCGGGACGACGCGCCGCTGGTCTCCCAGCCTTTCCAGTATCGCGACGGCCGCACCGCCAAGCCCTTCGCCGAGGTCGTGCGCCGGGTCGGCGCGTCGGCGATCTTCGCCGAGACCGGGCTGATGTTCATGGGCATCAACACCCTGTACCAGCTGGCCGACGATGTCCGGAGCCGTCCGGAGCTCCTCGCCGCGGCCGATCGCTTCCTCAACATCGGGGACTACTTCAACTGGCTCCTCTCCGGCGTGCCCCGCGCCGAGGTCTCCCTCGCCAGCACCACCCAGCTATGGAATCCCCGCCGCCGCGCCTGGTCCTCCAAGCTCGCGCGCGCCATCGGGCTCCCCGCCCGCCTGCTGCCCAGGGTCGTCCCCTCCGGCACCGTGCTCGGCCCGCTCCGCGGGGTCGGCGGCCTGGCCAAGGCCAAGGTCATCGCCTCCTGCTCGCATGACACCGGCTGCGCCGTGGCGGCCGTCCCGGCGGCGACCGGCGACGACTGGGCCTACCTGTCCTCGGGCACCTGGTCGCTCCTCGGCATCGAGCTGCCCGCCCCCGTGATCAACGAGGAGGTGCGCGCCGCCAATCTCACCAACGAGGCGGGCTTCGATGGCACGACCCGATTCCTCAAGGTGCTGGTCGGTCTTTGGATCCTGCAGGAGTGCCGCCGCGACTGGGAGCGGACGGGCGGCCCCTCGGACTACGCCGTGATCGCCCGTCTCGCCGCCAAGGCCCCCGCCCTCCGCTCCCTCATCCGGCCGGATGACGCGCGCTTCGCCGGTCCGGGCGACATGGTCGGCAAGGTCAAGGCCTACTGCCGCGAGACCCGCCAGCCCGTCCCCGCGTCCGCCGGCGCCATCGCCCGCTGCATCCTCGAGTCGCTCGCCCTGCTCTACGCCGAGCAGCTGGCGACCATCGCCCGGCTCGGCGCCCGCCAAGTCCGCCGCCTCCATGTCGTCGGCGGCGGCTCGCAGAACGACCTGCTCAACCAGGCCACGGCCGACGCCCTCGGCCTGCCGGTCGTCGCCGGTCCCGCCGAGGCCACCGCGGCCGGGAACCTCCTCATCCAGGCGCACGCCCTCGGCAAGGTCCGCGGCCTCGCGGGCATCCGCAAGGTGATGCGGGCCTCCTTCCCGACGCGGACCTTCCGGCCCGCCGCCGCCGGCCGGGCCGCCTGGTCCGACGCCCGCGCCCGCTTCGCCGCCCTTCCCCGCTGAACCTCAAACCATGCCCAACCACAAGCACGTCTCCCACCTCTGGTCCGATGCCGAGGTCGCCAAGCTCGACCCCGTCGCCCGCCTGGTCTACCGCTCCAACAAGCTCGGCGCCGACCAGCGCATCACCAACACCGGCGGCGGCAACACCTCGTCCAAGGTCGTCGAGAACGACCCGCTGACCGGCAAGCCCACCGAGGTCCTCTGGGTCAAGGGCTCCGGCGGCGACCTCCGCACGAGCACCCGCGAGAACTTCTCCTCCCTCTACCAGGAGAAGCTCCTCGGGCTGCGCCCGACCTACCTCGCGCGCCCGGACAAGGGGTACAAGACCGCCGCCGAGGACGAGCAGGTCGGCCTCTTCGCCCACGCGACCTTCAACCTGAACCCGCGCGCGACGTCCATCGACACGCCCCTCCACAGCTACCTGCCCGGCCGGCATGTCGACCACATGCACCCCAACGCGATCATCGCGATCGCGGCCTCGTCCGCCTGCGAGCGGCTGACCAAGGAGATCTTCGGCGACCGCATGGCCTACGTCCCCTGGATGCGCCCCGGCCTCGAGCTCGGGATGGCGATGCAGGACATCGCCAAGGCCAACCCGGGGGTGCGCGCCATCATGATGGGCCAGCACGGCTTCATCGGCTGGCACGACGACGACAAGGCCTGCTATGAGCAGACCCTCGGGATGATCGAGGAGGCGGCCGCCTTCATCGAGGCCCGCTATCAGGCCAAGGGCGGCGACGCCGCCGCCTTCGGCGGCCAGTCCGTCCGCTCGCTCGAGGAGGGGCCCCGTCGCGCCATGCTCGCCGCCATCCTGCCCTGGCTGCGCGGTCGCATCTCCCGGGAGCGCCGCTTCATCGCCACGGTGCAGGACGACGCCGCCATCCTGCGCTTCGTGAACTCCAAGGACGCGCCCCGGCTCGCCGAGCTGGGCACCTCCTGCCCCGACCACTTCCTCCGCACGAAGATCAAGCCGCTGTACGTGGCCTGGAATCCCCAGACGGAGGATCTCGCCGCGCTCAAGGCCAAGCTCGACGCCGGCCTCGAGGCGTATCGCAAGGATTACGCCGCCTACTACGAGGCCTGCAAGCGGCCCGGCTCGCCCGCCATGCGCGACCCCAACCCGACGGTCGTGCTCATCCCCGGCCTCGGCATGGTCGCCTTCGGCAAGGACAAGTCGGAATCCCGCGTCACCGCCGAGTTCTACAACTGCGCCGTCGAGGTGATGCGCGGCGCCGAGGCGGTCGACCGCTACGTCGCCCTGCCCGCCCAGGAGGCCTTCGACATCGAGTACTGGGCGCTCGAGGAGGCCAAGCTGCGCCGCATGCCCCCGGAGAAGGAGCTCGCCCGCCAGGTCGTCATCGTCATCGGCGCCGGCTCCGGCATCGGCAAGGAGGCCGCCCACCGCGTCGCGCGGGACGGCGCCCATGTCGTCTGCGTCGACCTCAACCTCGCCGCGGCGGAGGCCACCGCCAAGGAGATCACCGACCGTCTCGGCCAGGGCATCGGCGTCGCCGGGACCGGGCTCTCCGGTTGCGGGCCCGCCATCGGGCTGGCCGCCAACATCACCGACCGGGCCTCGGTCCGCGCGATGCTGGACCAGGTCGCCCTCGCCTACGGGGGCTTCGACTCCATCTGCGTCACCGCCGGCATCATCGTGCCGAGCGACAACTCCGGCCACATCCCGGACGACAAGTGGGCGCTCACCTTCGCCATCAATGTGACCGGCAGCTACATCGTCGGCGACGAGGCCGCGGTCACCTGGCGCGAGCAGGGGCTGAGGGGCAACCTCGTCCTGACCTCCAGCGCCAACGCCGTGGTGCCGAAGAAGGGCTCGCTGGCGTACGACACCTCGAAGGCCGCCGCGAACCACCTCGTGCGCGAGCTCGCCATGGAGCTCGCCCCGCTGGTCCGCGTCAACGGCGTCGCCCCTGCCACCGTCGTCCAGGGCTCGGCCATGTTCCCCCGCGACCGCGTGCTGAGCTCCCTCGTCAAGTACGCCATCGACCACAAGGCGGACGAGCCCACCGAGTCGCTGGTGGCCAAGCTGGCCAAGTTCTACGCCGACCGGACCCTGACCAAGGCGCCCATCACGCCCGCTGACCAGGCGGAGGCCTACTTCCTCCTCGTGAGCAACCGCCTCTCCAAGACCACCGGCCAGGTGATCTCGGTCGACGGCGGCCTGCACGAGGCCTTCCTCCGCTGACCGTGCGCGTCGACCTGTTCATCCCCTGCTTCGTGGACCAGCTCGCCCCCCGGGTCGGGCTGGCCACGGCCAAGGTGCTGCGCGGGCTCGGCCACGAGGTGTCCTTCCGGGAGGCGCAGACCTGCTGCGGCCAGCCCTCCTTCAACGCCGGCCATTGGGATGTCGCCCGCGAGGCCGCCCTCCGCGCCCTCGATGTCTTCAAGGGCGCCGAGGCGGTGGTCGGCCCCTCCGCCTCCTGCGTCGCCATGATGCGGAAGTTCTACCCCGAGGTCCTCGCGGGGCACCCGAGGGCGGCCGAGGCAGCCGACCTGGCGTCGCGCACCTTCGAGCTCGGCGAGTTCCTCGTCCGGCGCCTGGGCGTGACCGACGTCGGCGCGCGGTGGGAGGGCAAGGCCACCTACCACGACGGCTGCCACGGGCTGCGCGAGCTGGGGCTCCGGACGGAGGCCCGGCGCCTGCTCGGCGCCGTCCAGGGCCTGACCCTGGTCGAGGCCGAGGAGTCGGAGACCTGCTGCGGCTTCGGCGGCCTCTTCTCCGTCAAGTTCCCGATGATCTCGACGGCCATGGCCCAGGTGAAGTCCGACGCCCTCCTCCGCACGGGCGCCGACATCGTCGTCTCCTCCGACCCCTCCTGCCTGCTACAGATCGGCGGCTACCTCGGCCGCCAAGGCAAGGCCATCCGCACCCTCCACCTCGCCGAGGTGCTCGCCGCGCGCTGATGGCCGACCCTCGCGACACCTTCCTCGCCGACGCGGCGGCGGCCTCGGCCGACGACGCGCAGCGCGGCTTCCTGCGCACGGCGCTCGGCGGCTACTACGCCAGCCGCGACGCCCACAAGGCCCGCTACCGCGACTGGGAGAAGGCGCGCGACGCCGCGGCGCTGGCGAAGTGGACGGCGGTCAACCGGCTGGACCGCAACCTCGCGCGGTTCGAGGAGGCCTTCGTCCGCAACGGCGGCAAGGTGCACTGGGCGCGCGACGCCGCCGAGGCCCGCGCCCTCATCCTCGGCATCTGCCGCGAGGCCGGGGCCAGGTCCGTCATCAAGTCCAAGTGCATGACGACCGAGGAGATCCACCTCAACGACGCGCTCGAGGCCGCGGGCTTCGGCGTGGTCGAGAGCGACCTCGGGGAATTCATCCAGCAGCTGCGCAAGGAGCCGCCCTTCCACTTCGTCTTCCCCTGCATGCACCTGCGGCGGGATGTCATCAGCGACCTCTTCGGGAAGCACCTCGGGACCCCGCCCACCGACAGCCCGGAGGAGCTCACGATGATCGCGCGCCGTCACCTCCGCGACCTCTACCTGCGCGCCGACGTCGGCATCTCCGGCGCGAACTTCCTCGTGGCCGAGACCGGCCAGGTCTCCATCACCGAGAACGAGGGCAACGCCCGCCTCACCTGCGGCATCCCGCGCGTCCACATCGCGCTCGCCGGCATCGAGAAGGTCGTCGAGCGGCTGGACGACCTCGCCGTGCTGCTGCCCATGCTCGCCACGGCCGGCGCCGGCCAGCCGATGACCTGCTACAACACGCTCTACGCCGGGCCCCGCAAGGACGGCGAGCCCGACGGTCCCGAGGCCTTCCACGTCGTCCTCCTCGACAACCGCCGCACCGCCCTCCTCGCCGACCCCGAGCAGCGCGACGCGCTCCATTGCATCCGCTGCGGCGCCTGCCTGAACGTCTGCCCCATCTTCAAGAACATCGGCGGCTTCGCCTATGGCACCACGTACCAGGGCCCGATCGGCTCGGTGATCACCCCGCATCTCCGTGGGCTCCGCAGCTGGAACCACCTCTCCGGCGCCTCGTCGCTCTGCGGCGCCTGCACCGAGGCCTGCCCGGTCCGCATCGACCTCCACCACCACCTGCTCCGCAACCGCCGCAACGCCGTCCGGCGCCATGGCGGCTGGGTCGACCGCGCCTTCCACCGCGCCTTCGGCTGGGTCCTCGCCCGCCCGCGCCTGTTCGACCTCGGCGGCCGCGCCTTCCGCCTCGCGTTGCCGCTGCTCCGGCGGCTTCCCCTGCCCTACCTGCGCCCGTGGCTGCGCACCCGCACCCTGCCCGAGGGCGCGGAGCCCTCGTTCCGCCAGCAAGCCAAGGAGGCCCTCCGATGAGCGACGCCCGCGAGACCATCCTCGGCCGCATCGCGGAGGCCCTGCGGCTCGCCGCGCCCCGGCCCCATCTCTCCTCGGATGCGCCCGCGGGCGCGCCTGCCAAGGCCGGCAAGCCCTGGCTGCCGGAGGGGGGCGACACCCCGGAGGCGATGCTGGCGATCCTCGCCGCCAACCTCGCCAAGCTCCGCGCCGAGCTCCATCGCGTCCCGGACGTCGGCGCGGCCCGCGACGCCCTCGCGCGGCTGGCCGCCGAGAAAGGCTGGAAGCGCCTGGCCCTTCATCGCGGCGAGCTGACGGAGGCCGTCGCCCGCGACCTGCCCTGCGAGACCTGGCGCGTCGAGGACGGCTTCGACAAGCATCGCCTCGAGGCCTGCGACGCCGGGCTGACCGCCTGCGAGTCGCTCATCGCCCAGACGGGCTCGCTCCTGGTCTCGTCCGCCGCCAACGGCGGCAGGGCCTTGTCCATCCTCCCCCACGCCCATGTCGTCGTCGCCCGCGTCGGGCAGGTGCTGCCCGACCTCGAGCAGGCCCTGGCGGAGGCGAGGGCCCGCCATGGCGGGTCGCTGCCAAGCATGCTCTCCTTCATCACCGGCCCGAGCCGCACGGGAGACATCGAGCGCATCCTCGTCCTCGGGGCGCACGGCCCCAAGGCCCTCCATGTCATCCTGATCGGCTGAGCCGGCTCAGCGCGGCGGCGGACCCTCGGCGCCGGGCGCGCCCCGGGGACGTCGGCCGGGACGGCCGGCGCCACCTTGGCCGGGGCCCTGACCCCCTTGGCCCGGACGTTTCCTGAAGCTCGGATCCGGCGTGCCGCGGAAGAGGCGGGGGATGTAAGGGAAGGTCGTCGTGATGTGGTAGGCGTAGGTGCCCTGGGGATACTCCTTGGTCACCTCGAAGCGGCCGTTCGCCTCGTCGAGGTCGCCCTGCCCGGCCGCCCATTCCCAATCCGCGGTGTACGTGCCATCGTAGGCCCCGCCAGGTCCGTCGGGCCGGGTTCCCTTCCGGAGACGGTAGCCGGACTTCAGGGCGACGACGGGGCTGGAGGGGTCCTTCGGGTCCTTGTGGCCGTTGGCGCTGTAGACCGGGAAACCGTCGGCCGCATAGCCGAGCAGGAGCACCCGCCCCTTGTCCCCGCCGAGGGCGTCGACCAGCCCGGTCGGCGTCGCATGATAATGGTAGGCGCCGTTGGGCTGGACATGCGCATGGCTCGCATCGACGCCCAGCCGGCCGTCCTGCGCCATCAGGTCGAGGTTCCAGCCGCTCGAGCGGTCATTGCGCCAATACTCGGCGGTGTTGGGGTCGAAGGGGACGCCGTTGAGCGCCACGCCCCAGGTCGTCGGCGCGCCCGAGCCCTGCGGGTTCGTGAAGCCGGTCCCGGCCTTGGGCCGCGACGGCATCCGGAAGGCGTGCTTCTGCGCCTCGATCGCGTGGGGGTTGCCGCGGTTGGGGAAGGCGCCGGTCGCATGGTTGGCGATGCCGTTGGACTCGACGACGCGGGTGTCGCCATCGACCCGGATGGTCACGCGGTTGGACTCGGCGCCGGCGGCCGCGGCGAGGGCGAGGAGCAGGAGGGGGCGCATGGAAGGTCAACCCCGCCCAAGCGCCCGGAGTTTCGGCGCGTGGCCCTCAGCGGCGACGACGGCGCGCGCGGGTCGGCTCGGCGTCGCCGTTGATGAGGTAGGTGCCGCCGCGGATGAGGCGCTCGTAGAGGTCGACCATGGCGACGCCCTCGCGGGGCTTGACGCTGTCGGCCCGCGTCGCGCGGTCGACCTGCCGCTTGAGCATCCGGCAGAGGTCCTCGGCGTTGTACTGGATCATGCCGAGGATGCGGTCCACGGTGTAGCCCGGGATGGCCTCCTCGATGTAGAATCCGTCCTCCGCGTCGTCCTCGAGGAAGACGTGGGCCTCGTTGACGCGGCCGAAGAGGTTGTGGAGGTCGCCCATGATGTCCTGGTAGGCGCCGACCATGAAGGCGCCGATGTAGTAGGGCTGGCCCTCCTTGAGCGGGTGCAGGGCGAGCGTGCGGCGCACGTCCTCGAGGTCTATGAAGTCGTCGACCTTGCCGTCGGAGTCGCAGGTGATGTCCACCAGCGTGGCCTCCACCGTCGGGCGCTCCCCCAGCCGGTGGATGGGGGCGATGGGGAAGAGCTGGTCGAGCGCCCAGTGGTCGAGCAGGGACTGGAAGACGGAGAAGTTGCAGACGTACTGCTCGGCCAGCAGCGAGTCGAGGCGGGCGAGCTCGTCGGGGATGTCGTGCTCGCGCGACATCCGGGCGCGGAGGTCGCGGCAGATCTGCCAGAACAGGCGGTCGACGTAGGCGCGCTGCTCGAGCGTGAGGTAGCCGAGGGTGAACCGGCTGTGGGCCTCGTCCCGCTTCTCGCGGGCGTCGTGGTAGCGCTCGAGGGGGTCGAGCTTGCCCTTGTTGGCGAGGATGGCCTCGAGCTCGCGGATGACCTGGTGGGGCTTGCCGCGAGGGGGCTTCCCGGCGTCGCCGTCGCGGGCGATGCGGTCGACCGCCTCGAAGATCAGGATGGAGTGGGGGGCGACCAGGGCGCGGCCGGACTCGGAGACGATGTCCGGGCAGGCGACGCCGGAGGCGGCGCAGACCTGCTTGATGTGGGCCACCACGTCGCGGGCGTAGACCTCCATGCTGTAGTTCATGGAGGACTCGTAGGCCGAGCGGCTGCCGTCGTAGTCGATGCCGAGCCCGCCGCCCACGTCGAGCAGCCCCATGGGGAAGCCCATCTTGGCCAGCTCGCAGTAATAGCGGGCGGCCTCGACGACCGCCTTCTTGATGGTGGCGATGTTGGGGACCTGGGAGCCGATGTGGAAGTGCACCAGGCGCAGGGCGTCGGTCATGCGCGCCTTGCGCAGCTTCTCGACCGCGGCCATGATCTCCGAGGGCGTGAGGCCGAACTTGGCGTTCTCGCCCGTGCTCTCCGCCCACTTGCCCTCGCCGGCGGTGGCGAGCTTGACGCGGATGCCGATGTGCGGCGTGACGCCCATCTTCCGGGCCGTCCGGATGATGGCGTCGAGCTCCGAGACCTGCTCGACGACGATGATGGTCTGCTTGCCGAGCTTGCGGCCCATGAGGGCCAGCTGGATGAACTCCTCGTCCTTGTAGCCGTTGCAGATGAGGAGGGCGTCCGGCTGCTCGAGCAGGGCCATCGCGATCAGGAGCTCGGGCTTGGAGCCCGCCTCGAGGCCGAAGCCGAAGGGCTCGCCGGCGTCGAGGATCTCCTCGACCACCTCGCGCAGCTGGTTGACCTTGACCGGGAAGACGCCGCGGTAGCGGCCCTCGTAGCCCTCGCCCTTGATGGCGCGGAGGAAGGCCTCGTTGAGCTGGATGACGCGGCGACGGAGGAGGTCCTGGACGCGGATGGTGAGGGGCGGGCGCAGGCCCATCGAGGCGGCCTCGCGCACGATGTCGACGATGCGCACGGAGCGGTCGTCGCCCATCGGGTGGACGCGCAGGTTGCCCCGGGGGTCGACGGAGAAGTGGCTGCCCCCCCAGCGCTTGAAGCCGTAGTAGTCCTCGGCGCTCTTGATGGTCCAGGCAGGCTGCTTGCTCACGGTGGTAGGCCGTCACTTTTTGCCCCCGCTTCCGGCGATGCAAGCGTCATTCGGGCTTTCCCGGGGCCGCCCGCGCCGCTTGGATGGGGCATGGCCGACATCGCCGCGCTCGCCGAGGAGGCCTCCCTGGAGGCCCGCGAGGCGCTCGCCCGCCTGCGCTTCCCCTCGCCGGCGGACCATGTCTACCTGCCGCTCGACTA
>VFQS010003418.1_pt1 | contig 12135 bp, 12 predicted proteins | sample 3512361 | NCBI WGS metagenome assembly VFQS01 (sample SAMN10412375, study PRJNA504923) | tailings metagenome | isolation source: Relicate 1 Philex TSF3 active mining | place: Philippines
GCCCTGATTGGAAAGGTCCGATGTCCGAAGAATTCTACCGCATGAAGCGACTGCCGCCCTATGTCATCGCCGAAGTCAACGGCATGCGGGCAGCAGCACGCGCGGCCGGTAGGGACATCATCGACCTGGGCATGGGCAACCCCGATCTGCCCCCTCCGCAGCACGTGATCGACAAGCTGTGCGAAGTGGCGCAAAAGCCCGACGCGCACGGCTATTCCGCGTCCAAGGGCATACCCGGCATCCGCAAGGCGCAGGCGAACTACTACGCCAACCGCTTTGGCGTTGAGCTGGACCCCGAAACCGAAGTCGTGATGACGATGGGTTCGAAGGAAGGGTTGGCCAGCCTGGCGACCGCGATCACCGCGCCGGGCGATGTCGTGCTGGCACCCAACCCCAGCTATCCGATCCACACGTTCGGCTTCATCATCGCGGGCGCGACGATCCGCAGCGTGCCGACCACGCCGGACGAGCGCTATTGGGAATCGCTGGAACGCGCGATGCGCTTCACCGTGCCGCGCCCGTCGATCCTGATCGTGAACTATCCGTCGAACCCCACGGCGGAAACGGTCGATCTGGCGTTCTATGAACGGCTGGTTGCCTGGGCGAAGGAAAACAAGGTCTGGGTCCTGTCGGACCTCGCCTATTCCGAGCTTTACTATGATGGCAACCCGACCCGCTCGATCCTGGAAGTGCCCGGGGCGAAGGACGTGGCGGTGGAATTCACCTCGATGTCCAAGACCTACTCGATGGCGGGCTGGCGCGTGGGCTTTGCCGTGGGCAACCGCCAGCTGATCGCGGCGCTGACGCGGGTGAAAAGCTATCTGGATTATGGCGCGTTCACGCCGATCCAGGCTGCGGCCTGCGCCGCACTGAACGGCCCGCAGGACATCGTCGAGATGAACCGCAATCTCTACCAGAAGCGCCGCGACGTAATGGTCGAGGCCTTCGGCCGCGCCGGATGGGAAATCCCCAGCCCCAAGGCGTCGATGTTCGCCTGGGCGCCGTTGCCCCCGGCGCTGAAGGACATGGGCAGCCTGGAATTTTCCAAGCAGCTGCTGACTCAGGCCGAAGTCGCGGTGGCCCCCGGCGTGGGGTATGGCGAGGACGGCGAAGGGTTCGTCCGGATCGCGATGGTGGAGAACGAGCAGCGGCTGCGGCAGGCCGCGCGCAACATCAAGCGCTATCTGGCCAGCATGGGCGTGAACAGCAGCGCGGCCTGATCGCCGCGTCGCACCAGCGCTGCTTGCGGGGCGGGTGGTATGGCCACCCGGTCCGTAGTGTTCCCCGCTTGCCCTGACGGATGATCTGTGGTGCGGATTGTCCGCAGGTGCCATAGTGATTCCGGGGGCCGCCTTGCGGCAATTTCAGTGGTTTGCAACGGGACCGGTTCCAGCGCGGTGCGATCTGCGCCGGTTGGGCTGGAAACTGCTGGGAGAGCACGATGTGCTGCCGCAGGGTGAATTCCTGCCGCTGCTGGCCATGCCCGAACGTGTCCGCATCAGCGAATGGGTCACACTCTCTGGCGCGGCGCCGTCGCGTCGTCGGCGCGCGCTGGTGGTCGGGGTCGATGATGCCCTTGAGCGTGCCCGGCTGCTGCGGCTGGGTTTTGGCGACGCGATGGGGCCGCAGCCCGAACTGGAAGAACTGGAAATCCGGGCGCTGCGGATCTGCGAGGCGATGCAATCGCTGCCCCGCTTCCGCCAGGTCGGGCCGCTGCGGCTGGACCTGCTGCATCGCGATGGGGTGGTGGCAGGGCGGCCGCTGGGGCTTCATCCGCGCGAATTCGCGTTGCTCTGGCGGCTGGCCGATGCTCCGGGAGAGCCGGTGCTGATCGGCAGCCTGCTGAAGGATATCTGGCGACTGGCCTTTCGCCCCGAAACCAACAGCCTCGCCGTGCATATCAGCCGGCTGCGCGGCAAGCTGCGCATCGCGGGGCTGGACGGCCTGATCGAAACGCTGCCCGATGGCGCCTATCGCCTGGCGGTCGGCGGGGTGGGAGGCGTACCGTGGACGAATGGCTCACCGTCATGGGATACAGGCTATTTGCCGCTGGACGAAGGGTCCGGATTGGGCAAGGTTCCCGCCGCATACCACACAACCTGACGGGAGCAGGACGATTACCATGGAACACGAGGTCAAGCCGGCGAACCGCGTTTCGATCCGGGTGGAAGGCAACGGGGTGGCGCAGGTCCGCCTCATTCGTTCGGACAAGATGAACGCGCTGGACCCGGACATGTTCGCCGCGATCCTGGATGCGGGGCGGGTGCTGTATGACCTGCCGGGGCTGCGCTGCGTGGTGCTGGCAGGGGAAGGGCGCAGCTTCTGCGCCGGGCTGGACCTGACCAGCATGGCCCAGACCGACCGGCATGACCGCGTGCCGCTGACCGAACGGACCCATGGCAGCGCCAACCACGCCCAGCAGGTGGCGATGCAGTGGCGAAGGCTGCCGGTGCCCGTCATCGCGGCGGTGCACGGCGTATGCTTTGGCGGCGGTTTGCAGATTGCCAGCGGCGCAGACATCCGCGTGGTCGATCCCACCGCGCGCATGGCGGTGATGGAAATGAAGTGGGGGCTGGTGCCCGACATGGGCGGTTACGCCCTGTGGCGGGGCATGGTGCGCGACGACATGCTGCGCGAACTGACTTATACCAACCGCGAATTCACCGGCGAACAGGCCCTGGAATACGGCTTTGCCACCATCGTCGATGCCAACCCTGTGGCCCGCGCTACCGCGATGGCGCATGAAATCGCGAACCGCAATCCCCATGCCCAGCGTGCGGCCAAGCGCCTGTTCAACCACTACCTCCATGCCTCGCCGGAAGAGATCCTGATGGCGGAAAGCGTGGAGCAGCAAAAGCTGATGGGCACCAAGAACCAGATCGAGGCAGTGATGAGCCAGATGGAAAAGCGCACCGGCGTCTTCATCGATCCCTGATGGCGTAAACCGGGGCTTTTTTGGCCCCCAGAATTTCTACCAGTCTTGGCGGCGGCGCGGCATTGACCGCGCTAAACCCCCTATATTAGGGGCCGCTGATGCGAACGGGGCTTGCCCCGTCCGTATCAGCAGATGCGCTACCCTGCCCAGGATGCTCGTCGTTCCACCGTATTCTCCGACGGAGCATTTTGATGAAGACGATTTCGCTTTCGGCCGCTTTGGTTTCGGCAGGCACGCTCGGTCTGGCCATGCTGGCTGCCATCCCCGCCCACGCCACTGACGGCTATTTCCTGAACGGGATCGGCGCCAAGGCCAAGGGTTCGGCCGGGGGCGCCATCGCCCAGCCGCAGGATGCCCTGTCGATTGCCGCCAATCCCGCCGCTGCAACCCAGCTGGGTGAGCGGCTGGACGTGGGTGTCGAGATTTTCATTCCCAATCGCGGCGCGACGATCCGCGGCAATGGCGCGGGGCTGAACGGCAGCTACAGCGGCAATGGCGCGAACCCGTTCATCCTGCCCGAATTCGGCTATGTCCGGCAGTTGTCGGACAGCGTCGCCGTGGGCATCGCGGTCTATGGCAATGGCGGGATGAACACCGTCTACAAGAGCAATCCCTTCGCCAGCTTTGGTGCAACCGGCCCTGCCGGGATCGATCTCAAGCAGATTTTCGTTACCCCCACCGTGGCGGTGAAGCTGGCCGAAGGGCAGAGCATTGGCGTTTCGCCGATCGCGGTTATCCAGGGCTTCCGCGCGACCGGCATTTCGCCCTTCGCCGCTGCCTCGCAGAGCCCCGCCAACTTCACCGATCGGGGAACCGACTGGTCCGCCGGGGGCGGGGTGCGCGTGGGCTATCTCGGCCAGTTCAGCGACGCGGTCAGCATCGGCGCGTTCTACCAGTCCAAGATCTGGGCGGGCAAGTTCGACAAGTATGCGGGCCTGTTCGCGCAAGGTGGCGGGTTCGATGTGCCCGCTTCTTATGGCGCGGGTATCGCGGTCAAGCCGTCGGCCGCGCTGACCATCGCCGCCGACGTCAAGCGGATCGAGTATTCGGACATCCAGTCGGTCGGCAATCCGCTGTCCAACCTGTTTCTTGGCAAGCCGCTGGGCGCGGAAGGCGGCCCCGGCTTTGGCTGGCGCGACATTACCGCTTGGAAACTGGGCGTAACCTATGTCGCCAGCGACACGTGGACGCTGCGCACCGGTTATGGCCATTCGGGCAACCCGGTGCCGGCAGCGGAAACGCTGTTCAACATCCTGGCACCCGGCGTCGTTTCCCACCACCTGACCGCGGGCGCGACTTACACCAGCGGTTCGGGCGTGGAACTGACGGGCTATGTCATGCACGCGCCCAAGCAGACGGTGCGCGGCGCGGGCTCGATCCCTGCCCCCTACGGCGCGGGTGATGCGGACATCTCGCTGGGTGAAACCGCGTTCGGCCTGTCGGCCGGGTTCAAGTTCTAAGAGCATGGCGTTCGATCCCGCCAGCCTGATCGCCCCGATTGTCGGCGGCGCGCTGATCGGCCTGTCCGCCGGGGTGCTGCGGCTTGGCAATGGTCAGATTGCCGGGATCAGCGGCATCCTGCGGATCGGCCTGCGCGGGCCGGACCGGAGCTGGCGCCCGGCGTTCCTGCTGGGCGTGGCGCTGGCCGGCCTGCTGGCCGCATGGCGCGGCGGACCGGAACTCGCCGCCGGGCTGGAGCGCGCGTCGCTGCCGGTGCTGGTGGTAGCGGGCCTGCTGGTCGGTGTCGGCACCGGCCTCGGCAATGGCTGCACCAGCGGCCACGGCATCTGCGGGCTGGCGCGCTTCTCTAAGCGGTCGCTGGTGGCGGTGCTGACGTTCATGGCCGTGGCCGTGCTAACCGTGTTGGTGCGCCGCGCGGGAGGCTGGCTGTGAGGGGTGCGGCGGCGCTGCTGGCGGGCCTGCTGTTTGGCATCGGCCTGGCGATTTCGGGCATGACCAGCCCGGACAAGGTGATCGGCTTTCTGGACATTACCGGCGCATGGGATCCCAGCCTGGCCTTCGTGATGGGCGCGGGGCTGCTGGTCGCCGTACCCCTGTTCCTGATCGCCCGGCGACGGGGCGCGGCGCTCAGCGGCGATGCGCTGGGTGAACCGGCGGAACAGACGATCGACGCAAAGCTGATTGGCGGTTCGGCGTTGTTTGGCCTGGGCTGGGGCATTTCGGGGCTGTGCCCCGGACCGGCGCTGATCGACCTGTTCATCCAGCCCGTTCAGGCCGGTGCGTTCTGCGCAGCGATGATCGCGGGTTTGCTGATCAGCCGCCGCGATTGACCGCTAGCCGCGCAGCCGCTCCACCGCCGCCCGCGCAATCGGGCTGAGTGGGGTGGGATCGGCGGCGAGGATACCTGCCTTCATGCGCGGGTCCCAGAACGCGATCAGGTGCTGGGCGGTCTGCTCGATCGCCGCTGCCTCACCCTGTGCGGCGAGGTTGCGGGCGATCTGGTTGGCCATGTGGATGAGCGGTGCGGTATCCATCACTCGGCGGCCTCGGTGGCGATCCGGCGGCTCTTTTCGGACCAGCTGGCATAGCTTTCCTGCCATTCGCTAGGGCCGTTGCTGGGCATGACCTGCACGGCGGTCACCTTGTATTCGGGGCAGTTGGTGGCCCAGTCCGAAAACTCGGTGGTGACGACGTTGGCCTGCGTCGCGGGATGGTGGAAGGTGGTATAGACCACCCCCGGCGCGACCCGGTCGGTCACGGTGACGCGCAGGGTGGTTTCGCCGGTGCGGCTGGTCAGGCGCGCCCAGTCCCCATCGTTCAGACCCCGGTTTTCGGCGTCGGTGGGATGCATTTCCAGCAGGTCTTCGGCGTGCCAGACGGTGTTGGCCGTCCGCCGGGTCTGCGCGCCGACGTTGTATTGGCTAAGGATACGCCCCGTGGTCAGCAGCAACGGGAAGCGCGGGCCGGTCTTCTCGTCGGTCGGGACATAGTCCGTTACCATGAACTTGCCCTTGCCGCGCACGAACCCATCGACGTGCATGATCGGGCTGCCATCGGGATGGGCTTCGTTGACCGGCCATTGCAGCGAACCTTCCGCCTCCAGCCGCGCGAACGATACACCCGCGAAAGTGGGGGTCAGGCGGGCGATCTCGTCCATGATTTGGCTGGGGTGGGCATAGTTCCAATCCAGCCCCAGCGCGCGGGCCAGTTCCTGCGTCACTTCCCAGTCGCCGAAACCGTTCGCCGGTTCCATCACCTTGCGGACCAGCTGGATGCGGCGTTCGGCGTTAGTGAAAGTGCCGTCCTTTTCGAGGAACGTGCTGCCCGGCAGGAACACGTGGGCATAGTTGGCGGTTTCGTTGAGGAACAGGTCGTGGACGATTACGCAGTCCATCGCCTTCAGCCCGGCGGCGACGTGGTGGGTGTTGGGATCGGATTGCAGGATATCCTCACCCTGGATGTAGATCGCGCGAAACGTGCCATCGACCGCCGCATCGAGCATGTTGGGGATGCGCAGGCCCGGTTCGGCGTCCAGCGGCGTGCCCCATTCCGCCTCGAACAGGCTGCGCGTCGCCTCGTCCGAAATGTGGCGATAACCGGACAGCTCGTGCGGGAAGCTGCCCATGTCGCAAGCGCCCTGCACGTTGTTCTGCCCGCGCAGCGGGTTCACCCCCACGCCGCGCCGCCCGACGTTGCCGGTGACCATGGCGAGGTTGGCGATGGCCATGACGGTGGAGGAGCCCTGGCTGTGCTCGGTCACGCCCAGCCCGTAGTAGATCGCACCGTTGCCCCCGGTGGCATAGAGCCGTGCCGCCTCGCGCAGGTCATGCGCGGGCACGCGGGTGACGGCTTCGAGCACTTCGGGTGAATGGCGCTGGTCGGATACGAACCGCGCCCAATCCTGATATTCGTCCCAGTCACAGCGTTCGCGGATGAAGTCTTCCGCCGCCAGCCCCTCGGTCACGATCACGTGCGCCATCGCGGTCAGCACGGCGACGTTGGTGCCGGGTTGCAGCGGCAGGTGATGCGCGGCCTCGATATGGGGGCTGCGGACGAGGTCGATCCGGCGCGGGTCGATGACGATCAGCTTTGCGCCCTGCCGCAAGCGCCGCTTCATGCGGCTGGCGAAGACCGGGTGGCCGTCGGTCGGGTTCGCGCCGATCACCAGAATGACGTCGGCGTCCATCACGCTGTCGAAATCCTGCGTCCCCGCGCTGGTGCCAAAGGTCTTGGACAGGCCGTAGCCGGTGGGCGAATGGCACACCCGCGCGCAGGTATCGACGTTGTTGGAGCCGAAGCCGGAGCGGACCAGCTTCTGGACGAGAAACGTCTCTTCGTTGGTGCAGCGGCTGGAGGTGATCCCGCCCAGCGCCCGCGCGCCATATTGCGCCTTGATCGCATTGAGCCGCGCGGCGGTGAAGGACAGGGCCTGGTCCCAGCTGACTTCGCGCCAGGGTTCGTCGATGCTGTCGCGGATCATCGGCTTGGTGATCCGGTCCTGGTGGTTGGCATAGCCCCACGCGAACCGGCCCTTGACGCAGGAATGGCCGCGATTGGCCTTGCCGTCCTTCCACGGCACCATCCGCACCAGCTGCTCGCCCCGCATCTCCGCGCGGAAGGTGCAGCCAACGCCGCAATAGGCGCAGGTGGTGATGACCGCGCGTTCGGGCTTGCCGATCTCCTTCACGGCCTTCTCCTGCAAGGTCGCGGTCGGGCAGGCCTGCACACACGCGCCGCAGGACACGCATTCGCTCGACAGGAAATTGTCGCCAGTCTGTCCCGCGCTGACCTTGGAGGCAAAGCCGCGCCCGTCAATGGTCAGCGCCAGCGTGCCCTGCACTTCGTCGCAGGCGCGCACGCAGCGCGAACAGGCGATGCACTTGCTGGGATCGAAATCGAAATAGGGGTTCGACGTATCGGGCGCGAGACCGAGGTGGTTGGCGCCGTCATAGCCATAGCGCACATCGCGCAGGCCCACTTGCGCGGCGGTGTCCTGAAGCTCGCAATCGCCCGAGGCACTGCACGTCAGGCAATCGAGCGGGTGGTCGGAAATGTAGAGTTCCATCACCCCGCGCCGCAGCTTTTCCAGCCGCGGGGTCTGGGTATGGACCACCATGTTCGCTTCGGCGGGGGTGGTGCAGCTGGCCGGCGTGCCGCGCCGTCCGTCGATTTCGACCAGGCACATCCGGCACGAACCGAACGCGGCGACATTGTCGGTCGCGCAGAGTTTCGGGATCGAGCCGCCACATTCCGCCGCCGCGCGCATCACGCTGGTCCCGGCGGGAACGGTTACCTGCCGTCCGTCGATGGTCAGCGTGACAGTGGTGTCCGAGCGGACTTCCGGCGTGCCGAAATCGGCCTGCGGTTCATACCCCATCGCGATTCTCCAGATTGGCCAGATCGGCGGGCGTGTTGATATTAGCCGGATGGACGGGCAGCGTCACCGCACGTGCGCCGAGCCGTTCGGCCAGCGCGCGCAAGGAATGCTTGCCGGTGCCGTCCAGAATGGCCGCCACATCGCTTGCCGCGCTGGCGGGCCACAGGCCGACGACCGGCTGATCCGCCAGATAGGCCGGGGCAGGGGCAAGGCGGGCAGGCAGATCGTCTGGCAGGCCAACCGAATCCACGCCGCACGTCAGCACTTCGCTGTGGCCGGTTGCCGCGCCGTGGCGGAGCGCGGCGGCGATCCCGCCGAGCGGCCCCATCTGGGCGCGCGGCCAGTCCGGGATGGTGGGGGCAGGGGCTTCGCTGCGGCCCACGACCACGACCGCGTCGCACCACTGCGCCAGCGTATCGACCGCGCGGGTCAGCAGGGTTTGCCCGTCCAGCAGGGCAAGCGCCTTGTCACTGCCGAAGCGGCTGGATTGCCCGCCCGCAAGGACCGCGCCGAGGATCATTCCCCGAAATCCTCCGGCCAGTGCTTCAGCGCGCTCATTACCGGATAGGGGGTGAACCCGCCCAGCGCGCAGAGCGAGCCGAACTTCATCGTTTCGGCCAGGTCTTCCAGCAGCTGCAGATCGTCCGCGCGGCTGCGGCCCGCCTTGCGGGCGTTGTGCATCTGGGGCAGGCTTTCCACCGCATCGGGGGCGCCCTTGCCGCCGCTGCGGATGCGGTCGATCAGTTCGACCCCGCGCGTGGAACCGATCCGGCACGGTGTGCATTTGCCGCAGCTTTCCGCCGCGCAGAAGGCAAAGGCAAAGCGGGCCATGGCGCCCATGTCGGCGCTGTCGTCAAACACGGTCACGCCGCCATGCCCGATCAGCGCGTCGGCCACGGTATAGGCTTCGTAATCGAACGGCAGGTGGAACTGGGCCGGGGGGATATAGGCCCCCAGCGGCCCGCCAACCTGAACGGCTTTGACGGGTCGGCCCGATGCCGTGCCGCCGCCGATGCGGTTCACCAGATCGTCCAGCGTGATCCCGAACGCGGTTTCATAAAGCCCGCCGTGCTTGATATTGCCCGCCAGCTGGATCGGCATTGTGCCTTTAGAGCGGTCGACCCCCAGGCTGGCGTAAAGCGCCGCGCCGCCTTCGGACAGGATATGCGGGATCGCCGCCAGCGTCAGCACGTTGTTGACCACCGTGGGGCAGCCGAACAGCCCTTCCAGCGCGGGCAGCGGCGGCTTGGCGCGCACTTCGCCGCGCTTGCCCTCGATGGAATTGAGCAGCGAGGTTTCCTCGCCGCAGACATAGGCGCCCGCGCCGACCCGCACTTCGATCCTGAAGGGGGCGATATGCTCTGCCGCCAGCGCGATCGCGGCGTTCAGCTTGGCAATCGCGTGGGGGTATTCGCTGCGGACGTAGATGTAACCTTGCCCCGCACCGACCGCATGGGCGGCAATCGCCATGCCCTCGATCAGCTGGAACGGATCGCCTTCCATCAGCATCCGGTCGGCAAAGGTGCCGCTATCGCCTTCGTCGGCGTTGCAGACCACGTATTTGCGCGTGCCGGGAGCATTCGCAACGGTTTGCCACTTGATCCCCGCCGGGAAGCCCGCTCCGCCGCGACCGCGCAGGCCCGATGCGGTGACTTCGGCCAGCACTTCGGCTGCCGTCATCGCGCGGGCGCGGGTCAGGCCGGCCCAGCCGCCGGTCGCGATATAGTCGGCCAGACTAGTCGGGCGGGTGCGCCCGGCGCGGGCGAAAGTCAGCCGTTGTTGCCCGGCGATGAAGGGATGATCGGCGATGCGGCCAATCGATTTGGAAGAGGTGCCGTCAAGGATCGCGGTTACATCGGCCGGAGTGGCGGGGCCAAACCCCAGTCCATCGATCTCCACCAGCGGTTCCAGCCAGTGCATCCCCCAGCTGGACACGCGCTCCACCGTGCAGCCCGCCGCTGCGAACGCTGCCGCGACGCCGTCCGCCCCGCAGGCCAGCGCCAGCGCGTCGTCCGAGATCCGCACCACAGTCATTGCGCGTTCACGAGCGCGACCAGCGCCGCCTCATCCAGCCGGGCATGCAGCGTATCGCCCACGCGCGCAGCGGGGCCGGCGCTGCACAGGCCGAGGCAATAGACGGTCTTCAGGTTCACCCGGCTCCCCGCCGCGCCTTGTGCTGCCGCGATCAAGGCTTCGACCCCGCGCGCCTGGCAGGCCTCTGCCCGGCACAGCTCAACCGCGGGGCGCGGATCGGGGGCAGGGGTGAAATCGTGATAGAAACTGACCACGCCGTGGACCTCTGCGCGGGACAGGTTCAGCGCGCGGGCAATCTGCGCTTCCGCCGCCGCATCGATGCAGCCGAACACATGCTGGCAAGCGTGCAGGATCGGCAGCAGCGGCCCTTCGCGGTGCGCGTGGTCCGCGATGATTTCGGCCAGGCGCGCGGGGTCGGTCATGCCTTCAGCCGCTCGGCATGCCAGGCCACGTGATCGGCCATGAAGCTGGAGATGAAGTAGTACGAATGGTCGTAACCCGGGTGCATCCGGATCGTCGCCGGGATGCCCGCCTTGCGGCAGGCCATCACCAGCAAGCCGGTTTTCAGCTGCTCGTGCAGGAAATTGTCCGCCTCGCCCTGGTCGACCAGCAGGGCGGGCAGGCGCGCGCCATCCTCGATCAGCGCGCAGGCATCGTATTCGCGCCAGGCGGCCTTGTCCGGGCCGAGATATCCGGTCAGCGCCTTGTCGCCCCACGGACAGTTCAGCGGGCTGACAATCGGCGAAAACGCACTGACCGAACGGAAGCGGTCGGGGTTCCGAAGGCCGATGGTCAGCGCGCCGTGGCCGCCCATCGAATGCCCGGTGATGCCCTGCCGGTCCATGTCGACCGGGAAATGCTGCGCCACCAGCGCGGGCAGTTCCTGCTCGATATAGCTGCGCATCCGGAACTGCGCTGACCACGGCTCCTGCGTCGCGTCGACGTAAAAGCCTGCGCCCTTGCCGAAATCATAGCCCGCGTCATCGGGCACATCGTCCCCGCGCGGGGACGTGTCGGGGGCGATGAAGATCACGCCGGCGTTGGCGCAGGCGGCGCGGTATTCGCCCTTTTCGGTGACGTTGGCATGGGTGCAGGTCAGCCCCGACAGATACCACAGCACCGGCAGCTTCGTGCCGGGTTCGTGGTCCGGCACGAAGACCGAAAAGGTCATCGGCGTGCCGGTGGCGGCGCTCTGGTGGGTATAGACCCCCTGCGTGCCGCCGTGGCTGCGATTGGTGCTGACCTGCTCCATGTCGGTTACGCGGCCTCAGCCCGGCAGCTGGCAGAACGCGCAGATCTTGTTGCCGTCCGGATCGCGCAGATACGCGCCATAGGCATTGCCCGGAGCGCCCGGACGCGGTCCCGGTTCACCTTCGCAGGTGCCACCGTTGGCAAGGCCGGCAGCGTGCCAGGCATCGACCTGGTCCTTGTCCGCCGCAACGAAGCCGATCGTGCCGCCGTTGGCATAAGTCGCGGCATCGCCATTGGCCGGGGTGCCGACGCCGAAATTGCCGCCGGCACCGCTATAGAACACGCGGCCATTGAAGTTCGCACCCGGCGCCACGCCCAGCGCGCCCAGCGCCGCGTCATAGAACTGCTTGGCCTTGGCCGGATCGTTGGTGCCAACCATGATGTGCGTAAACATTGCTTTTCTCCCGTTGAATCCGTTCAGGTAATCAGAACACCACGACGCTGCGGATCGACTTGCCCGCGTGCATCAGGTCGAACGCCGTGTTGATTTCTTCCAGCCCCATCACATGGGTGATCATCGGATCGATCTCGATCTTGCCGGTCATGTACATGTCGACGATCTTGGGCACGTCGGTGC
>VFQS010003419.1_pt1 | contig 12133 bp, 8 predicted proteins | sample 3512361 | NCBI WGS metagenome assembly VFQS01 (sample SAMN10412375, study PRJNA504923) | tailings metagenome | isolation source: Relicate 1 Philex TSF3 active mining | place: Philippines
TACGTGATGTCGGATTCCGCGATTCGGTGGCCCGCCGGCAAGTCGCGCGCCACCACGATGCTGCGGCGGGCATTCTTGCGCGCGATCTCTTCGCTTGCCAACGGCTGCTTGCGTCGAGAACCGAGCAGCGGGCTCACGCTCGCGACCTCGGCGCGAAAACCGCGCAGGTGCTCCCGTGTCATCGCGTGGTAGTGGTCGTTGCCTTGCAGCGTTACGTCATGCGTGAAGTGCTTCTCGAGTATCACCGCACCCATGAGCCATGCGGCCAACAACGATGGAAGGCCATCTTTCGGCACGGTGTGGTCGGAGTATCCCAGCACGCACTCCGGATACCTCGTAGCGAGGTCACCCAGCATGCGTAGATTCGCGTTCTCGTCCGCGGTCGGATAGTTGAGGATGCAATGCAGCAGTGCGATGTCGGTCGCCCCCGCGTCGCGCAACGTGCCGAGAGCCGAGTCGATCTCGTCGACGGTCGACGCGCCGACGGAGAGCACGACGGGTTTCTTCGTGCGAGCGACTCGGCGCAGAAGCGGAGTGTTAGTCAAATCGGCTGATGCCACCTTGAAGAACGGCACGAGCGGGGCGAGCATGTCGACCGCGGCGTCGTCGAACGGAGTCGAGACGAAGTCGATACCGACGCGCCCGCAATGATCGGCAAGTGCTACGTATTCTTTCTCTCCGAACGAGTCGTATTTCTTGAACAATTCGTGCTGACTGAGCGTCGGCTCTTTCGAGGTGTCCCAATACGCCGGTGAGTGGCGCGATGCGAGCGTGTCGGCCTTGTAGGTCTGGAACTTGGCGGCATCCGCGCCGCCTTCCTTTGCCAAATCGATTAATCGTTTGGCCAAGTCGAGCGAACCTTCGTGGTTGACGCCGATCTCAGCAATCACGTACGGCTCGCTGTCGGCACTGACAACTCGCGAACCCAGCCGAATCTCAGGGCTCCTCGACGCGCTACTCGTCACTTGCTACGACCCTGGTGTTTCTCGCGCAGTCGTTTCTCGTGGTGGTCCATCGCCGCACGATCATTGGTGATGTTGTCCTCGTGTCGGCGGTAGCGATACAACGGGAGCGGCACGTGGTGAATCGTGTACCGGTCGAGAAACCGCAGACGAAGGTCGCGGTCTTCGTGGCGCAGGAACGACTCGTCATACATTCCAATGTCAATCAATTGCTCGGTCCGGAACATGATGCCGCACGCGATTGGCTCCTTCATCGAGTCGCAGCGGGCGAGCACCTCTTCGCGGTCGTCAACGAGCAGATAGTCGCAGGACGCTGCATCGAATTGCGGGTTCTCGGCGAGGAAAAGATGCAGGATGTCAAGAAAACCGGCGTTCACATAGTCGTCAGCATCGACACGCACCACGAACTTTGATCGGCACGAGACGATTGCCTTGTTGATGCTGGCGGGCAGACCCAGATTCCGCTCGTTGCGAATCACTCGAATCTCTTTTCCGAACGTATCGAGCACCGCTTGGGTGTTGTCGGTGCTGCCGTCGTCGACAACGACTATCTCGTACTTGTCGCGCGGAAAGCGCTGCGACACCAAGGAGCGGAGGCATCGACCGATGAAGCGCTCCTCGTCGTGCGCCGCGACGATCACCGACACCAACGTGCTCAGCGGCATGACATTCAGGCTACGACTGACCTCACGCCAATACAGACTGCAGGGCGTCGCGTACGCGCGATGGTGCCGACTCCTCCATCTTCACCGTGACGGGCAGCGAGACACACCGTGCGAGTCGCGCGCTTGTCGCCGGAAATGCTGCAGCCAAATCACCGTGTCGCGCGACGAGCTCGGGCATGTGCGTCCACGTGCCGGCGAAGTGCCACGTGACCGCCTCGGGAAGAATCTTGGTGGAGAGCCCAGCAGCCACGAGCTTGCCGCGCACCTCGCGTGCGATCGAATTTGACGGGGTCTCGAACACGAGCGCGTCAGCGGTCTCATGCGAGCCGCTCGGAACCTCGCGCGCCACCACCCCAGGCAAGTCAGCGACAGCGCGCCACATGGCGTCACGATTCGTGCGCTGCCGACGCACGACATCGTCGAGCTTGCGAAGTTGCGCGATACCAACTGCGCCTTGCAGCTCGGTCATGCGGTAGTTGAAGCCGCTGCCCGACCGCGTGTCTTCCCAGCGCGGTACGGCCGGATTGTTCTCGTGCCCGTGGTCGTGCCACGCTGCAGCGCGCTCGTAGTCACTTCGATCACGAAACACGACCATGCCGCCCTCGCCGGTGGTCATCGTCTTTGCGAAGTCGAAACTGAACGTGCCCATGCGGCCCCACGTGCCGAGCGCGCGGCCATCCAACGAACCGCCGCATCCCCACGCTGCGTCTTCGATGAGCACCAGGTCGTGTCGCTGACACACGTCAGCGATCTCGCGCAGCTTCGCAGGCGTGCCGAGCATGTGTACGGCGATCACCGCGCGAGTTCGTGGCGTGATGCGCGCCTCGAGGTCGGCGGGGTCCATGTTCAGCGTCGCATCCACTTCGCAGCACACGGGTACGGCACGCGCCTCGATGATTGCTTCAGCGGTAGCGACGAATGTGAAGCTCTGCGTGATGACCTCGTCGCCGGGTTGCAAATCGAGCACGGCAAGCGCGACACGCAATGCGGCAGTGCCAGACGTGACCGCGAGCGCATGCGGCACCTTCATGTAGTCGGCGAACGCACGCTCGAAGTCGCGCACCTTATAACAGTCGTTTCTCAGCGCATCGAAACCGTGGCGAAAGAGCACTCCACCGCGTCGGAAGATGTCGTCGATCTCCGCCTGCTCTTCCTTGCCGATCACCTCGAATCCCGGCACGCTCACATCCTCCGGAAAATGTCGATCACGCGGTCGTCGGTGAGCACCTTGCGAAAGTCGGGGCCGAGCGCGTTGGTCAGCGGCTTTTCGTGCACCACGGTCGCCGCGACCAGCCGCCGCAATTCAACATCGTTAAGGTTTGCGCATACCCCGGCCGGAAGCGTCACGCGCTGTTTTTCGAGCATCGTTCGGAATTCTGCATGCTCGTCCGGATAGAACTCGCCGAGTGCATTGAGGGCAATGCAGTTCGCCACGCAGTGATGCAGACCCAAGACCACGCTCAGCCCTGCGGAAAACGGGTGCACGATGCCGACATAGCTCGTCGCAATGGCGCAACCGCCGAGATACGAGGCCACCATGAGCCGCTCGCGCGCGACATCGTTCATCATGTCGTCGGCGAGAAACACCTGCCGGCACAAGTTGACCGTTTCGCGCGAGTACGCATCGCCCACGGCGTTTCGATACGAGCCGGCGAGTGCCTCCACGCAGTGGATGTAGGCGTCCATGCCGGTGTAGAAGTACTGGTTGCGCGGCACGGTGGCTGTGAGGTCGGGGTCGAGCACCATCTGGTCGAACACCGTGAAGTCGCTGTTCATGCCGAGTTTGAGCCCCGTCTTGGTGTTCGTCATCACGCACGTGCGCGTGGCCTCGGCACCCGTGCCAGAAATCGTGGGCACCGCGATCTTGTGCACGCCGGGCACCTTGACCAAGTCCCATCCTTGGTACTCGGCGGCATTCCCGCCATTGGTGAGCAGGTTGGCGATTGCCTTGGCGGTATCCATCGTCGTGCCGCCGCCGAAGCCCACGATGGTCGCCGGAAGCGCCCCCGCCGCACGACGAATCTCGCTCGTTAGTGCGTCGATGCCGTCGGTCGTCGGCTCGTCAACCACGTCGACGAATCGCACGATGTCGTCACTGTGCGCGCGCAGCCGCGCCACGATCTCGGGGCGATCGCGAAAAAACCCGTCAATGAGGTACACAACGTTGCTACCTCCGTTGGCGTTGCCAGCTGCGGCCCGGCGCCTCGCGTCAACAAACTCGGGGAGACGTTCAAGTGATCCGCGACCGACGGTGAATCCGCCGACATTGCGCACCACCTTCACGCCGGTGTCGAGGATCGAGGCGCTCATGTCGTGGTGCGAGGTGCGGCGAGCCGACACCCGATACACGACATTCTACGAGTGGTCGCTTGTCGCCCTGTTGGCAACAACTACCGTATTTTCGTGTCCGAACTCACCGGCCCATTCGATACCGAGAAACTGCCGCGCATCGCGCCAGGCAGCGTCACGGTCACCATCGCGCGCACCGTCAAGCCCGGGCGTTCCGCCGAGTTCACCTCGTGGTCGGAAGAAATGGTGAAGACGGTCCGAGCGTTTCCCGGCTGTCTCGGCGCCACCACGCTGCACCCGGGCAAGGAATCCGATGAGTACCACCTTGTCTTCCGATTCGTCGATGCGATCCATTTGCGACAGTGGGAACGCTCAGCCGAGCGCAACATGATGCTCGCCAAGTCGGACGACCTCGTGAAGTCAGAACGCGTCACGGTGACGGCCGGTGACGATGAGTTCTTCAGCGCACAGACACAAGTGGCGCCGCACCGCACCAAGTTCGGGAGTTTCCTCTCTGAAGTCGCGTGGATCTACCCGGTCGCGCTCGGATTCACCATCGCGCTCGGCCCTGCGTTGAGCTCGCTGTCGGTGTTCGTGCGCGCGCTCATCTTCACCGCGCTGATCGGGCTTGCTTCGCGCCTCGCGGTGACGCCGTTTCGGGTGCGCTGGCATCGTCGGCGAATGCTGCCGCAAGACCAGCGCAGACGCTCGTCGTGAATCTGGGTTTCGAGTCGCGCGACGCACAACGTCGGCTTGGTTGGTGGCGGGGGAAGGATTTGAACCTTCGACCTTCAGGTTATGAGCCTGACGAGCTACCGGACTGCTCTACCCCGCGTCGGGTCCCAACAGTCTACCTGGCTCGCGCGACCGAGCGGCGTGGCGAGCAACGAGCGGCATGATGTTCCGACGTAAAGAAAAAGAGCTCGCGGCACTCGTGCGCGGCATGCAAAGCGAACTCGCCGCATTGCGTGAAGACTTCGCTCGTCGCTCGGGCGAAGTCGGCGAACTGCGCGACCAACTGCGCGAACTCGACGAACGGCTGTCGGGAGTCGATGCGCGCGTCACGCACATGACCACTGCCATCACCAATCAGTTGCATGAATTGGACTCGGAAATCGAGCGTCTCGCGAGCACCGCCGACGCGGCGAGTGCCGAGACGGTGAGCGAGTTGCGCGCCAACCAAGTGCGAATCGCCAGCGAGCAGGCGCGCTATGCCATCGCGCTGCGCCAAGATCTTGCCGAGCTCGCCGAGTTGCTGCGACGCTCGCGCGGCTGATCAGCCGCCGACGAGAGCGATTGCCTGACGCAACAACTCGCGCGCTTGGGCGAGCTTGGTCTGGTACGTCGCAAAGTCGGGCGGGTTCTTTGCTAACGCGGCGTTCGCTTCATCGAACAAGGCATCAGCACGCGCCAACAGTTCGACGGCCGTCAGATTCGACGTGTCTTGCGGAGGCAGCGTGGTGGTCGTGGCGGTGCCGCCCGATGTGCCACCCGTTGTGCCACTCGATGCACCACTCGCATCGTCGGCCGGCGGTGTCGAGCCGTCGTTCACGCGCTCACCGAGATCGGTGGTGAAACCAGGAATCAGCCGCGACACGCCCTCGGTCAGGCTGTCGGTCATGACGACGCGATTGTCGTACGACACGAGAAACTTGCGTACGAAGATTTGTTTTGCCGACGGGTCATCTGGCCGCACGAAGAGCGGGCGCACATACATGAGGCCGCGCTGCACCGGCACCACTTGCAGGTCGCCGAAAATCACGCGCGAACCGCGCTGATCGAGCAGGGTGATTTGCTGTGCAATCACCGGGTCGCTGCCGAACTCGGCCGCCACCGTGGCCGGGCCCTCGGGCAGCGGGTCGCCGAGTTCGAAGACCTGAATTTTCCCGTACGTCTTCGGATCGCTCGACACCACCATCAGCGCGCGCAGTTCTTTTCGTGCGTTGTCCGCCGAGAACGGCACGAACGGTCGCAACATCGAGAACGTCGGCTCACCGAGGCCGTCGCCGCCGTGGAACATCGTGTAATACGGCTCGAAGCGCAGCACGCTCGCGTCGCGCACGTCGATGCTCTCGATCCCACCGATGCCAGCACCACCGACGACACCAGAGACCGACTCGGGTTCGGTCGGCGGTGCCTGCGCCACGCTCCACGCCGCGTCACGATTGAAAAACAGCGTCGCGTCGTCAAACTGATAGCGGCCGTACACGTTGGTCTGCACGCGGAAGAGATCTTCTGGGTAACGGAAGTGCTCGATGAGCGACGGCGGTGCTTCGCTCACGTCGGTGAACAGATCGGGGAACGCCTTGCCCCACGCCGCAATGATCGGGTCGTCAGAATCCACCACGTAGAACGTCACGTCGCCCGTGAACGCGTCAACGACGGCTTTCACACTGTTGCGCACGTAGTTGAACGACGCATTGAGTCCGCCGCCCGGCGTGAGCTGGTCGACGTTCGCCTGCTGGGCGTACGGATACCGGTCGCTGATGGTGTACGCGTCGAGCACCCAACGAACGGTGCCGTCAATCACCACCGGGTACGGGTCGGCGTCGTAGCGCAAGAACGGTGCAAGGCGCGCGACACGCTCGGTCACGTTGCGATCGTGAATGATGCGCGACTGCGACGTGATGAGGCCCGAGCCGAACAAGTTGTATTCGTTGTATTCGATCGCATAAGCGACCCGACGCAATGCCGACGAAAGTTGCACGCCGCCGGTCGTCGGCTGCTTGGTCGGTGATTCGGTGCACGGCTGCTCGGTCTGCTCGGTGTTCACCAATGCGTATTGGTCGATGCCTTCGCCGAAATACAACTCGGGGCGCGTGACACCAAGGTCGACGTACACCGGTCGGCCATCGCTCGTCGTGCGGCTCGCGGGCGCCGCGATGACACCGCAGCCGTGCGTGTAGAGCAAGTGGCGCGACACCCACGTACGGTTCGGGATGCCGGCCGAGTTCAACTCGCGCGCCGACACCATCACCTGCTGCGAACGGCCGTCGATCTCGTATCGATCGACGTCGAGATCACGCACCGCATAGAACGACGTCTGTCCTTCGTCGAGGATGAACCGGTCACGCATCTGGAATGGGTCGAGCTGGCGCACGTTGCGAAGCGGCGCAGGATCAGAGTTGAGATTCGACGCCGTCAGCGGCTGGAGCTCGAGCGTGCTGCGAGTGACATCGTCGAGGCCCATCGCCGAACGCGTCGCCTCGATGTTGCGGTCGATATACGGAAGTTCGCGCGTGCTCACGTTGGGCTGCACGATGAAGCGCTGCACGACGGCCGGATACACGCCGCCGGCCGTGACGGCGATGACGATCCACAACACGGTGGCGAGCACCGGCAAGCGCCAGCCGCGTTGACGGAAATTGGCGAGGAACAACACCGCGACCGCGAGCGACACCAAAATCATGAGCTGCGTCGCAGGCAGTTGCGCATTCACGTCGGTGTAGGTGGCGCCCTGCACCACGCCGCGCGTCGAGCGAGTGAGGTCGTAGCGCGAATACCAGTAGTCGACGGCGCGCACGATCGATAGCACCGCGAACAACACGCTCAAGTGCACCTTGGCCAGCGGCGTGACCTTGCGACCTTGGATCTGCAGGCGGATGCCGCCGTTGAGCGCGTGGATTCCGGCGGTCACGAGCGTGACGAGCACAAGCGAGGCAAACGCCCAGTCGACGACGAACTGGATGAACGGCAAGCGCATCACGTAGAAGCTGACGTCTTGGGCAAAGAGCGGGTCTTTGGCGCCGAAATTTACCGTGTTGCGAAACAGCGTCCAGTCCTGCCACTGCGCAGCGGCAGGCGATCCGACGAGAAAGCCGAGCACGACCGCCACGATGACGCGCAGCGTCCACGCGCGCCTGGAAGAGAGACTGCGATAGCCGGCGAGTGCGCGCTCTTGCGGTGTCGCCGGCACCATGTCGGGGCGCAGGCGGTCGGCAATCCACATGTTGAGCGCAAGCACGACTGCGAAGAGCACGGTGAACGCAGCAGCGAGACCGAGCCGCGAGAAGAGAATCCCCCAGAACACGTCGGTACGACCAACCGACTGGTGCCACAACACGTCGATATAGAACGACGCCACACTGCGCGCCGACACGAAGACGAGCACGATGGCAAAGAGCACGACCGAGAGCACGACACGACTGCGCCGCGGTCGACCGAACGTGAACCCGCCGCCGCCGAATGCAGGACGACGCGGCAAATCACCAGGGATTCGCATGACGCGGAATGCTACTTGTCGAGCGGAACGACCAGACAGCGACATCCGGCATGCGCCAGCGGATGTGCGTGTCCTGTCGGGAACGCATCGCCATGACGTTGCGCACCGGCGAGGGCATTGTCTTCGGCGTCGGCGCACGGCGGACCGCTCGAATCGACGGCCCAACACACGTGACCTTGTGCATCGCAAGCCATGAAGAGCCCGCGCGCGTACGCGAGGTGCGCAATGTCTGCGGCGGTGATCGCAGCGCGCTGCGAACGCCACTCACCGAACACTGCGCGCACGAGGTTCATGATGGCATCGCGCTCGCCAGCCGCCGACTCGACGGCACCAGCGATGCGCTCATGCATCGGTCGAATGAAGTCGCGCACGAGCAACTCAGCGACCGCGTCAATCAACGCATCGTTGCCGATGCTCATACGCAGATCTGAGCGCCGAGAATCGGTGATTGTTCGTGCAGCTTCGACTGCGATGCTCGTAACGCTGTCGCGCACTGCGCGCGCATAACGACCCGCTTGCTCGGACTCGTTCGGCAGCATGTCGGCCGGCTCGAGGCTCGTGCGCTTTCCGCCCACATGAGTGAGCACCGCGTTCTCGTCGTCGGCCAACACGCGCTTCAGCATGCGGGTGATCGAGTCGAGCACAGCATCGATTGCTTCGTCGCGACGGCGGAACACTCCGGGGTCGACCTCGATCGGGCGCAAGGCGTTGGCCTCAGCGGGCGGCGTCATCTTCTTCTTCGACTTCTTCGCGGGTGGAGTTTGGAGATCCTGCTTGGCCTCCATCGCCACGCGCTGCGTGCTCGACGTGCGCAGCCGGGCAAAGATGTCGTCGACCTGCGACGAACGGGCGGGTGATTCGACAGGCTGTTCGTCGGCGTCCGACGATTCGGCATCGCGCTCGGCATCGACAGTCGGTGCCTCGTCGGGTTGCCCCTCGATGCGCTCGAACACTGGGTGTTCAGATGTCGTTCGCACCGGGATGACCGGCGCCGGCGACTCAGCAGCAGCTGACTTTTTGCGACGACGATCAAAGATGTTCACCACCGGGGCCATTGCAGCGTCATCCTGCGCGGGGGTGTCGGGAGGTGCTGTCGTACCCGTATCGACCTTCGTGTCCGTCTTAGGCGGAGGCGGCGGTGTCGAAGTGATCTCCGGTGTCGCTGCTGTCGGCGGCGTCGATGTCGTCGGCGTCGCCGGCACTGTCATCGCTGGCTGCTCGTCGTCACTCGACCCGCCCGCAGTGGTCGGCGCTTCGTCGACATCACCGTGCACGACATCACCGTGCACGACGTCGCCATGCTCGACATCACCACCCTGGTGCTCGGGCGTGCGCTGCTCTTCCCGATGGGCAGCCCCGAGTTCGTCCTCATATTGCTTGGCGTCGAAGATCGGAGTGTCGCTGCGGCGCGTCGGTCGCGGCGGCGGCGGAGCATCGGGCGGTACGAGCGGCGGCACGATTCCGGTCTCGCGAATTGCCTGGTCGAAATCGTTCAAGTCGCCGACTACATCGGTAGCTGCATGGCGCGCGCGTTCGAAGGCACCGAGCAGGCGTTCGCGTTCGTGCACGAGGCGCTCGAGTTCGCGGCGGGCTTCCTCGGTGCGTTTGGCGAGGTCGGCGAGAACGCGGTCGCGATAGGCGCGAACTTCGGCGACCATCTCGCGACCCTGCTGTTTGGCGAGTTCGATTTCTTGCTCAGCTTCGCTCGACACATCGGTGCGCCGGCGCGACGCTTCGAGCGTCGACTCCTCCAGCATTCGCGCCGCTTCGCGGGTGGCCTCGCGCACGATTTGCTCGGCCGATTCGGCGGCACGATCGCGCATCGCCTGGGCTGCCTCGCGTGCGGCGCTCAAGACGCGAGCCGCTTCGGCACCGAGCAGCTCGGCGACTGCGGCTTCGTCGATTGCCGACACGTCCACGGGGCCGCGCGCCGCGAGAGCCTTCAGTTCGTTCTCCAAGAATCGTTCGCGTTCGATCAACCGACCCAACTCGACCGACACCTGACGGAGAAAGTCGCGAACCTCGTCTTCGCGGTAGCCGCGGCGGGTGACGGTGAACTGCGCAGATGCGACGGCGGCGGGCGACGACGGATCGGGGCGCTGAAAGTCGAGGGCCATCGCCCTCAAGAATACGCGCGGACTATTCGTCGTTCGTGGAATCCGGCAACGCGTCGCCGCCGATGCCGCGCAGGATGTCGAGCGCTTCTTGCAATGTCGCGACGGTCTCCACTCGCATGGTCGATCCACCGATGCGACGCGCTGCGGCGATGTCATCAGCGTTCTGTGCAGCCGGAATCAAGAACAGTTTCGCGCCAGAATCTCGCGCAGCGATCGCCTTCTGCGGAATCGCACCGACTGCGCCGACGCTCTCGTTGCCGTCGATGGTGCCGGTCGCCGCGACTTTCACCTTTCCGGTCAGCGAACCCTTCGACAGCTCGTCGATCAGCGCGAGAGTGAAGGCAAGACCCGCCGACGGCCCGCCGATGGAGTCGGTGTCGATGCCGACTTCGAACGGGGTCTTCACCGTGCGCGTATCGCGCGGCATGAGACCCACGATGGTGCGGTTTTCGTCGTCGGGCGCGGCGATCAACTTGATGGTGAGCGCGGTGAGCTCTTCTGATCCGTCGCGGCGCACCTCGATCGTCACGAGGTCACCGGGCTTCTTCGCCGTGACGGCCTCGATCAACGACGGCAAGGTCGGTGTGGGCTTTCCGTCGAACGTCACGATGGTGTCGCCGGGCAACAGCAACTTGCACGCACTCTGCGGGTCGGGGGCGTCCTGGCACACCACTTCTTCCACCACCACGTCGCCGAACTGGAACTCCGACTCGATGCCGAGCCGCGACAGCGCGACGAACTCGGCGATCTGTTTCGACGACACCATGGCGCGCGCGTTGACCTCGCGCTGCTGCGTCGGAGTCTGAGTGCCGAAGCGTTCTTCGAAGGTGAGAATCTCGACGTCGCTGTCGAGCCACGCGGCGAAGGCGTCGAGCGCCGACAATCGACTGCCGAGCGCGGTCACGAACATCACTTCGCCTTGCGACGCATACACCGTCGCGAACTGGCTGACGTCGTCGCCGAACGTCATGCGTTCAGCCACACTCTCTGCGCCGCCGGGCGCCAACTCCCACAGACGAACGCGGGTGAGCGACGCGGCGAGCACGACGACGATGAGCAACCACGAAACGGTGACGAGCGGCAACGCCCACCACACTCGGCGCGACGGGCCGAGTGACGACGCAGGCGGCGGTGGCGGCAGGGGTACGCTGGAAGGCGCCGTGATGCCTTCGTTGCCACTCATGGTGCTCATGACTGTTACTGAGGTTACGACCCGAATCGCCATCGTCGGCATGGCCGGACTTGTCGGGTTGTTGCTCGTTTCCCGCGCACAGTTGTTGCGCCGCCACGAAGCTCGTGTCGCTGGCACTCGCCGATTTACCCAACCGCGGCAGCCGCTCGTCACGGCGGCGAGCCTTCCGCTTGGTCGAGCCGCCCTGCGTCGATCGGGCACGTTGTCTTCGCGAGCCCTCGCGCTGGTCGTAATGACCAGCGCCGTCGGACTTTCTGTCGGGGTCGGACTGTCGCTTGCCCTCGTCGCGGCCCTCGGGGCGCTGGGACTCGGCGGCTGAAAATGTCATCAATTGACTTGTCGGCGATTAAGGCGATTGCTTTCGATTTCGATGGTGTCTTCACGGATGATCGCGTGCTGGTGTCAGAGACCGGCGAAGAGCACGTGTTCTGCAGTCGGTCGGATGGCCTTGGCATCGGGATGTTGCGCGATGCCGGTGTTCACATGATCATCATCTCGAAAGAGCCCAATCGTGTCGTAGCTGCGCGTGCCGCGAAACTCTCACTTGAAGTCGTGCACGGATGTGATGACAAATTGCCAGTTCTCAAAGAGTGGATGCAGCGCGTGCGTACCAGCAGTACGACGACTGCCTACATGGGAAACGATGTGAACGACCTTGAATGTATGCACCACGTCGGTCTCGCAAT
>VFQS010003421.1_pt1 | contig 12131 bp, 9 predicted proteins | sample 3512361 | NCBI WGS metagenome assembly VFQS01 (sample SAMN10412375, study PRJNA504923) | tailings metagenome | isolation source: Relicate 1 Philex TSF3 active mining | place: Philippines
ATGTGTAACAAACCAAAAAAACGAAGGAAATTATTATTTTCTAATCTTTCGCAATCTACTTTTTAAAGTAGATAAAAAAGAGCGCTTCTTTTTTTGTGGGTCCGCACTGTATCCATACCCATACCCATAGTTGTACTTATAGCTATATGAATATCCATACTTATACCCATATCCTTTTTGCTCCCCTACATTATTAAGTACAATTCCTGCATTTTTGATTTTACCATGTGCTTTTAATTCGTTAATAAAGTGAAGTAAATTCTTCTCTGTATGATTGGCTCTAATTACAAAAACAATAACATCGGATAGTGTTGCAATTAAACTTGTATCGGTTACTAACAAAGTGGGTGCAGTATCTACTACAACAATATCATATACTTTTTTCAGTTCCTCTAATAACAACTCAAATCTTCCATTAGACAACAATTCAGCTGGATTAGGAGGAATAGCTCCTGAAAATATCAAATCACATTTTAAATTGTATTGGACTCCATTTTGTATGATATCATCAACAGTAGTTACGGTATCATGCAAATAATTCGTAACCCCTTTTTGATGCTTGGAAATTTGCAACATCTTATGCATCTGTGGATTTCTTAAATCGGCACCCACTAACACCACTCTTTTTCCAAGAGCTGATAAGGTAACAGCCAAATTCATGGAAACAAACGTTTTTCCTTCGCCTTTTATAGTAGATGTAGTAAATATAACTTGAGATTGTTGCTTCTCTTTTAATAAGAAATTCAAATTGGTACGCAACATTCGAAAAGCTTCAGATAATATGGAACGATCCAAATATTTAACTAACTTACTAGCTTCAGCAATATGAGGAATTTCAGCAATTACAGGAATATCTTTAACAACCGCAGTTACATCGTTTTTATTGTGAATCTTGGTGTCCAATAAAAAATACAAATAAAGTAGCCCCAAAGGCAAACCAACTCCAAAAAGTAAAGCAGCCAAATAAACGATAGCTCTTTTAGGACTTACAGGTTCGTCAGATGCCTTAGCAAAATCTACCATCTTAATAGATGGATTGGTAATCGCTAAATTAACAGCGGCTTCTTCCCTCTTTTCTAGCAAAATAATATACAGGGTTTCCTTAATTTCCTGCTGACGCTCTATAGAACGTATTGCTTTTTCTTGAAACGGTAGTGCCGCATATTGCTTAGTTTGATTGTTACTAATCTGAGAAACTGCTGACACCTTAGATTGCAATACTTTTTTATAGGTACTTAAGGAAGCCTTGATGTTATTTTTTAAATCCACTTGAGCCGAACGCAATGCCTGAACACTAGGGTCATTCTCTCCTACCGACTTTAATAATTTTTGTTGCTTTAAAATCAAATCGTTGTACTTATCTATCAGAGCTGCAACCTCTAGTTGCTCCAATCCAATATTAGCAGGTAATAATTCCTCTTGCGGAGCCTTACTTAAAGTTTCTATCAAAATTTCACTCAAAACCATTTGAGTTTTAGCTTGATTCAACTCCATACTCGTACCCGATTTGGTAGCTAAAAGCGCACCCGCATCGGCAGAAAAATCGGCTATGCGTTGCCCTTGCTTGTAATTCGCTTTGTTACTTTCAATAGAATCCAATTCTCGAAACAAAAAGCCAAAACGTTCGTTAACAAAATCTATGGTTTTTTTATGCACCAATTGACGGTCGCGAATACCATCCTGATCAAAAACTTCAGCTAACTTATTAGCAATATCTGCTGCTTTTTGGGCATTATTAGCCGTAACTGTCAAACGCAACAATTCACTTTGTTTGCCCACTGGCGTTACGGTAACAAGCGACTTAACCGCCTGAACAGCAACTTCTTTTTTTACTTTACGGATTTTATAGTTACCATCAATTGGTAGTGTAACGGTAGGTTTTAAAACAAGAGTAAAACTAGTATTCTTATAAGAGTAAGGTTTACCATAAAGTTTTAAATCACTTTGCCCAGAAATATAATACCCTTTTGAAGTCAATTCCACTTCAATAGTAGCCCTTATTTTATCTACAACGGTTTCCGACCCATGCCACTGTATGTAAAAAGGAGCGGTTGGACCCACTTCGGTCTCCTTAATTTTTCCTAATTTATAATAGGTGTTTTGCAAATCCAAATCCGCTACAACACGCTCCATTAAAAGAGAGGATTGCAAGACTTCAGTTTCATTTTCTAAATTTACCTTACTTCTAGAGAAAAAAGACATCGCATCAGACGGCATCTTAAAACCCGAATTATTGTTGTCTAAAATTTTAATAACGTTTGAAGCTTGATAGGATTCTGGAGCATATCTAAGATAAAAGAAAGCAATAGTAAGTGCTACGATTACCCCTAATACAATCCAATGCAAAAAGGCTAAATACTTAAAAATTTCTTCCTTGATATTAATATTTTGCGCTTGATTTTCTTGAAATTCTGTTGATTGCATATAACTACAAACTTCTAATAATGATTAAACTAGAAAGCAACACAGAGATCACAGAAATAACACTACCTGCATTTCCAATAATACCCGATGACTTTATTTTTGCCGTATTAGGATCTACTATAATCACATCATTTGGCTTTACAAAATAATAAGGAGAAGTAAACCAATCACTTTTGGTCAAATCTATTGTCCCATAGGTTTGCTTTCCATTTTCTGTCCGAATAATTGTAATCTTTCTTATACCGTTAATTGTTAAATCGCCTGAATAACCCAATGCTTGTAATAAGGTTAAACTATTTTCATAAAACGTATAAGTCCCAGGCGCCTTAACCTCTCCTAAAATGGTAAACTTAGCATTCAACAAACGACAAATAACCACTGGATTTTTTAAAAAACCTTTTTCAATCAAAGCCTTTTGAATTTGTTTTTCTGCCTGATCTAATGTCAACCCCTTTAACTGTTGTACTCCTAAAACGGGTATATTTATAGTACCATCATTAGCTACCAAATAACCTTGCAATTGAGCACTAACCCCTTGTATATTGTTTTGTTGTGAAGGCGCAATATTATACGCCAAAGCCAATTCAGGCACATCAGTTGTAATTTTTACACTAAGAATATCATTCGGTTGAATATAAATTTCAGACCATTGAAATGAATCTTGATTCTTAGGTACAGATTGGTTAAAATAAATCAAATCTTTTTTAGTAGCACAAGAATTAAAAAGATATGAAAAAATAACCACTAATAAAGGAATAAGTATGCTTTTAGATTTCACAGTTACTAATTTATAATATGCAAATATACCTTTTTTTGTTAACTATTTAATTTAAAAACTAATATTTGTAACATATCGAATATGTATAGTTTTTTAAAAATAATTTTTAAATAAGATAACTTTAATATATTTTTGTATTTATGAATATAATCCCAAATCTATTTAGTTTACTTGCTAAACTTAAAATACTTCCGTCATGGATCATTTTTGCAATTGATATATTGCTAATATCAATTACTTGTGTAATTAGCTTTTATTTATTTAATGAATTAGGAGTGATTTTTAATGAATCGCTATCTTTAAATATTCGATTTATAATTGTAATTATTAGTTATTCTTTTTCCCTTTACATATTCAAAACTCACATTGGGATAGTACGTTATTCTACATTAAAAGATTTATCAAAAATATTCAAAGGTGTTTTTACCTCATTTTTAGCGTTATACCTATTTAATTCGTTGTATTACCTATACTATGGCGAGAAAGTTTTTGTAATTTATACATTATTCTATACCAGTTTTCTAATTATCTTTACACTAACAAGTTTTCGTGTTGCTGTAAAATTACTATTTGAAAATATTTACCAAAATAAATTGATGTTTGAAAAATCAAACATTGCTATTATTGGAGTAAATCCTCAAACAATTAGTATCGTTGAATCATTAACATCTACAAATAGCCATTTTAATCTTATATGCTTTATTGATATAAATACTTCATTAAATAATAAAAAGGTAGCTGGTATCAATATCATCGCCACAAATAAAAAACCTATAATCTTCCTTTTAAGATGGAAAGCCATAAAAAACATTGTTTTAACAAAAGATTATTTACCTGAAGAAATTGAAAATGAACTAATTGATAATTGCATCAAATACAATATTAAAGTTTTTAAACCAGAATTAATTGAAAATCACAATCTTGTTTCTAAAGAAACTTTAATTTCATATAATCTAGAAGAATTACTTTTTAGAGAAACAATTAAAATAAATAATGTAAAAATTAGTGAGCAGTTTAATAATAAAACCATTTTAATTACAGGCGGTGCAGGTTCAATTGGCTCTGAATTAGCAAAACAAATTGTTAATTTCAAACCTAAAAGAGTTATTATTTTAGATCAAGCAGAAACACCACTTCATGACATTGAATTATATTTTGACAAGAAAAAAAATGATTGTGAATTTGAATTTGAATTGATTGATGTTACCAACTTCATAGAATTGGAAACAATATTTAACAAATATCATCCAGAGATTGTATTCCATGCCGCAGCATACAAACATGTTCCCGTCCTAGAAAAAAATTATAAACAGGCAATCAAAGTAAATGTATTTGGAACAAAAAACTGTATTGACTTATCAATAAAATACGGTGTTAAAAATTTTGTTTTCATTTCAACTGACAAAGCGGTAAATCCAACAAATATTATGGGAGCCAGCAAAAGATTTGCAGAAATGTTAAGCTATTCAGCATTTAATTCTAAAAAAAATATCCATAAAACTCAAATTGTTTCTACTCGTTTTGGAAATGTATTAGGATCAAACGGATCAGTTGTTCATTTATTTCAAGAACAAATAAAAAATGGTGGACCAGTTACTGTTACCCACCCAGAAGTTAATCGCTTTTTTATGACAATACCTGAGGCATGTAAATTAGTAATTGAAGCAGCAGCTATGGGTGTAGGAGGCCAAACTTATCTATTCGATATGGGAAAATCAATAAAAATTGTTGATCTTGCAGATAAAATGATAAGATTGGCAGGTAAAATTCCAAATTTAGATATAAAAATAATATTTACAGGTTTAAGACCTGGAGAAAAATTATATGAAGAAGTGTTAACCGAATCAGCTGAAACATTACCTACTTACCATCCAAAAATAGTAATTGCTAAAGAAGAAAACCCATGTAATGAAACAATTGATGAATCTTTAGCTTTCTTAAAAAGGGTGAACGAACTTGAAAAAAATGATATTATTCAGCATTTTAATAAACTAATTCCTGGTTTGAATATCAAATAATTCATCTTTCAATTGTTAATAGTAAATTTAAAGAAGGTAATGATAAGGTAATTTTACTGGATGAAACTTTTTGAACATTAGCCAATTCTCCTTTGAATGGTCCCTTATCAATTTTAACAATATCTTTTGGTTTTAAATTACCAATTTCAACTTTAACAATAGGTTCTTTCAAAGAACTTTTCAAAGCTTCGATTTCCTGAGACTTAATTATAGCAGGCTTTCCTAACCAATATACAAATTGAACAATACCTGGTACCTGAAAAACCAAATTTCGATCTGCCGCTTCAAGCTTAACAAAAAGATATGAAGGTAATAAAGGGGACTCTACTTTTTTATTCCTATCAGACCATTTCTTAAATGTAATAACTAAAGGGCAATACACCTCAATACCAAGCTGAAGTAAGCGTTCAGCTACCTTCTTTTCATAACGAGGTTTTGTATAAAGAGCATACCAATTCATTATATATGAAAAATAAAAAAGCACCTATTATGGTGCTCTTTATAATAATAAAATTAATTATAATCGTATTATAAATTCTAAAGAATGTTGAATCATGTTATTTCCAACAGTAGAATCAGTTTCAAATGCAAATTTACCTTGGGTTTGCAAACGAATACCATAATAATCATTAAAGAAATAACCCAAAGATAGTCCTGAATTGACACTTTGATTGGGTGTCCCACCAGTCCAAGAAAATCCAACACCCAAAATTGGTTCTATGGAATATTTTTTTGGAATATTCAATAAGGATGCAACATTATATCTTCCATTTAAATCCCAACCAAAATAAGAAAGGTTTGATCCAATAGTAGTTCCATTATGTTCTTTACCCTTATCTAATCTATTTAGAGTAAATTCAGAGGACAAAGAAAAATCCTTAACAAACTCATACTGTATGGTAAGTTTTGAAATTGAATATGTTGAATTCCAATTTGAAACATTAAAATAATTATCATCTTGAGAATTAGTATTATCAATAAAATTAATACCAACCCCAACAAGCCATTTATTTGACTCTTGTGCACTAGCATTTAGTACAAATAAATATAAAATAAAAAAAGTAATTTTTTTCATAAACGTATATTTTAACAAATATAATAAATTATTTTTAAAAAGCATTACGACCCTATCGAATAGTAAGTAAAACCTATTGATTCTATTACATTTCGGTTTAATAAATTTCTTCCATCAAAAACAAAAGCAGGTTTTAACATGGCGTCATATATTTTTTGCCAATCATACTCCTTAAATTCGTCCCACTCTGTTAATACAGCAATAGCATGAGCATCTTTGCACGCTTCATATGGATTATCATACACATGTACTCCTTCTGAATTAGAAGCTTCTGAACGGGTTTCTAAATAATTCAAATCCGACTGAATTTGAACTGCTCCTACTTTTGGATCATACACATGAATAGAGGCTTGCTCATTTAACAAATCATCTGCTACATAGATAGCTGCAGATTCTCTTGTATCGTTTGTGTCTTTTTTAAATGCCCAACCTAAAAAAGTTATTTTTTTGCCAGAAACGGTGTTATACAAAGTTTTAACGATATTTTTGGCAAAACGTCTTTTTTGATGGTCGTTCATTATGATAACTTGTTCCCAATAATCAGCCACTTCATTTAATCCATAAGACTTAGCAATATAAACTAAATTTAAAATATCTTTTTGAAAACACGAACCTCCAAAACCAACAGATGATTTTAAAAATTTTGGTCCAATTCTACTATCCATTCCTATGGCTCTTGCTACTTCATTAACATCTGCACCTGTTTTTTCACACAATTCACTTAATGCATTAATAGAAGAAACACGTTGAGCTAGAAAAGCATTTGCCGTTAATTTTGATAACTCAGAAGACCATACATTTGTAGTTAATATATTTTCTTTTGGAACCCAATTTGCATAAACTTCTACCAATAGATCTATAGCTTTTTGTCCTTCAGGAGTGGTGTCTCCACCAATTAAAACTCGATCAGGAGCTAATAAATCTTCTACAGCTGTACCCTCAGCCAAAAACTCAGGATTTGATAAAATTTGGAAATTAACTCCGTTACCCGTATGATCTAATATATTCTTTATGGTACTAGCTGTACGAACTGGCAAGGTAGATTTTTCTACCACAATTTTATCATTTTTAGCAACTCGCGCAATTTGACGAGCACATAATTCAATATATTTTAAATCGGCTGCCATACCCTTTCCTACTCCATATGTTTTTGTAGGCGTATTCACAGATATAAATATCATATCAGCAGTATCAATTGCAGCATCAACATCGGTAGAAAAAAATAAGTTTCTTCCTCTCGCCTCAGCTACAACATCACTAAGTCCAGGCTCATAAATAGGGATATTCAATACATTTTCGTCATTCCATGCTGCAATTCTTTTCTCATTTAAATCTACTACCGTAACTTTAATATGAGGGCATTTTTGAGCTATTATTGCCATTGTAGGTCCACCAACATAACCTGCTCCAATACAACAAATATTTGTAATCATATTTTATTTAAATTTATTTTTTATAACTTTTATAATCTTTTTAATCCCTTTTGGCTCAATTTGTTCATCATGATAACCTTCACCATATGCCCCGTAACCATATCCATAAGCATATCCATAATTATAACCATAATGAGCGTTATTAGAGAAACTATTAAAAATTATACTAATATTATGCAATTCACCTCGTTTGTGCTTTTCATTAACAACACTTAACATTCCTTTTTTAGTATAACCTTGTCGGGTAACATAAATAGTAGCATCACAAAACTGAGCTAATTCTAGCGCATCTGAAACCAATCCAACAGGAGGCGTATCCAATACAATATAATCGTATTTAGTTTTTAATTCTTCTATCATTTCATACATAGATTCCCCCATTAATAACTCAGAAGGATTTGGAGGAATTGGACCTGATGGAATGACATCTAAATACGGAATGTGTGTGTTTTGTATGACTTCATCAATTGTCTTTTGACCAATCAAATAATTTACTACACCCGTAATATTATTGATTTTGAAATCTCCAAAAATTCTTGGCTTTCTTAAATCCAAACCTACAATTACTGTTTTTTTATCACTCAATGCAAAAACGGTAGCTAAGTTTATAGAACAATAAGTTTTACCCTCTCCACTTACCGAGGATGTTAGCATTACTATTTTAGCGCCATCTTTTTGCTTTTGTTTTTTATATAAAAACTGCAAAGAAGAACGAACTGCCCTGAACGATTCAGCCAAGGAAGACTTAGGCTTTTCAAATACCGACAAATTATTTTTAGTGTTCTTTTTACCAATAACACCTATTATTGGAATATTTGTCATTTTTTGAATATCTTCTAATGTATTAATATTGTTATCTAATAATACAATTACAAAGACTATTAATAAGGGCACTAAAAATCCAATAAATGCTGCTAAAATATAATTTATACTCGTTTTTGGACCTCTTAATCCTCCACCTATATCTTTAGCCGGATCCAAAAATTTAATATCTGAAATATTTGCTGCCTTAACAATTTCTGCTTCACTTCTTTTTTCAAGAAAAGTACTGTAAATTTTATCTTTTAAATTGTATTTACGAGTTATTTTAATATGTTCTTGCTTATTTTCTGGTAATAAACTAGCTTCCCCTTCAGCTTTTGCAATATTTTTATTAATTAAAGATAAATTAAGAGCTAGAGCACTTTTTGAACTGGCAATATTCTCTAAAAGAACCTTTTTGATCGATTCCATTTCAACATCAAAATCAGAAAACATTTTTTTGTTTTTTATAGAATAAGCTAAATTAGCTCGTTCAGCTGAGAGTGATATTAATTTAGACACATTTCCAATAATATTCGGATCATCAATTCCTGCAACTGTAGGCGCAGGAAGTTTTGAATAATCTGTAGTTTTTTCTAAATAATTTTTTAGTAAATTATAATAGGCTATTTTTCTATTAATAGCATCTTTTTCAGCATCAAACGAAGATAGTTTAGCGCTTAAAAGACCACCACCAGCTTCTCCTTCTAATTCAAAAATATTTTTACCTCTTCTGAATTCTTTTAATTCATTTTCAGCATCTTTGATTTGACCTTCCATTTCTTTTAGAGTGCTATCAATAAAATTAATGGTATTATTAGCAAAAAGGTTTTTACTGTCCAATTGAATTTTTCTTAATACTTCAACTGTTGTATTTAAATACTCTACTAATCTATATTTATTTGGACCTTCAAGTTGTAAACGAACAACAGATGTGGCTTTAGCATCAGCATTTACTTCTAAAGCACGATAAGCTGAAACTGTTTGATTAAAATCATCAAAACGAATGTAATATTCTTGGTTTGAAAAATCAAAAGCTTCGGGCTTAATGAGTAATTTCATCTTTAAAAATGGTAAATCTACATTCTCATTAATCTTAAAAGTCTTTTTAAACTCACCTCCTGAGACATTAACAGGCTTGATACTAATATCAGAATATTGAATTAAAGAAGCAGATGTTTCCTCACCAAAATCAACACTTAACTGATATTGTGTTGGAGATATAAATTTTATTTTAATTAATCTTGAGAATAGCTGCCCTTTATTTTTATCAATTTCTACGTAAAATGGAACCTCACCATAGGCATCTTTAAAAAAATACTCACCTTGTTTTAAATATTTAATGTAATATTGAAGCTTATCTACTACAATTTCATTATGAGAACGTGATTTTAAACTGGTGATTATAGTTTGAACTTTATCAGATGTTCCTCCCCAATTAAAAACTAAACTTGTATTTGAAGTAAAAAATGGATTATTTTGATCTTCAACCACTATCAAAGATTCCATACCATACATACTTTCTTTTCTAATGTTCACATTATAAGCATATACAAAAGTGATGATAAGTGACAAAACAAACCATTTCCAATAACCTATAACCCTAAACAAAAATCCTTTAAAATCAAAAGAATTGTGTTTTTCAAAAAAATTAAAATCTTTAGTATCTAACATAGTATTGTTATAATGTTTTAGACAATACAAGCAAAGTTGTAATTAATGAAATTGCAGTCATAATCGTTGCAACTGATTGCACACCTGTAACTCCTGTTCCCCAAGTTTTTTGCTTAAGTGGTTTTATTATGATGTAATCATTTGGTTGAATGTAATAATATGGAGAACTCATAGCTTTTTCATTTGTCAGATCAATTGTATAAGTTTCAAATCCATGAGCAAACTTTCTAATAATTTGAACTTCTTTTCGGTTTCCGGTTGTAGTAATATCTCCAGAATTTGCAATAGCTTCCATTATTGTTGCTCTATCTTGATACAAAACATTTGTTCCAGGATTTCCAATCTCACCATTGATAGTATATCTTAAGCCCGCCAATTTAACAGTAACAAAAATATTTGCTTCTTTTCTAAAATATTCTTCTAATAATTGTTTCTCAATTTTAATACGAACTTCATCTGTTGTATATCCTAAAACATTAACCTCTCCTAAGATTGGAACTCTAATATTTCCATGATCATCAACTGTATAACCATTAAAATATAAACTTTGGGGTGAAACTTGCATTTGACCTGCATTTGCTTGTGTACTAGTTGAAAACATTTCAACCAATCTTTGATCTAACGCTTTAATATTAATGCTTAATATGTCATTTGCTTGAATTCTGTAAGGTTTAGAATTCTCATTTACAATTTTTATTGAATCTGACTTTGATACAGAATTAGGCTGTAAATAAGTAATATCTCTTGTAGAAATACAAGAAGTTAACATTACAGCAAATAAAGTAAAAAAAAGAATTTTTCTCATGAATAATTAATACTGGCATTGTAAATTTTCTCGATAGAAAACAACAATTCTAATTTAGAAAACAAATATAGTTTTTTACATTTAACATATTGAATTTATTACAAAAAATCGACAAAAAAAACACAAATTTAATACTTCATCGAAGCTTCGTAAGGAATTCTATTTAACAAACTTCTACCTAAGGTTACTTCATCTGCATATTCTAATTCATCACCTACAGCAATTCCTCTTGCAATGGAAGACGTTTGTATTTTGTAATCTTTTATTTGTTTGTATATATAAAAATTAGTGGTATCGCCTTCCATTGTAGAACTTAATGCAAATATAATTTCGGAAACATCTCCTTGTTTTACTTTGTCAACTAAGGAAGAAATCTTCAATTGACTTGGACCAACCCCTTCTATCGGAGAAATTTTTCCACCTAAAACATGATAAACTCCTTTAAACATCCCTGTGTTTTCTAATGCCATCACATCGCGAACATCTTCCACTACACAAATTATTGATTTATCTCGAGAAGCATTAGAACAAATACCACACAACTCATTATCTGAAATCGTGTGACATTCTTTACAGTATTGAATATCATTTCGCATCGCAGTTAAAGCCGATGACAAAACCTCAGTTTGTTCCAAAGGTTGTTTTAACAAATGTAATACCAAACGCAATGCTGTTCGTTTACCAATTCCTGGTAATTGTGACATTTCGTTAACCGCGTTTTCAAGTAATTTTGATGGTAATTCCATTTAGCAAAAGTAGTCAATTTTGAAAAAAGAAAATAGAAGGTTAAAATTTTTCATTCTGTCTTTTTTCTATTTTCTATGCTTCATATTCTCATTTATTTCTATTTTAGCACAACTAAAAACCAATTTATGACATCAGGAACTATTTTAGCCATTATCATTATCTACTTCGGAATTTTAATTCTTATCTCCAATTTTGTTAGTAAAAATGACAGTAGCAATGATGCTTTTTTTAAGGCGAATAAAAATGCAAAGTGGTATTTAGTTGCTTTTGGAATGATTGGAACAGCGCTTTCTGGCGTGACATTTATTTCCGTTCCAGGAGAAGTTGGTAATCCTGATTTGCAGTTTAAATATTTTCAATTTGTATTAGGGAATGC
>VFQS010003422.1_pt1 | contig 12129 bp, 9 predicted proteins | sample 3512361 | NCBI WGS metagenome assembly VFQS01 (sample SAMN10412375, study PRJNA504923) | tailings metagenome | isolation source: Relicate 1 Philex TSF3 active mining | place: Philippines
TTCTCCTACTGTATTTATGGATGGGGGTGCTGGCGCTTGAAACGACAACACCCCATGCAGTTACTTAAGAAAGCCACTACGTAACTGACCCGATACAGCTTCAATTTGCGTATCAAGCTCACCTGCAAGTACAGCAGCATTAACAGCTTCAAGCGCCTCAATCAGCGCATCAGGGCTTGCAACTTCAATTGCAGTCTTGCCTTTTGCAAGCTCAATTAACTTTGCGCCATAGCGGATTGCAATGCAGCACTTACCGTTTTCAGCAACAAACCACCACGGTTTGATGCGCTTTGGCACAGCAACAGACACACGCTCACCTTCTGCGTTAGTTACTGTCTTTTGCTTAGTTGGAGAATAGTTTTCACCTTTGCTTTGAGCACGTGCAAGCTGAATTTGCTCATGCACTTTGTTGCTCAACTTGTGACGACGCTGAACAACAGGCGGTTGATTGGTTGGTTTTTTAGCTGCTACGAGCTTAAGACTTGCAAGTGTTGCCATTTGTATTTCCTTTCATGTTTAACAGGGCAACACAAATTTATTGTCACGACACGTACAGGACAACCAAAAAGATATGGACTGAATTGAACAGGTCTAAAAATTTCAGCTATTCATATCAGTGCAACTAAATAAAGACATGCAAAGACAGAACGACAACCGCTTAGATAACTTGATTGCACTACCTCACAGCAGCAATGTGCAATGGGTTGCAGTTGGACATACGCACATGCACATATGCAATAAAACAGAGGCACAAATCAACGCAATGCTAGTAGAGGCACAAAAGACAGGCAGATTTTTTACACGCAAGCTAGTTCAATTTTTCAACGGGCGAAAAGGCATAGCAAACAGCAGTCATCCAAACAATCCGCTAATCATCAGTCACTTACACACAGGCAATCTAAACAACGCAAGCAGCACCATCCACTACCATTTTGCATTTGGCAACATACATTCAGGCATAACAGAACAAGACATGATGACTGTGTTTACAGAACTATGGATAGACAAGGCAAAACAATCAACGAAAAGCATATGGCTTCAAAAGGCTAACGAAAACAACAAAGGCTGGATTACATACGGTCATCGCGAAAACCGACTAGGCACACACCTAGGCTTAGATATTCATTCAACTTTTATACCCGTACAGGCGTAAGCAAGTTAGAGCCTTTGCTCACTTGCTATTGCATTACAACTGCTTCGTAACAAGCAGTAATAGCATCGCTTTGTCTAAAAACTCAACGACAGAAAGTGTGCGAAGCAATGTGAAGGAGCAAGCGATAGAACATTGCAGAAGCACAGCGAACAAGGGTTCGCTCACACAATGTAAATAAACAATGTTCAAAGCTCAATACAAGACACGCAGTCCATACGAAACATGGAACACGCTAGGCTTTTACAACAGTGAAGCTAATGCAATCTCAAGTGCAATGCACAAGAAGAAGCGTGGCGCTCTACTTGTGCGTGTAGTTGATAAACGTGGTGCTGTCTTGTTTGTTCACTAATATGCACCTTCGGAATGTGCGTTGAGCAATGATTTTTCACTTTCGAGGTAGCTATACCAGTTTGGCTTATCAAACGCCTCTGCAATAACTTCAATACATTGCTCATAAAGTCGTGGAACAAGTCTGTCAGGGTCGCTACTAAACGCACGTTCATTTGCCATCTCAATAGCTTCTAAATACACAAATATGTTGTGGTGAACGAGCATTGAAAGGCTAATTGGGTCATATCTACGTTTTTTGTAGATACCTTCATATACATTCAAGTCACCTAGCGTCATGCGATTGCCAAGCGGTGATTGAAATGGGAACGCTTCACTGCTGCCAACATAAACATGCCCATGTGGGCTAGTTACGCTTTTTACCTTCCAGCTCGATACATGTTCATCTAGCTCTGGCAACATACATGCCTCTTCATATCTGCCACCAAGCTGGAATGGGCTGGAACTATCGAAGCTAATTGAAACTGAAGGATTAACCTTACGCAGCGATTTTTGTATCGCAGTCAGCATAATTGCCCAATCAAGCGTAGATGTTCCCAGTACGTGCATCCAGTCTTGTCCTGCACTAAATGCGTCATCGTCACGCATCATCAACACAGTTTTTAATACATTCAATAATCCGCCACGCACACCAGCGGCACCAGCAAGCGCCCAACCACCATACTTAAACCACTTAACTGCGTTGTACCAATCGCGTGTTGTCTGCTCATCAATACCTTGCACAACATTAAGCCACTTTGCTTTACCTTGGCGCTGCATTTCAATGTAGCGCAAGTTCTCGACAGTCATGTTTGTGAGCTGCTGTGTGCTGCACAAATGAAATGGAGAGTCTAAACCTGCATCAGTAGCAGCCCACAACGGCATATCCAACGTCATAGCGTACTGACAGTTAGTTTCTAGCCACGTAACAATCCAATTTCGTACGCCATCTGCATTTACCCACGCTTCTTCCGCAGCATCACCACTCATGCCCTTGTAAAGCTCTTTGTATCCGCTCAGCGTACCTTTACCAATTTGGAAGCCACCACTGTCACCAACTAACACTCTGTCTGTACGTCCACCACGTGTCAATCCGTTATCAATAACGCTACCGACTTTGAATTGCCCGATGGAGTGCAGTACATATGGGTGATGAAACAATGGGTTTCTCTGCTCCCAAAATGCTAAGTCACGAAGCGTTAGGTTTGCAGGAAATGGGCGATTGGGAGGTACTTGTTGAGTTACACGACTTGCAAACTCATCATTTACAGCAGGAAGATAAATCGCAAAGTCTTGCGTATTAAAACTTCTTGTCATTCTTGTTCGTCAGTCCACTCAACGTCATTTTTTGCTTCGTACGATTGCTGCTCCCATCCCTCAAGTATTTCGTCGTAATCGTCTAGCTCTTCTTCAAACAACTTATCAATCGCTGCGTCAGTTAATACTTGATTGCTTTTTGCTAGTGCTGCATCAATCAACATTGCATCATCTTCGCCATCATCTGCTTCGTTCCTGCTAGCAGTAAAAGCTGCTGAATAGACGCTGAACGCATCATCATTTCGTCTCGTGCCATTAGTTGTTGGTACTGCGACTGTGTAATCAGCAACATCTGTTGCATAAGACAAAACCATAGCATCATCACTACACGCTATCTCTATGTCACCAATCAACGGCAAATCCCCAATGCTGTGCAATGCAAGACACAAATCTTTAGCTAAAAAAGTCGCTTTATAGTCAATAGCAGTTGCAGATTGTGTGACGAAAGGAGAAGTTGAACGATTACGGAATGAGCGATTTACAAAGTCAAAGCCTATTTCAAACCCGTCTCGTGTAATAGCAAACTCAATTAGTTGATTTGCTGGACGGGTAATGTGGTCTCCATAACTATCAAGCCATAAGTTAATGTGGTCGTACGCCAGTGTTTGTATATCAATTCTTGGAACAGAAATACGTTGACGGCAGCTTAACTTATAGCTGTTAGCAAAGAACAACTGCTCATTCGCAGCGCCCATATCTTCTTCAAAATTCCAAAACTCTACAAACGCAAAGTCACCCTTATCTGCTTTGTTTTCTAAGCGAAGCATATGAGCAGCAAGACCTTCACGGTTAAAGCGAGGGACAACTGATTGGTTATTTGGCGCATACAAGTTGAAGTCGTGTTGGGACAACATGCGTTGCTCAATCAGCTTCCTGCATCGCGTTGGCATAAAACAATCATTAGCTCTGCCTTCAAATGGATTTGTTTTTAGCTTGGCAAGCGTGACAACACCACTTCTAGCGTATGTTGGGCTAAGCACAAGCATGTTCTCGCTAGCCAAATACATAACACGTCGATGAATACGTTTCCTTGTGTTGTCATCATGCTTTTCAGCACTCAATTCCGTCAGCTTGTCATAGTATTTTTGTAGATTTGATGGCAACGACTGAGTTTTGATAATCTCAAAAAAGCATCGCATTGATGCTGGCAATGCATCATATTGCTTCCTGTATGCATTTACTAACAGCTCACGAATGCCATAAATGTTTGTATCAGCGCCAATCAAATTAAATTGAGAGTTTGTGCGCTTAACTAATGCCAAACCATATCCATCGTTATTAGTAACTATTGGCGGAGTAATTGTGAGTTGTTGAGAACTAGACTGCTTTGAAAAATAAGCCTCTGCTTCTTTAAGCAATGCAGATTGACGCATAACGTCAGTAATCTTTATCTGTATTCGGGGTTTATACGTTTGATAGATTTGGTTGCTTTGCTGTGGCACTACTGGCGAATGAGACTGAACTTGGGAGTTCGTCACGCCTGCAGCAATATTTGATGCGACAACTGCTGGCGCTTGTATGGGAGATGTAATTGCAGCCGCTGCTGCTGCGACAGGCTGAATGGTATTGATGACACCATGCACACCACCTTGTGCCTTAATGTACCCAGCTAATTTGTTAACGCCATCCTTAGCGTAAAGCGGCTTGTTTTTTTCGTACTCGCTATGCAATCCGCAAAGGACTGCATTTTTTCTATCAAGGTCGTCTTTATCAATGCCATAATTGCCATACATCAAGTACAGCAAGCGGCGAAAGCTAGTACCATCATTTGCGTGATTGTGAACACGGCGACTAAGTGTTGGCTTCAACGCTTCTTCTAAATAGCCCTCTATAGTTGCAGCAGAACGCCACCATAAGTAAATAGCTGAAAGGTTTGCATACTCGCGCTGATTTGTTTGAGCAACGAGCGTCTGTACAGCAGCACTTTCGCCTTGCAGCAGAACTAAACGCTTGTTTAAGCTCTGCTTGAGTTGAGAATTTTCATTATCTGCCGCCATATTGCTACACCAAGCCTTTTAGGCTAACCCTACCGAATATAGTGAAACCTCCTCGGAGATTTTTCTTTTCCATTCGGGAGATTCAAGCGTGTTTAGGCTGCGACATTTAACTAAAACATCTTGAATGTGATCATTCTTGACCTTATTATTTTTAAACATAGCTTCAAATAGTTCTTTGAATTGAAGCAAAGGTAACGGAACAATATCTAAATTTAATTTTTGATCATCTTTTAAGTACCACACACCAAATCTAAAAGTTTCAGCTGTATTGCTGTCAATTTGATTAGCTAGGAATAAGCCATACACTTTTTTGTTGGCATAGTTCAATACTGAATCCGCAACATGACGTCTTACAGGTTCGCCTTCAGCTGCTTCCTGCCTTGAGCTTGTTGTTAGAGTAACTTCAACTACTACAACAAAATCTTTAAATTCAAAAATCAAGTCGGGGCCACCACCTGGCGCCGTGTTTATAGGCAAAAAGTCTTGGTCAATTTTAAATTTACGACATTCATTAGGGGGATTGGTTAGATTGTTTATTGCTAGGAATGCACGCCAAATTACCCATTCAAAGTAAGCTGGTGCTTCGCCCTGAGGAATTGAAATTTCTGAATCTTCATCATCATCTACTGTTGTCAACTTTTTAGATCGTGAGTTATTAATCAGCAAATCCATATACGCAGCAATTTCTTCCCACTGGCTTGACTGAGTCTTTGCGTAGTCGATCTCGTTTAGTATCGAAATTTTATCTTCAACTTCGTGACGAATTATGTTGAGATTTGCAACATCTGCTGTATTACGCTGGGATAAATCAAATTGCTCGCCCCTCGTCTTTAATTTATTAACAAGATCTGTTAGAACTAGTTTCGCAGTAGCTTCATTATCGGTAGGTAGCTTAGCTCCATTGCAAAGCTCTATCAAATAATCTTTATCGCTAGCTGGCGCATGGGTATCGATTGTGTACTGTTCAATAAAAAAATGCTTTTCTGGAACTAAAGAAATCCCGTGCCCTTTAGCTTGCACTAATCCAGTGGCCTTTAAGTACCTAATAGTTAAATCTGCATAGTCGCCAAATGTTGTTTCTACGTAGCCGAAGTGTTGTGCAGCTTCACTTATAGCTAATTGATTGAACTTTCTTTTTCGCGCTGCCTTATTTTTATCATCTCTAAATTTGATGATTGAATTGACAATGCTACTTATACTTTGCTCAGAGTTAGACCATATAACAAAAAGTGCGATCTCAAGAAACTCTAGCTTATTACTGCCTGTTACTCGCTCAAGCTCCAGCATAATTTTTAAAATATGTCTGAGTGGTGAGAAGGCAGTTGAAAATCCGTATGATTGAGTATCTAAAACATTTGGGACATAGTACGAAGCCATAGATCGCAAGAAACACTCTTGCATTCCTGCTACAGTCTCTGCCCGCAATAAATTCCAGCCATTTGGTGTTATGGCGTCCACTTGCCCAACATCAAATTGATTGATTCCTGATTTCTTGGTCACTTGTGGGTACAGGAAGCCATGCTGACTTAATGCAGCCCTCCACTTACGACCAACGCTATAAGTATCGTCGCCTTTAAGATTAACGATTCCAGCTTTACCTAAGAGATTACAAAAAGCAATCTCTTGCTCAGTTCCATGTAGGTTGCCTTGAAGATTTGATGTGCTTATTAATAGCAGACCATCTCGCAACCGAAACGGACTACGAACAGTGGTATTTCCAAAATACCAAGGCCTAATGTGCTTTTTAGTAGCCAATGAACAAATACTCCTTTACGGAGTTCCTGTTGTCGTGAATTTTATGACTTTGGTTGCCAAAAGAGTATTTGTGATCAACTTGAACCACTTCCACACGCTTATATTTGCTGAGGATAGCAACCATTTCATCAAGCGTTGGAAGCGAGTTAGATGAATATGAAACAACAATGATGCTATCTTTGAATTTTTGAAAAAGTTTATCAAAAGCATCGGCTGCACCCTTTCTTGAAGAAAATGGCGTTGGATAGCTTTTAAATTTTTTAGTTGAGGTATGCCATTGAAATTCAACATTCTTCCAGTCACAAGCCAAGCCTTCAACAAAATGATAACGCCTTACATATTCGTTATCGCTTAGCTTGCTGTAATAAGGAGGATCCATATAAACAAGATCAGGCTTCCCAACAAATGACATTGCATCACCACGTTTCGATGTATTATTTTTGCAATTATCGAAAATGGCATCATTTACAAGCTGAACTGCGTTTAGAAAATGATCTTCTAATGTCGTTTGAAGATCGAGGCGCCCATCATCATAGCGATGTCCCGTATAGGTAAAAATTCCACGAGGACGTTTTTTAATACATGCACGAATCAATGCTGCCATAGCTATTGATTTCTTGTAAGGGTCACGCAATCCTTTGATATTTGTTCTTATTGCGTCTATTAACTCATTATCTGCATCTGAGTAATAAAGACCGCTGAAGGTTTTGGCCACAAAGTTATCATTTTTTTTATTAGGCCTTAGCAGTTTTTTGGCTTCAGCAATCGGCAACAACACAGAGTTATTTTCCACCATTGCTTTTGTATAAATGGCAGACATTGCCATGTAATCATTCGAATACACAGACTTGCCCTGTGCCTTAAACATGTAGCTTACGATGCCAGAGCCAGAAAAAAGATCTAATACGCTATTAACTTCGAATTTATTACAGGCTTTCCAAATTTCGTCTAGCAATTTATTTTTAGAACCCATGTAACGAGTGCTAGGAAATTTTTTTATCTGCTCAGAAAGAGGAAGAGGAACGCTCTTAATTAGCATTCTTCGCTTTGCAGGGATATTAACAATTACATCTTCTCCAACTCGTTTTGAGCTGTTGCTATTAATATTTCTTCTCGTTTTTATTACTTCTATGTTGTACTCGCCGTATAACTCATGAACTAATGGGTGGTTAGAATTTGTAAGAATTACATGACAACCCATGTCGTGAAGCCGTTTTACTTCATTACTTAAATCAATATGGTCTTCTTCATAGAACTGTTCTTTTGTATATCTTTTGAAATCACTATATTCGGAGATGGGCAAATAAGGAGGGTCAAGAAATACTAGGTCGCCTTCTTTGGCGTGAGTGCTAAGAGTCGCCTTGTAATCATTGCAGACAATATCTGCATCACGTAACAGCGATGAACATGCGTAGATATTTTCTTCGTCGCAAATTTTGGGATTTACGTATTTTCCAAAGGGGACATTAAATTGGCCTTGCTTGTTAACACGATATAACCCATTGAAGCATGTTCTATTTAGATAAACCGTTCGTGCAGCCATTTGCAAAGGCGACAGACGACTTCTATCTTGGTTTCTAATTTCGTAAAAATCATCTGAGCTGTATCTGAATTTTTTCAAAATGTTTATAAGCTCTTTTGGATGTGTTTTAGTAATTTTATAAAGGTTTATGAGCTCATCATTTAAATCAGCAATTACAGCATGTTGAGGCTTTAAGGAAAAATAAAGAGCACCCCCACCAAAAAATGGCTCTATGTATTTCCCATATTTTTTTGGAATGAGTGGAAGTATGTCATTCAGCAGCTGTGACTTCCCCCCCACCCATTTAAGTAAAGGCCTAGCATCTTGGATGATACTTTTCTCTAACGTTGTTTTCATTTGCGGACTTCTAGCCATAGTCAACCAGCTACTTTTTTAGGTGCAGCACGCGACTTGTTTGATTTTGTTTTAAGTTGATCTACATACCCTCGCATAAACTGGCGAAGAACTTGTGCAGCAGGCGTGTGCTGAGTTTGGCAAGCCGCTATGAACTCTTCTCGCAAGTCTTGCTCCACCCGTATTCGCATTCCAGCGTCCTTCATACCGCCTCCGTGTCTCCAATGTGTATCCACTCTAACATACAACTACACAATTGACCTAACAAACATCGCAAATTGCGAAGTTTCAGGCAAAAAGGATGGCATAGGTCAAAAATCACCACCTCGAAAGCGTAAGTACTCCCCAGCAACTTTTTGTGCAGTTGGTTTTTTGTGGGCTGCAACCCTTTTTCAGCGCAAATTCACCGTTTTTTAAGCCCTACAAGCTGCGCGAGTGCCAGCCCAGCTACCCAAGCCAGCCCAACGCAGTCAAAACGCTTGCAGGGCTGCGAACTTGCAACTTGCAAGTTTGGCGGTAAATCGTGGCACTTTAGCCACGAAAAGCTGCTAAATAGCACTGATAAGGTTTTGCTGAAAACCTTATCAGTTGAGCTAACCCCAAGTAAACATTGAAGAAAATTTAGGGGCAAAAAGAGGTAGGAATTTTGCAGATACGAAAACATACTGTGTGTACGAAATTAATAGCAGAGGAAGTACACATGTCAAAGCAAGCTAAAACCCTAAACGAACGTGATTTGCAGCGTTTGCTTGAATACGTGGGCAAAACGAAGAACGCGAAGCGCAATCGCGCAATCATCCTGCTCACGCACTTTGCGGGTATGCGGATTGGCGAAGTTGCTGCTGTACGTGTTTGTGATGTGCTTGCTAGCGATGGAACTGTGCGGGATGAAATTAACTTGAGCGCAGCACAAACAAAGGGCAACCAAAGCCGTACTGTGCTGCTTAGCGAGCGTATGCAAGCTGAAATGGCTGCTTACATGCAAACTGTACGTGTGCGCGATAGCAAGCAAGCATTGTTTGCTACGCAGCGCAGCGCAGCGTTTACAGCTAACTCACTCACACAAATTGTGAACGGGCTTTACAAGCAAGCTGGATTTGACGGAGCTAGCAGCCATAGCGGGCGCAGAACGTTTTTGACAAACTTAGCTGAAAAAGGCGTAAGCACTCGCGTAATGATGGCGCTTGCTGGACACAGAAACATGGCAACAACGCAGCGTTATATTGATTTGCGCCCAGGAGTGCTCCGTAACGCTGTTGAGCTAGCGTAACTACTCTGCTAGCGCATTGCTACGCATCTTTTCACGTGTAGTGCGGTAGTAGGTCTTCTCAATCTGCGCCACGCTAGTGCCAGCCATTTCAGCAACAGCAACCATATCTTTCGTGCTATTCACTTTGTGCGTAATAAACGAGTGCCTAAAGCTGTAGTGAACAATGCCACGCTCTGCCGCATCAGCAATCTCAGCACGTTCAAGCAAGTTTTCAAAATGTACGTAAATGGCACGTGGCGTAATCGCTGTTTCGCCATCAATGCTAAAAATCAGGTCGTCACCAATCTCTTTTTGGATTGCGATTAAATTTTTAATTAAGAACTTTTCAGCTTTGTCATCGTACTTAGCTGGCAGCCCTTTGAACTTAATTCGCTTAGCCGCCAAGTACAGCAGCCCATATACATACCCATCATCGCCAACCATAAATTGACGTGTACGCCTTACTTTGCTTATTGCACCCGGAACAGTAATAAAGAATAGAGCATCGACCATTCTTCCGTTTGCCTTCCTAACCTCTTGCTCACTATCCTTAAAGCTAATGTTCTTCCACTTAAGCTGCAACATTTCGCCACGGCGCATACCAGTAAGCATCGCAATCGCATTGAAATAGCCGCAAACAGCTTTTGTTGAATTGTTTTTATCGTTTTTGTCGTCTGCGGGTTCATGTACATACACACGCAGCACAGCATCCAATCGCTCTAATTCTTCTTTAGTAAATATTGGTCGCTTGAGTGCCAAGTCCCCTGCGTCGATAGGCTTTAACTTTTTGAAGTCAAACGCTTCGATGTAGCTCTCGTTCTTCTTAAAAAGCCACGACACCATTGCATTTATGGTGCTTTGCTCGTTGACGATAGTGCTTTGGCTGATTTTGATTTCGTTGCGCTTCTTTGTTTGGCGGCGTTCGTGAAAGTAGTTCTCACAGTCAGTCCTGTGCATTTCTTTCAACTTTGTATCTTTGCCAATAAATTTAAGCCAGTGCTGCAAATGGGTGTTGATAGTTCTCCAACGTCCCTCTGTAATCAGTTCAGCTTTAATGTCTTTTTTGCGCTGCTCAAGATAAAGCTCAACGCCTTGCTTTGTAGTGAGCGAAAAGTATGTCTTGCCAGCAATCTCCATGCCCATAAGCACGTGATATTGCTTCTTGGCTTTATCAATAGCTGTGTCTCTGTTGCGTGTTTTTAGGCTAAAGCGAGCGTACTTCTTTTCTTTGCTCAGCCACATACGCATCTGCCAGTAGTCTCCACGCTTGTAGATGGCAGCTTCGTCGAAGATTGGAATTTCGTCGTCGTTGTAGTGTGTTTTTTTAGTTGGCATATTTGGGTGCAGGAGCACTTACGAAAATCAATAAGCACTTTTTTGTGCAAGTTTATGTGTAACTGTAAAACCTGCGCCCAACAAAATCAACAACTTATTTTGCCGTGTGTCACTTTTGTGTAACTTGAAAACCTATATAAATCAACAACTTACGTGATAAAAATTATTCCCACTCAATGGTTGCAGGTGGTTTGCTGCTAACGTCGTAGGTGACGCGGTTAATGCCGCGCACCTCATTGATAATGCGACCCGATACTTTCTTCAGCAGTGCATAAGGCAACTCAGCCCAGTCAGCAGTCATAAAGTCAGAGGTTTGCACTGCACGCAGTGCAACCACATAGTCATACGTGCGGCCATCGCCCATCACACCCACACTCTTCACAGGCAAGAATACTGTGAATGCTTGGCTTGTGAGGTCATACCAAGACTTGCCTTTGTCGTCCGTGAAGTTTCGAAGCTCCTCAATGAAGATGGCATCGGCGCGGCGCAGTAAATCGGCGTATTCTTTTTTCACTTCACCCAAAATCCGTACGCCCAAACCAGGGCCTGGGAATGGGTGGCGGTAGACCATCTCGCGGGGTAAGCCCAATGCCACACCCAGTTCACGCACCTCATCTTTGAACAATTCGCGCAAAGGCTCTAACAATTTCAGGCCCAATTGCTCAGGCAAACCACCCACATTGTGATGGCTCTTGATGGTGACAGCCTTCTTGCTCTTGGCACCGCCGGACTCGATCACGTCGGGGTAGATGGTGCCTTGCGCTAAGAAGCTAGCGCCTTTGTGGCCACTTGTTCCGGCTTTCAATTTGGCGGCTTCATCTTTGAACACATCGACAAACAAGCCGCCAATGATTTTGCGTTTTTGCTCTGGCTCGTTGACGCCTGCTAATTTGCCCAAGATCAAATCACTGGCATTGACACGAATGACTCTCGCATTCAATTTGCCTTCAAACATTTCCATCACCATGTCGCCCTCGTTCAAGCGCAACAGGCCGTGGTCGACAAAAACACAGGTGAGTTGATCACCAATGGCACGGTGAATCAGGGCGGCAGCGACGGATGAGTCAACGCCCCCCGAGAGACCCAAAATGACTTCTTCGTCGCCTACTTGCTGCCGAAT